>Ga0007797_1000740_pt1 | contig 9859 bp, 9 predicted proteins | sample CryBogmetaGMA25M_FD_60364 | JGI IMG/M metagenome (GOLD analysis project Ga0007797, IMG submission 60364) | Freshwater microbial communities from Crystal Bog, Wisconsin, USA - MA2.5M | ecosystem: Environmental > Aquatic > Freshwater > Lake | place: Crystal Bog, Wisconsin, USA | collected 2009-07-06 | reverse complement strand
GTGCCAGCCAGGAAGGCGCCGGCTATTACCAGGCCAACACGCGCAAGGGCGAGCGCTGGTCCTGCTCGCGCGCTTTCGTCGACCCGGTGCGGCAGCGGCCCAATCTCACCGTCATCACCGGCGCCCTCTGCAGCCGTGTGCTGATGAAGGATGGTGTGGCGAGCGGAGTCGAATACCGGCGCGGCGGGCAGGTCTGCGTTGCGCTGGCCGCCGGCGAGGTCCTGCTCAGCGCCGGGGCCATCGATTCGCCGCGCCTGCTGATGCTCTCCGGCATCGGTCCGGGCAGCGAACTGCAGGCGCAGGGTATCCCGCTCCTGCTCGACCGGCCCGCGGTGGGGGCAAATCTGCAGGACCATTACCTGATCCCCATGATGTGGCAACTGAAGCCCGGCGTGCCGAGCCTCAACAACCGCCTGCAGGGCATCAGGCTGGTCGGCGAAGTGCTGCGCTACCTGATGTCCGGGCGCGGTGCCATGACCCTGCCGGGGGCCGAGGTCGGCGCCTTCGTCAGGAGCGCGGCCGCAGCGGCACGGCCGGACATCCAGTTCCATTGCCTGCCGGTGACCGGTGAGCTGAATCCGAGCGACGTTGCCTACCGGCAGCCGCACAAGTTTCCCGGCCTGACCATGGCGCCTTGCCTGTTGCAGCCCGAGGCGCGCGGCAAGGTGCACCTGCGCGGCCCCGACATCGCTGCGGCGCCGGGCATTCTTTTCAACTACCTGTCGAATGATCATGACCGCGGCCTTATCCTGGCCGGCATGAAGATAGCGCGGCGGGTCGCCGCTCAGCCGGCATTGGGTGCTCTGGTTGCCGCCGAGGTCTATCCCGGCGCAGCGACCTCCACGGACGAGCAGTTGCTTGATTTCGCCGCGCGTGTCGGCGTGACCGTGCATCACCCGGTCGGCACCTGCCGCATGGGCAGCGATGCCGATTCCGTTGTCGACCCGGAACTGCGGGTGCGCGGTGTGGGCCGTCTGCGCGTCATCGATGCCTCGGTGATGCCGGCGCTGACCTCCGGCAATACCCATGCGCCGGTCGTCATGATCGCCGAACGGGCGTCGGATCTGATCCGCGCCGGGGCAAAATCGCGCTAGGCGATCAGCCCGCTTGAATCGTCAGTAGCCGTGCCGGTCGCCGAGCAGCGCCAGCACCTTGGCGGCGCCATTGTCGGTGTCCATCCGGAAGCCCTGCGGGAGCAGGCCGCGCTGCTGGAATACGGTGCCGATGCGGGCCATGATGCTGGCCAGCTTGAAGGCGCTGAACACTTCGTAGTATTCGAGGTTCATGGCTTTCCTGCCGGAAGCGGCCTCCCAGCGTGCCACGCTCGCATCGCGGCTTGGCAGCCCCGCCAGGCGCGGCACGCCATAGCCTTCGCTGAGGCAGCGGTCGATGCTCAGCCACCAGGCCAGGTCCACCACCGGACTGCCGAGGTGGGCGCCTTCCCAGTCGAGAGCCGCCACCAGGCGGCCGTCGCGGTAGACGCAGTTGCCCAGTTTGGCGTCGCCCCAGCACAGGCCCGCAGGCTGGTCGGCGGGGCGATTGGCGTCGAGCCAGTCACAGGCGCGATGCAGGTGCGGGTAGGGCCGGTTGAGGCTTTCCGCCCAGAGCATATGGTTGCGGAAATAGCCGAGCATCTGCTCGAGCGGTGTGGCGCCGAATTGCCGCTGATCGAGGAAGTCGAAGCTGCCGCCGGCGATATCCACATTGCCTATCCTGGCGATGAGGTCGATGCCCTCCATCCATAGTGCCGCGCGCTGTTCCGGACTCAGTGCGTGCATCCAGCCTTCGACGTGATACAGCGGATTTTCGTTGGGCACCTGACCGTCGATCCGCTCCATCAGATAGAAGCGCGCTCCGAGCAGGCCGGTCCCGGTCTCGAAGCCGAACAGCCGGGGCACGGGCACGGCGCTGCCCTGCAAACCTTCCATGCAGCGATACTGCAGCGAAACGTCATAATCGGGAAAGGTACCCGCTGCCCTCGGCTCGATGCGCAGCACCATGCCTTGCACCGCCGGCTTGCCGTCGCGCACCCAGTCCAGGTCGAACAGCCAGGTCTCGTTGGAGAAGCCCTGGGCGGGATTGCGCAGGTTGCTCACGGCGATTCCGGTCGCGTCGGGATGGCGCTTTGCCAGCCAGTCGCCGAGGATCGCGGCAAGCTTGTCCGGGTCTGTTCTGGCTGCGTCGCCGCTGGCTGACATGGGCTTTCCTTTCGGCATGAGGGTGAGCGTAGCGGCAGACCATACTTCCGCCGGTTTCAGCATGAACCGTCCAAACAGACGATACGGGATCGAGGCGCACCGACATGATGCGAACGGAAGCCCTTTGAATGATCGCGTCGGCCCGATGGCCAAGGCGTGGTCATTGCGATGTGGCAACATCGGCTTCCCCCTGCGCTTGATCCCAGACCCTGATTGAAAGGCCCGACCATGACACTCCGCATTGATGCCGCGCCTACGTTTCGCGACGTCGGCGGCTTGACGGTCGGCGACGGCAGGCGCGTGCGAAGCGGCCGCCTGTATCGCGCCGGGGGCTTGCTGCAGCCCGGCGCCGGAGATCGCGACAGCCTGCGAGGTCTCGGCATACGCACCGTGTTCGATTTGCGCAGCCGGGTCGAGCAGGAACTCCACCCCAGCGCCTGGGGCGAGGCCTGTGCCGCGCGTGTGGTGCATTGCGACGTCAATCGCGATGTGCGCGCCGGCGGCCGGGATCTGCTCGATCTGCTGCGGGCGGGACGGGGCGAGGCCGGCGCCCGCGAAATGATGCGCTTGACCTACCGCGGTTTCGGCCGGGCGTTCGGGCTGCATTTGCCGCAGATGTTCGCCATGCTCCTGGCGGATACCGGTTTGCCGGCGCTGGTGCACTGCACGGCGGGCAAGGACCGCACCGGCTTCGCCTGCGCGGTGCTGCTCCATGCCCTCGGCGCGGACGAAGCCACCATCGTCGGCGATTACCTCGCCACGGCCGAATTCGTCGGCGCCACCACCATCCTGAGGTCGACCGCGGAGATGCTGGAAGCCTATCTCGGCGAACGGCCGGAGGATGATGTGGTGAAGGCGGTGGCGGGGGTTCGCGGCGAGTATCTGGAGGCAGCGCTGGATGAAATCCGGCAGGACTACGGCTCGCTGCAGCGCTATGTGCAGGACATCGGCGGCCTCGACGCGGAGCGCCGGCAGCGTCTGCAGGCTTTGCTGCTGGAGTGATATCGTCCGAGTGGACGGTTCCCGCCGCGGCGGCGGCGCCGACAATGCCTTGCAACTATCTGCCGCCGGGACGGTCGACTGTCAGCCCGCCACTCGCGGAGGAGAAAATCATGAATATCCTGTTGCGCTGCCTTGTTCTGTCGCTGGCCTGGTTCGGGCTTCCCGCCGCCGCGTCGGTCGAAGTCGGTTTCCTGCCTGCGGATCAATATGTCGATATCGGCGACAGCATCGACGCCCGCCGCGCGATGAAGGAAATCCAGGATCATCTGGTCAAGCTCGGCGCGCGCTATCTGCAGCCCGAGTTCCGCCTGTCGGTCGAGGTGCTCGAAGTCGACCTGGCCGGCAGCATGAAGATGGCCGGCCGCCGCGGCGACTGGGTGCGCGTGCTGAACGGCAAGGTCGATGCGCCGCTGCTGCGCCTGCGCCATACGCTGCACCTCGGCGAGCAGCTCATGAGCCGCGGCGAGGACAGCCTTACCGATGCGATGTATCTCGAACACAGCGCCGGTCGCAGCACCGACACGCCGCTGTATCATGAGAAGGCCTTGCTCGAGCGCTGGTTCCGGGCGCGCTTCGGCGCACCGCGCGACAAGAATTGATGCCGTGTGCCCTGATCCGGAATCCCGTCCTGATGCGTCAGATCAGGACGGCAGCGGCCTGAAGCGGCCTCATTCAATAATTCATTAAGGAGCAAACACATGGAACGATTCCAGGACAAGGTATGCATGATTACCGGTGGCGGTGGCGGCATTGGCCGGGCCACGGCGCTGTCCTTCGCGCAGGAAGGCGCCAGGGTGGCGGTGACCGATCTCGATGCCGTCGCCGGCGCGGCGGTGGCTGCCGAGATCAACGCCGCACAGGGCGAGGGGCGCGCCATATTCCTGGCGCATGATGCGGGCGATGCCGGCGACTGGGACAAGGTGATCGCGGCTGTGCTGGAGCGCTTCGGACGCCTCGACGTAATGGTCAATAATGCCGGCATCCTGCTCAAGGGCAGCATCGAAGACGCGACGCTGGAGCAGTGGCACAAGATGCATCGCGTCAATTCCGACAGCGTGTTCCTCGGCTGCAAGGCGGCGGTGCGGGTCATGAAGGGCAAGGGCGGCGGCGCCATCGTCAATGTCTCGTCCATCACCGGCCTCAGTGCGCGCCCCGATTACGCCGCCTACGCCGCCTCCAAGCATTCGATGCTGGGCCTGTCGCGCTCGGTGGCCATCCATTGCCGCCAGAAGCGTTATGGCATACGCTGCAACACTGTGCATCCCGACGGTGTGCTGACGGCGATGACGCTTTCGCAATTGCCGCCGGGATTCGACGCCGAATCGCTCTGCATCGATCGCGACCCCATGGCACGGCAGTGCCGGCCGCAGGACGTTGCCAATGCCATCCTGTTTCTCGCCTCGGACCATGCCCGCGCCATCAACGGCACCGAGTTGCGGGTGGACAGCGGGCAGTTGCTGATGTCGCTCTGATTCATGCGCGCCGGGTTGCGGAGCTTGCGGAAGCTGCTGAATTTAGCCATATCGTCCCAATGGACGATGTTAATTGAAGGCGCGGATGCGAATCTTCGCTCCGACAGTACAGCAGTGCGACAGTCGGCAACGTAGCCCGGGCAAGACTGAATTCGACTCGGCGAGAGGGGACAAGATGGATTTTGCGCAAGAGCAACGTAATCCGGCACGACATCTGGTGGGCTTCGGCATCGTCACGGTGGCGCACGTGCTCGCCGTGTATGCCCTGGCAACAGGCCTGTCAACCAAGGTGATGGAGATCGTCCATGGACCGCTGGAAACGAAGCTGATCGAAGAATTCAAGAAGCCGCCGCCGGACCAGCCGCCGCCGCCGCCGCCGAAACTGGCGCCGCCGCCGCCGCCCTTCATTCCGCCGGTCGAAGTCAATATCACCGTCGCCGCGCCGGTGGCCAACACCATCACGCAAGTCACCTCGGCACGGCCGGCAGCCGTCGTCGCCGCGCCACCGAAGCGCGTCGAGCGCGTGGCGCCGGTGATCGATGCCAAGGCCAACTGCGCCAAACCGGAATATCCATCCGCCTCGCGGCGCCTCGACGAATCGGGCACCGTGGTTCTTAGGTTCCTCATCGACGTCGATGGCCGCGTCCTCGAGAGCAAGGTGGAGACCACGAGCGGTTTTGCCCGCCTCGACGAAGCGGCGCGCAACGCACTGGGACGCTGCCGCTTCAAGGCCGGCTCCGTCGATGGCAAGCCCGAGCAGTCATGGGCCAGCATCAAGTACAAATGGGAACTCGAATGAGCCGCTCGCAAGATCTAGAAATTATCGGAAACCAAGGAGACAGCATGTACAAAAAAGGACGTTTGGCCGTGATCGTCGCGGCATTTTTGATGGCCGGCGCATCTGTCGGCGCACTGGTGTCGTACGCGCCGGCGGCGCTGGCAGCCGATGCCCCTGCTGCTGCGGCCCCGGCCGCCGCAGCAGCAGCACCCAAGAGCGACCTGCCGGCGGCACCGCCGGTGGCCAAGGAAATCGTCAAGGTCGACAACCCCTACGGCCTCGAAGCCCTGTGGAAGACCGGTGACTTCGTCGCCAAGGGCACGCTGATGATCCTCGTCATCATGTCCATGGGCAGTTGGTACATTCTCGTCACCAAGTTCTACGAACAGCTCAAGATGTTCCGCCAGGCCGCCGCGGCGCGCACCTCCTTCGATTCGGCGCGTACCGTGCAGGAAGGGGTGAACAACCTCGAAGCCGGCAACGCCTTCCGCTACATTGCCGAGAGCGCCCTGGAAGCCAGTCAGCGCCATGGCAACTCGATCGTCGCCAAGATCGACCAGCACACCTGGATCACCATGCAGATCCAGCGCGCCACCGAGAACGTGCAGAACCGCCTGCAGGACGGCCTGGCCTTCCTCGCCACGGTGGGTTCCACGGCTCCCTTCGTCGGCCTGTTCGGCACCGTGTGGGGCATCTATCACGCCCTGACCGCCATCGGCATCGCCGGTCAGGCCTCGATCGACAAGGTCGCCGGCCCCGTCGGCGAAGCCCTGATCATGACCGCCATCGGCCTCGCCGTTGCCGTGCCGGCCGTGCTCGGCTACAACTGGCTGGTGCGTCGCAACAAGGTCGCCATGGAAAAGATCCGCACCTTCAGTGCCGACGTCCATGCCGTCCTGATGGTAGGTGAGAACAAAGGGGCCTGATCATGTCCATGAGCCTGGGCCCTTCGGACAGCGGCGAAGAAGACGAGGTCGTCTCGACCATCAACACCACGCCGCTGGTCGACGTCATGCTGGTGCTGCTGATCATTTTCCTGATCACCATCCCGGTGGTGAGGCAGTCCGTAGCCGTGGATCTGCCCAAGGAAGTCAACATTCCGACCGTGACCAAGCCGGAGAACGTGCTGCTGTCCGTGTCGCGCGAAGGCGACGTGTATTGGAACACCATGGCGGTGCGCGACAGCGACGATCTGCTGCTGCGGCTGAAGGCGGTGGCGGTGCTTGATCCGCAGCCGGAAGTTCACATCCGCGGCGACATGGATGCGCGCTACGAAGCGGTGGGGCGGGTGGTCTATGCCTGCCAGCGTGCCGGCATCATCAAGATCGGCTTCATCACCGAACCGCCGGCCAGAGGCTGAGGAGGACTACCCATGTCAATGAACGTAGGTTCCAGCAGCAGTTCGGGGGATCCCGAGGTCATGGTCGACATCAACACGACGCCGCTGATTGACGTCATGCTGGTGCTGCTGATCATGCTCATCATCACCATACCGATCCAGACCCATGCGGTGAAACTCAACATGCCGGTGGGCAATCCGCCGCCGCCGCTGAGGCCGCCGGAGATCGTGCGCATCGACGTCGATTTCGACGGCACCATTCTGTGGGACAGCCAGATCGTGCCCGGCCGGGCAGAGCTTGAAAGCAAGCTGAAGGAAATCGCCGACAAGCCCGAGCAGCCGGAAGTGCATCTGCGGCCGAACAAGCTGGTATCGTACAAGTCGGTGGCCATGGTCATGGCCTCGGCACAACGCCTCGGCGTGACCAAGATCGGCCTGGTCGGCAACGAGCAATTCATCAACAATTGACGCGGCGCGCAGTTGCTTGTCCGTGACGCGCCGTCACGAAGGAAACCCGAAGATGACTCATACCCGCACTCTCCGGCATCTGATGGTCGCCGGCATCATTGCCCTGACCGCTGCGGCGCCGCATTTTGCCGCCGCCGAAGATGCCTTGCGGCCGGAAGTGGGCAAGCCCTTGCAGGCGGCGCAGGAACTGATGAAGGCGCAGAAGTACAAGGAAGCCCTGGTCAAGATCGGTGAAGCCGATGCCATCAGCGGCAAGACCCCCTACGAGAGTTCCATCATCGAGCGCATTCGCGGCGCCGCCGCCGCCGGTGCCGGCGACACGGCCACGGCCGTCAAGGCCTTCGAGGCGACCATCGCCAGCGGGCGCCTGCCGGCTGCCGAGCAGTTGAAGCTGATGGAGGCCCTGGCCGGCACTGCCTATCGCGGCAAGGACTACGCCAAGGCACAGATCTGGGCACAGCGCTACATCAAGGAAGGCGGCACCAGCAGCGCCATGCGCACCTTGCTGTCGCAGACGCAATACCTTTCCGGCGATTTCGCCGGTTCCGCCAAGGAATTGACGGCCGAGATCACCGCCGCCGAACACGCCGGCCAGGCACCGGCCGAAGACCGGCTGCAACTTCTGGCCAACTGCTACCTGAAGCTGAACGACAAGGCCGGCTACGTCACGGTGCTGGAGAAGCTGGTTACCCATCATCCGAAGAAGGAATACTGGGCCGACCTGCTGGCGCGCGTGCAGCGCAAGCCGGGCTTCTCCAGCCGGCTCAGCCTCGACGTGTATCGGTTGATGCGGGCCACCGGCAACCTGCAGGACACCAGCGATTTCATCGAAATGGCGCAACTGGCGCTTCAGGCCGGACTGCCGGCCGAGGCCAAGAAGACGGTGGACGACGGCTACGCCAAGGGTGCCCTGGGCACCGGCGCGGAAGCCGACCGGCACAAGCGCCTGCGCGACCTGGCCAACAAGCAGGCGGCTGACGACCAGAAGGCTCTGGCCGAGGTCGAGAAGCAGGCCAATGCGGCCAAGGACGGCAACGCCCTGGTGGCCCTGGGCTATGCCTATGTCACCAGCGCCCAGTTCGAGAAGGGTATCGCCCTGATCGAACAAGGCATCACCAAGGGCAACCTGAAGCGTCCCGAGGACGCCAAGCTGCACCTCGGCGTCGCCTATCTCCAGGCCGGCAACAAGGCCAAGGCGCAGCAGGTGCTGCGCTCGGTGCAGGGCGGCGAAGGCGCCGCCGACATCGCCAGGCTGTGGCTGATTCAGGGCGGTCGCGGCACCTGAACAGGGGGCTGACGGGCGCGCGGTCATGATCGTGGGCAGCATCCGGGGCCATTGCCGCCGGGTTCTGCTGGTCCTCTTCGGCGTGACCCTGCTGTATGCCGGCATCGCCCCTGCCGCGGCCCAGAATGCAGGGGACAACGAGGCCGACGCGCAAATCCGCGCCGCCTTCCTGTATGCCTATCCGTACTTTGAGTTCATGTGGCTGCGCGATCAGGCGCTGCACAACGAGAACTCGCTGACTTACACCCGCCTCAACGCCTTTCGCCATCAGCGCCACCTGGCCGGCCCGGCCGACCGCTGGGCCAACGGTCCTATCCGCGACACCATGTATTCGACGGCGTGGCTCGATGTCGGTCATGCGCCTGTACTGCTGTCGCTGCCCGACAGCGCCGACCGCTACTACGTGCTGGTGTTGATCGGCGCCGATACCAACAGTTTCGAGTACCTCGGGCGCCGCAGCACGGGCACCGGTGCGCGCAAGGTCGCCATAGTCGGTCCGGCATGGAGCGGGCCGGTGCCCGCCGCCGATCAGGTGGTGCGGGCGCCGACGCGCGACCTCTACGTCAATATGCGGGTACTGGTCCGAGCCGAGTCCGATCTGCCTGCGGCGCAGGCGCTGCAGGACGGGTTCAGTCTTGTGCCGGTGCAGCAGGCGGTTGCCGACGAACCCCGCACGCTGCCGCAGGGGGACGATGTCGGGCGCATGGTCGATGTCATCAACGAGGCGATTGCGCGCAATCCGCCGCCTGGCCAGGAGGCGATGCTGCTCGAGCGTTATCGCGCAGTCGGGATTTGCGGTGCCGCCTGTCGCTGGAGTGACCTGTCACCGGCTTTGCAGGCGCGTTGGCGCGCACTGGTGCCGCCGCTGCGGGCACGGCTGAAAAGCGCGCTTGACGCCGGCCGGCGCGACGTTGAGCGCGTCAATGGCTGGCGGCCGTTTCGCCTGCCGCGCAACTTCGGCGGCAACTATCCGCTGCGTGCCGGTTCGGCGGCCAACTCGGGCGGCATCTTCGGCCTCGAGGCGGCCGAGGCCACTTACTTCATGGCGCTCACCGATGCCGCTGACGAGGCCCTGAGCCAGGGCCGGCGCTATCGCCTGCACCTGCCCGGCGGCGGCCTGCCGGCCGATGCCTTCTGGTCGCTGTCGCTCTATGAATTCCAGGCCGGGGGCCAGTACATGCTGGCCAATCCCGCCGGCCGCTATACGATCGGCGATCGCACGCCGGGCCTGGTGCGCAACGCCGACGGCAGCCTGGACATCTGGATCCAGCCCGAGGCTCCCGGCGATCCGGCTCAGTATGCCAATTGGCTGCCGAG
>Ga0007797_1000735_pt1 | contig 9916 bp, 9 predicted proteins | sample CryBogmetaGMA25M_FD_60364 | JGI IMG/M metagenome (GOLD analysis project Ga0007797, IMG submission 60364) | Freshwater microbial communities from Crystal Bog, Wisconsin, USA - MA2.5M | ecosystem: Environmental > Aquatic > Freshwater > Lake | place: Crystal Bog, Wisconsin, USA | collected 2009-07-06 | reverse complement strand
GTGTCGCCCCCCGCACTATCGTCCTGGTAGCTGGTGAAGACAATCGGCTGTGCGGCGGTGCCCACCGCCAGCAAGCTGCCGTTCACGCGCAAGCTACGCAATCCGGCGAACTTCACCACCACCCCCGGCTCTAGCGTCAGGGTGGTTCCCTGCGCCACCGTCAGGTCGTTATTGATGACCAGCGGGTCATTCGTTACTGGCCAGGTCAAGTTCTGGCTGAGCGTACCCGAAACATCGACTCCATTCAGGGTGGTGTCGGTGATCGTGTTGCCTTGCACCGTAATCTGGGGTGGTAGTACGCCATTGAGTGAGAGCGTGAGGCCATGACCATTACCGCTGATGCGGTAATTACCACTGATACGGTTGTTGATGACCACTAAGCTGGTCGCGCCCGCAAGCCCACGATAGTCCAGCCCTGTATATGTATTACTGATGATCTGGCTGTCGCGCACCGTGATCGTGCCACCAGTCACACCAATACCCGAGTACCTATTACTGACGATCTGGCTATTGCGCACGGTGAGGTTGGCTCCCGTGGCACTGATGCCATTTCCTGCGCTCTGCTCGACCCGCACCGTGTCGAGTACCAGCGGGTTACTGCTGACGCTAGAGAGCATATCGGTGCTCAGAGTACCTCCGCCCAGATAGGCCCGCCCCCCGTAGCGGATGATGGCATGACTGATCTGCCCCTGACTTCCCGCCGCGAAGGCAATCTGGTTCCAATCCCCCGGCGCGGGGATGCTGGCGCTCCCATCGCCGTTGGTGTCGCCCCCCACACTATCGTCCTGGTAACTGGTAAAGACAATCGGCTGTGCGGCGGTGCCCACCGCCATCAAGCTGCCGTTCACGCGCAAGGCGCGCAAGGCGGCGAACTTCACCACCACCCCCGGCTCCAGTGTCAGCGTCACCCCATTCGCCACCGTCAGGTCGTTATTGATGACATATACATTGCCCGCAGTCCAAGTGGTATCGGTGCCAATAGTGCCATTGACGGGGATAGTACTTTGAAGGGAGATCGCATACATCCCAGTATTCTTGATGCCACTGGGGTTCACCACAACCGATGATAGAGATCGGTGGTTTTCCAGGCGATGAGAGGAGTGATCCAAACCTGCGGCAGTGGAAGGGGGAGTTATGGCGAGCAAGAAGAGAAGAGCACAGCCAACCAGCACCTTCAGCCAATAGCCACGGTTCATGGTCGTCTCCTCTCGAACACGCGAGCCGAACTGATGCGCGTATCAACAGCAGAACCACCGCAAGCTAGGAAATAGAGTATATGCCGGGAGTCTTTGTCAGTGTACCAATGCACAGTAGTCTTGAGGGTGAAGGTAATATTACTCACCGTAGAAGTGTGCCTATCTTCACTGGTGGATTAATCTCTAATCTTTTATGAATTTCAGATCCTTGAGTATTTGCCTCAGAAAGTTAACCATATCCGTAGGGACGCATGGGCATGGTTCCTTGCCCCAATGGTACAATAGCGGCGACTTCCTTACTGACTAATACCATGCGTAGTGCCTGAGCTGATCGCCACAATAGCCGGGTGATAGGAGCCGCGTATGTGCCTTTTCCGCGCTCGCCTAGGGCCACCCGGCAGCGGCTCGTCCGCTCCAGACTACCTGGTGCAGACCGCTGATGGGCACGACGTGGCCCGCAGGCAAGATCTGCGCCAGGCGCCGGAGTTCGATGCGTGAATGCGCGCCGACTGGGTTGGATTACCCAAAAATTGACTCCCCTTGCCCCTTGACATGCCCGGCCAACCTACGTAGCATGGTGGCACAGTATACATGGAGGAACTATGGCCGGGAAAGACCGGGCCGATGAGGGACGCCAGGCGGGAGTGCCCGCCCGGATCTCGGAGACCACGCACCGTGAGCTGCGTTACGTCGCTGCGGTGTGGTCGCTCGGCGCGAAGGACGGCGCGCCGACGACGATTCGGAGCCTCATCGATCTGGCCTGGGAGACGCTCAAGCAGCAGCGGCCCGATGTCGTTGAGATGCTAAAACGCGCTGATCCGGCCGAGCACGAGTAGCCTGCACTCTTTGGATCCGAACCCCTTCCGGCGGTGAGCGGTCGCCACTCCTTCCACCACCGGCAGGCATGACCAGGAGACACACGATGGGCTCGCTGACCCGTAGCGGTCAGCAGGGTCTGGCTTTCCGCACCCTGCGACCGTCCGACTTCCCAGGGTGGAAGCGAACACACTGTACGTTACCAATTGACGTTGCCGTTCAGTCCATACGCTGGCCTGATTCGCGGTCGCTTGCCATCACGGCAGGGGGTGCGCGATGAGACCAGAGAACCTTCCGCGTGTCACGGGGCGAGTCCGGCGAGTTCCCGGTGATCTGGGGCCGGGGCTGGCTGCCCTGGCTGATGCGCTGCTGCTCACCACGGCGGATCCGGCGCTTGACGAGGCCTTTCGTATCGCACATAATTTCAACATCGTCGATGCCCAGATCCAGACCCGCCGTAGCGCGCTCCAGGAGGCCGCCGGCACCTTGCGTGAGCAACTCGCCGCGATCATGGCGCAGTTGGGAGAGGCTGCCTGATGGCTAAGCGTACCGCCCTCTATATCCGCTGCTCCAGCCTGGATCAGGTCAAGCGCGGATTCAGTATCCCGGATCAGCTTGCACGCTTGCGAGCGGAAGCCAAGAACGCCGGTGAGGTTGTGGTCGCCGAGTTCATCGACCAGGCTCGCTCTGGTGCCAGCGCTGCCAAGCGTGAGGAGTTCCAGAAGCTCCTTGCCGCTGCCAGCCGACGTGAGTTTGACCGGTTGCGAGTTGAGAGCGTCGATCGTGGCCATCGTAACGACATGGAGCGCCGCCAGTTTGAGGCGGACATGACCATACTCGCGATCGAGGTTATCTATAGCGGTGAGCCGGAGAAGCAGGCACCCCAGTATCGCAAGCTCCAGCGTGGCATCAAAGGGGTGCTGGCCGAGTGGGAGAGTGACGAGACCAGCCAGCGTACCTACAAGCGCCATCGCTACCGCGCCCAGCAGGGCAAGTGGCGCGGCGGGAATATTCCCTACGGCATCCTGCCCGATGGACAGGGCTGGTTCAAGCCTGACCCTGAGAGCTACGCCGTGCTGATCTGGATCCTGGGCAAGCGCGGCGAGGGGCTGAGCTACCACAGCATCGCGCGGATGCTCAACGAGCGGATTGTGTTGGAGGAGGGAACCGAGCCGCAGGTGCCGCCAACACCAGGGCTGCTCATCTACCAGCGCCGACCCTATCTGGAGCGCCAGGATCCAGAGACTGGCGAGGTCATCCACGAGCCACGGCGGGTTCCAGCAGGCACCTGGATCGCCCACACGATCAACGAGATCTGCCGCAAAGCGGTAGACGGGGTCTACGCTGGAGTGTTACGTTGGGGGGAGAACGCGAATCGCTTTCGCGAGGATGCGGACGGCAACGCCAAACGGCCAGTGCGCGTCGAGACCGGTCGACCGCTGGTGCCGGAGTCGCTGCTCCACCGCGTGCAGGCGGTCGAGTTGGCGGTACAGGACGGTGAGGCCGACTCGATCTCGCCCTTCAACTCCTACGTGCTCGCGTCGCTCCGCTGTGGGCAGTGCGGTGAGGGCATCCACGGCTACACCAGCACGAAGTACAAAGGGGAGAAGAAGTACCGCTACCGCAAGTATCGCTGCGCCGGGCGTGTGAATCGGCCAGGCTCCTGTCAGATGCCGATGATCAACGCCGATGTGCTGGAGCAAGTGGTGCTGGATGTGGTATTGGCGGATTTGAAGGAGCGCAGCCAGGAGGCGCTGCTCGCAGAGATCAATGAGGCGGTGGGGCGGCGCCGGACGGATCTGGTGAAGGCCGTGGGGCTGGCCGAGGAGCGGCTGGCGGAGCTGGAGCGGCGGCGGAGCGCCGCACTGGACGCCCTGACCTTTCAGTTCAAGAATGCCTCAGAGCGGGTGCGCGCCGCGCTGGCTGAGCAGGCTGATGATGCGGTCGCCGACTGTGACGAGGCCGAGGAGCAGATCCGCAAGCTCCGGATGGGGGTCGATGTCCTGGATGAGAAGGCGCGCGCGATCGAACTTACGCTGACCGACCCGTTTCTTGACCCGGCGCGCTGGAACAAGCCCGAGGCCCACTTCGCCCTCAAGCGCGCCCTCAAACTGCTGGTCCACGCGATGACCTTGCGGAAAGAGGGGCCGGGGGCGTACTACGTGGAGATCGAGGTTTATGAAATTCGTGAAAGTGTATCGTTCGAGAGCGCGTGGGGGTCGAACCCACCGGCGCAGTTCGCCACCACGCCCACTCGTTTTGAAGACGAGGGCAACCACCGGGCCGCATCCGCTCTCGCCGCTGATTGTAGGAGTCAGGCCCATGCCTGTCAAATTCCGGTGAGGTTCTCGTGAGAATCAGAAATGTGCCAGCGAGACTGGCACATTTCTGGTTCTCGGTGCCGATTTTTCGGGCGGCGGGCCTACAGGCGGAAGAAGTCTACCACTTGGCTACGCTCCTCGTCGCTCGGCATCATCTCGATGAAGGTGACGCGGTGCCAGGGGTAAATCACCGCCTGTACCCCGGCGGCGAGGTAGCTCACTGGCTTGCCGTCGCGCTTGCGCATGTTTGTCACTTTGATGTACTGGTCGCTCGGCTGCGGATCCTGGTCAATATCGGCCAGCACCGGGTCTTCGCCGCTCAGGTGGAGGACAATGGTCTTTGCCACACGGATCTCCCTATGCAATCTCAAAGCGTAGTATCAGCGTCCCGAACTTTAGCTCGTCGCCGTGGGCGATGAGCGTGGGGGACTGGGGTGCCAGCCGGGTGCCGTTGATGAAGGTGCCGTTGGAACTGCCAAGATCTTCGAGCATGTAGCCTTTTCGGTTGGGGACGATGATCGCGTGGCGCCGCGATACCCCCGCATCGTAGCCGCCGTCTAGGCCCAGATCGACGTCGGGGTAGATACCACGCTGGTTGTCCTTGCGGCCCACAAGCAGTTCCTCGCCAGATTCAAGGTTGATCCGTCTGCCGCTGTTGATCACCACGAGGCAGATTCCTGATACTTTCGCCACCGGTACGGGTGCGGGCACAACCATGGGTGGCCCATCTTCCACAACGCTGGGGATGCCATCAACTGTCCGGTTGAGCGCATTGGTGGTCTCGCGCCGTGGCCCCTCAACGATCAATGAGGCACCACACTCCGAGCAGAAGATTGTGCCGTTCATCTGCTGCGCATTGCAGTGGTTACAACGTATCATCGTGCTTCTCCCAGCCTCACGCCTCGCGCTCCTGAGTCTCGCCGCCCATCAGTCCACGTGTCCCGTACTTGATACGCTTGCGACCTTCGGCACTAGTCTGCCCTGAACGCAACAGCCGGGTGGCCTCATCCTGCACCGTGTGAGCCAAATCAACATCGCCCGCATCAAACAGGCGCGTGCCAGCCATTTGTAGCCGCCGGGAGGCATCCTCGATTCGCCCCGCCGCCATGTCTTGCCACGCCCCGGCCTGGAGTCGGTAGGCCACCAATCGCTCCAGCCAGTGCTTGACTGTAACATCCACAGCGTAGTTCACACTCGCCGCCTGCCGCACGCCGATGCGTAGCACCACGTTGCCCTCTTGGTTGAGCAGGTTCATACCGGGCAGGCTGTAGCGCAGGGTAACCCGGAGCAGCGGGTGATCACCGATGGCCAGGGGCGGCACCACCACCTCTAGCAGAAACGCCTGTGGGTCGCCGCCCGGCCAATCGCCCAGGTTCGCCGCCCAGATAAGGTCTTTCTCCTCGGTGGCCTGCACCGCAGCGATGAAGGGCCGCACCCGATCAAGCGAGCGCAGCCGTGAGGCGGGACGCATCTCGGCGCGCAGATTCATGTCCTGGGCAAATACCGAGTGCATGCGCTTCACTTCGTCGGTGAAGATTTGTGAGATCTCGCTGGCTGAGGTGATGTACTGCGTGCGGCTGTTTTCGCGAGCCGACATGGTTTCGAGCAGATCTTCGTTCCACTCGTTTCCAATACCCAGGGCGGTTAGCCCCACACCACGGCCCTGGGCGCGTCGGACGATCTCCACGCAGCGGCCTTCGTCGCCGTAGGTGCGCCCGTCGGTGAGCAGAAGGATGCGGCTGACCCCACGGCTCACCAGGGCGCGCTGAACCTCTTGGAGAGCGAGGGCCATGCCGGTGGCCATCTCCGTGCCGCCCGCCGCTTCAACGCCGCCGATCATGCGTTTGAGATCGACCTTGTTGCGAACCCGCTGTGAGGTAATGACCACCTCGGCCCGATCATTGAAAGTGACTAAAGAGAGACAGTCCTCTTCGCCGAGCATGTCAACGATGCGGTTGGCTCCCTCTTTCACCTGCTGAAGTCGCTCGCCGCGCATGGATGAGCTGCGATCAATCACCAGACAGAGGTTCAGCGGCAGTTTGGGCGTAGAAGTTGGCACCCCGTGAGCACTCATCTCAAGCAGCACGTAGATCAGCTGCTCCTCAGCGGCATCAGGAAGCACGCTACGGCTTAGGGTTGAACGGAGCTGGATGCCGGGTGCCATGGGATTACCTTTCTGCCAGTGGCAGCGACACAACAACCGCTGAGATATTGTCCTCGCCGCCAGCGAGGTTTGCTAGTGCGATCAGCTCGTTACACGTATCTTGTGGCCAGGGACTGCGCCCCAGCGCCTGGGCAAGCAGTGGATCTTCAACCATTCCCCAGAGTCCATCGCTACAGAGTAGTAGGTGTGAACTGACGCCAACCGGCTGGTAGATGAAGTCTACCATCACCTGGGGTTGTTGCCCGACGGTGCGATAAAGCTGGTTGCGCAGCGGATGTTCGCGGGCCTCGGACGGGTTGAGCTGGCCAAGTTGGATGAGCCGCCCTACGGTGGAGTGGTCGTTGGTGATTTGACGCAGCCCGCCCGGTTCGTACAGGTAGGCCCGTGAGTCCCCGACGTGGGCGATGTAGAGCCCATGTCCCACCAGCAGAGCGGCGGTACACGTCGTTCCCATGTCGGTCCCCATCGCCTGGGCGGTGTCCCAGATCGCCTGGTTGGCGGCCTGCACTGCCGAGACCATCAGGGGCTGTAGGGCGGTACTCATCGTGTCGTCGAGGGCGGGCAGCACCAGTTGACTGAGTATCTGATGGACAACCGTGCGTACCGCCAAGCGACTGGCAATTTCGCCGCCCTGGTGCCCCCCCATGCCATCAGCCACAATAAACAGGCCCACTGAGAGGTCGGTACTCTCGCGGGGCAAGGTGGTAAGCATGGAGAAGACACTATCCTGGTTGTTCTCGCGCACCCGCCCGATGTCGCGGGCAGCCATTGCGGAGAGACCCTGGGCCGATTGGCGGGCGCTTAGAACGGGCGCTTCGTCTTCTTCGAGCTGGTGGGTGACATCCATCGGTTCGGTGACATCCTTAGGCGGAGCGATGTGCGGGGATGACTGAGCGATAGAGGCGGCGAGACGCTTGCGGGCGTCCTCCATGCTCATCGCACCCATCGGAGCGGTTGGTGTCTCATCGGGCGAGGTATCAGCAGCCAGCGGAGTTGCGTCATCCCACCAGATCGCGTCGTCCGATGTCGCGGACTGCACACCTGTAGCGGGTGCGACAGATGCGGGAACAACTGCTGCGCCCTCTGGCGGGGCATTGGGCGCTGTCGCCGACACTTCGCCCTCGCTCCCACGGAATAGCTTGCGAAAGAAGGTCATACCTATCCTTTCAGGGCGTAGACACTGTGATCCATGCTGCCCACATACACGACCCCCTCAGACACCGCAGGTGTCGAGACGATTGCCGCGCCGGTGGGATACTTCCAGATCAGCGTGCCCACGCTCGCGTCGAGACAGTAGACATTGCCGTCTACCGCGCCGAAGTAGACCCGACCACCCTCCGCACGAGGCGACGAGGTGATCTGGCTGCCCGTCTCGTATTTCCATACCAGACGACCATTCTTCGCCTCCAGGGCGTAGAGGATGCCATCAACGCCGCCAACGAAGACACGAGTGCCCACCACGCAGGGCGAGGAGTTCACGTAGTGGTTGGTGCGGAAACGCCACGCCGGCCAGCCACCCTCGGCGTCAAGGGCGTAGAGATTCTGGTCAAGAGAGCCGACAAACACCAGTCCCTCGCTATAGGTAGGCGACGAACGCACCGGCTGCTGCGTGCGCTGTTTCCACTTGAGGGCACCAGTGCGCACTTCCAGGCAGTAGACGTGACCGTCATCGCCGCCAATATAGATCACCGGCCCGTTAACACACGCGGATGAGCGGATCGGGTTCCAGGTGCGATACTTCCAGATCGGTGTACCCCGAATCCCGTCAAGGGCATAGACATGCTGGTCGTCTGATCCGACAAAGATCACGCGGTCATCCACCCGTGGCGACGAGCGGATCGGCTTGGCGGTGCGGAATGTCCAGCGCAGCCCGCCCCGGCGGACATCGAAAGCGTAGACAGCACCATCCTCCGAGCCGACGATGACATTATCTTGCCAGACGGCGGGCGAGGAACTAATACCGCCGCCGGTTGCATACTTCCAGCGAAACTCGCCCCGTGATGTTTCGAGGGCGTAGAGGTTCGTGTCGTAGCAACCGACAAAGAGCATCCCGCCGCTCACAGTTGGCGACGAGCGCACCTCCTCCTCGCAGACGAAACTCCAGAGCAACTCGGTTGTCGCGGCACTCTTCTTGACAGCAGGCGCAGCAACCGGCGTGGCAGAGGGGGAAATTGCGCTGCCGCCACTGATCGCCGCCATGATCGCCCGCTTCATCTCGCCGGCATTCTGCCAGCGGGCACTCATATCGTACTCCAACGACTTTACCACCAGCGCTTCCATTTCAACAGAGACACTAGGGTTGAGCTGGCGGATAGGGCGCTCCGCGAAGGTGAAGGGCGTCTCCATGCGCGGGTCGGTGTTGGTCAGAAGGTGGTGCATCGTCGCCCCGAGGGCATAGAGATCGCCCTGAGGTTCGGCCATACCACGATACTGCTCAGGCGGCGAGTACCCCTCGGTTCCGATCATCGTACCCTTACGGTCGCTACGGTTCAGGTTGCGTGCGATGCCGAAGTCAATCAGCACGACCCGTTCATCACCGACGACCATCACGTTTGAGGGCTTCATATCGCGGAAGACGATTGTTTCGGGGGTATGGGTGTGCAGATAATTGAGAACATCGCAGATCTGGATGGCCCACGTCGCCACACGAGCCTCGCTGATCGGCTTGCCGACCTCCTCAAGCACCGACTCCAGATCGCGACCGGGGACAAGCTCAAGCACCAGGTAGATCCGCCCGCCCTCTTCAAAAAAGTCATAGACTTTGGGGATCGCCGGGTGCTGGAGGGTGGCCAGCAGACCGGCCTCGCGCTCAAAGTTCTTCAGGTTGAGCAAGCGTGTGTGTGAGTCAGGCGCACTCTGCGACATCTCCTTGATTGCGCAGTAGCGAGCCACGTCCTTAAAGCGTAGATCGCGCCCACGGTAGACCACACTCATACCGCCGATGCCAATTGTCTCCTCGATCTGGTAGCGCCCCTGAAGAACCGTATTCTTGGCCAGCATCTGGATCGCCACCGCATCGGCGAACGCATCATCGGTGGGGAGAGGCGCGTGCCGTTGTGGGGAGGGCGTAGCGGGGATCGAGCGCGTGCTGTCATCGAGCGGCACCGGCTGAATCTGACGGGTGCTATCTTCTAATGAAGCGGGGGTAGGGATCGGGCGAATACCATCGCCGGTGTGAGCAGGCGGAATCTGGCGGGTGCTATCATCAGCCGCTGGCGTGCCGAGAGCCTTGGTGCCAACTTTCTTGATCAGGCCCATGCAATTCCTCGTGACAGCGTGGGGGCGAAAGGTACAAAGAAGCGTGGCGCACCAACCTGCACGCCTGAGGCTCTATTATAGTGATTCCCCACATCTACCGCAACACCCTGGATGGCAGGAGGCAGGAGGCCGGGAGCAGGAGGCCGGGGTCAGGAGGCCGG
>Ga0007797_1000734_pt1 | contig 9917 bp, 13 predicted proteins | sample CryBogmetaGMA25M_FD_60364 | JGI IMG/M metagenome (GOLD analysis project Ga0007797, IMG submission 60364) | Freshwater microbial communities from Crystal Bog, Wisconsin, USA - MA2.5M | ecosystem: Environmental > Aquatic > Freshwater > Lake | place: Crystal Bog, Wisconsin, USA | collected 2009-07-06 | reverse complement strand
CTTGGCGGCAGCGTCAAGGGGCAATCCTTTGTCGGCACACCGCCCACCATCGCCAATGGGGGACCAGATGACGTCGGGCAGGGCCGATTGTTGCCAAGCCTTTCGGTTGATCAGTACGGTTCTACGCTTGCGAAGTGGTTCGGTGTATCTGCTACGGACCAGACCAGCGTCTTGCCCAATCTGGGAAACTACAGCCAGACGGACTTGGGCTTTTTGGGGTCATAGATCTGATCTGAAGCAAATATTCGCCTGAAATATCGTGGAAGTGAACGGTTTTGCAAACCTGAAGTTCAGCCGACCATATGTAGAACGAATACCGAGCGACCGGTTCGGTATTTGAGGTGTTCGTCGCGAATGTCCGCTCCCAATTTCCACCACCGTCGACTCAGGGTACGTGGTTATCGATGGGGAAGGGCAACTTTCGGACCACGAAAAATCTATGGCAGCTTTCGGCGTCGAATACGAGGAGTGCAATGGGAAAAACAGGCCAGCAGCGGACAGTCACGGTCAAATTTCAATTTTGCCCAATAGCCAGTTTGTTGCTATGCCTGATTCAGGAATCGTCGACTGCTAGACGGGGTCCAACCGATGCCTTGGTCCAAGATCCCTAGAAGTAGATAATTGCCCGATGCGAATATATTTTTCTCTGGTGGGCGCCTTGTGTTTGGCGCTTTCGATTTGGCTTCTTGCCAGACGAATTCGCGTTCTGCAGAAGGGCATATCGACGATTGGTCGAATTGTTCGTTTCGAGGCGCGAGAAACTGACGGATCAGTTTCGTATCATCCTTGCATCTCTTTTCAGGATCAAAATGGTAGTGAATGCACATTTACGTCCAACGCCGGGACCTATTCACCGCAGCTCGAAATTGGGACGGAAGTTCCCGTTCGCTATCTTCCCGATGACCCAACGCTTGCGTTCATTCCCACGTTTCTCCATATGTGGGCGGCCCCTTTGACATTCCTGATTCTTGGACTGGGTGGCCTATCTGCCGGGTTTGTCTCAAACTGATGCGCGCCAATGCCCAACCTTTGAAATTGGCCATTGTTTTGGCAACAATAGGGCAATTGGCAGCCGTAGGAGTTGTTACGGTATCCTCGATGCTCTATAGCAAGTTGACTACCCAAGAAGCGTGGCCGATCCTGATTCCATCAGTGTGTACTGCGTTGGCCATTGAAACCTTAGTGATTAGCGCAAGTCTTGCTGGAAACAAGCGAATCTCGCGCACATTCAAGATCTCTCTCGTGAGCTTGATGAGCTGGTTAATTGGGGTCGCTATTTTTGTCGTGATCGATCCTTGCACCGCTGGGTGCTTGATCAGGCCCCCATTTGTTTCGTGGATTGCTTCGACAGTGGCACTTTCAATGATGCTGCGCAGGTTTAGGAACGATGGATGAATAGAGTCAGCGGGCATGGAGAGCACGCTAGATGCCGCGGGTTCGGTTCCGTCAAGCAGTTCTTGGATTCTTAGTTCCTAGGAGCGCTCATCGACGGAGGGCAGATCCGGCCACAACCGGTCCTTCGCCAAGCCTTAAAGGCGCATTTCGATCGGCAGGTACCCGCTTGGAAGCCATCATTCGCGAATGCCGCGTGATTGGGTGCCATCCTACTGCGGCTTTCCACAGTCGACAGAGCAACTCAGCCCAAGTACATTGGTCGGGTTCCTGTAGGTATCCTCGCTGTTCCGCTAACCACTTGGGCCACATCAACCATGAAGCGACTGACTAGCCATCTCTATTTTTGGGTACTTGTTGCGATCATTGCTGGCGGGCTGCTCGGCTATTTTGATCCCAAGACCGGCGCGAGCCTTAAACCGCTCGGGGATGGCTTCATTGCCCTGGTGAAGATGCTGATCAGCCCAGTCATCTTCTGTACCGTGGTGCTGGGTATTGCAGGATCCGGTGACATGAAGAAAGTCGGCCGGGTCGGTGGCAAGGCCTTGCTCTACTTCGAAGTCGTGTCGACCTTGGCCTTGGGAATCGGACTGATCGTAATGCACCTCATCCGGCCCGGCGACGGTTTCAACGTCGATCCGCAAACGCTCGATGCCAAGGCCGTCGCCAATTACGCCAAGGCGGCTTCCGAGCAGAGCACGGTCGATTTCATTCTGCACATCATTCCAAAAACATTCACGGACGCTTTCACCGGTTCGGGCGATCTGCTACAGGTGCTGCTGCTGGCCATACTGTTTGGCTATGCCATGGTGCACATGGGCAAGATCGGAAAACCGGTACATCAGTTCATCGAGGACGCCTCGCACATCTTCTTTGCCATGATGGGCACCATCATGAAGCTGGCTCCGTTCGGTGCCGGTGGCGCGATGGCCTTCACCATCGGCAAGTACGGGATCGGCGCTCTGAAACCGTTGGCAGCGTTAATGGGCAGTTTCTACCTGACGTGTATTCTTTTCGTACTGATCGTGCTTGGTAGCATTGCTTGGTTCACCGGGTTCAACATCGTCCGTTTCATCATCTACATCAAGGACGAACTATTAACGGTACTAGGCACTTCGTCGTCAGAGTCTGCGCTGGTTCCGCTAATGGAAAAGCTTGAGCGTATGGGCTGCTCGAAATCCGTGGTCGGGTTGGTCGTGCCGTCAGGGTATTCCTTCAATCTCGACGGCACCAACATCTACCTGACGATGGCGGCACTGTTTGTCGCACAGGCACTGAATATCGACCTGACAGTTGGTCAGGAGGCGACCATGCTGGGCGTGGCCATGCTGACGTCGAAAGGCGCATCCGGGGTGACCGGCGCAGGATTCATAACGCTGGCCGCAACCTTGGCTGTCGTACCATCCATACCGGTTGCCGGTCTTGCGCTGATTCTCGGAATAGACCGGTTCATGTCGGAAGCGCGGGCGCTGACCAACTTCGTTGGAAATGGAGTCGCTACTGTCGTCGTCTCGAAGTGGGAGAAGGAACTCGACCGCGAAAAGATGGAAATCGCCATGGCAGGCTGATGTGGAGGTGCTAAGCGTTAACAATAGCTGGCCGATTCCAGCCAGATGCCCTTTCTGTCAGTCGCCGCATACCAGTGTCTTTGAATGCGATGTGGGGTGCTGGGCTGTCAGTTGTTCGTCGTGCCGGGCGATTGGTCCGGCAGCGGAGTCAGAAGCCGAGGCGGCGAGGCGCTGGAATGTTGCCTCAACTGCGGTCGGCGTTACTGATTCACGCCACAGTTTGCAAGGTGCTGCCAACGCGTAGCGCAGTTATGACCGCCAGTCCCTGCAAAATGGCGATTCCAATCAACACTGCGGCGAAGTGACCCGCGTCCATGAAGCCGCCAAATATCAGTGGTGCAGTCGCCAGTCCGGCGTCGAGACCCGAATACACGAAGCCATAGACGCGTCCATAGGCTGCATGTCCGAAGCGTGAGGTAGCCGCCTGGCGTACCATCAAATCGCGGGAGGGGCCAGCGATGCCCGTACAGAACCCGATACCGACCATCAGTGGCATGATGCTCCAGACTGGCAACGGGGCCGTTGCCAGCAGCAGCGCAAGGAACGCGGCAGCGCCGAGGGCGAAGGCGATGAGGCGGTCATGCCCGCCTTTTCGAGCGAGGAACCCGCCAGTGAGAATGCCGCCGGCCCCGCCAAGCAGGTAAGCGGAGAGTGACATAGCGGCAAGTGTCAGCGACAGGCCGTGAATGGCTTGGAGTATGGGCGTGGAAAAATTCTGGATCGCACCGAAAGCGGTGGTGCTCACAAAGAAGAAGCCAAAACACATCCAGACCGCTGTGGAACCGAGAAAGGCGAAGGGCGATACTGCATGACTGGGCCCTTCGGCATGGGTCGCTTCGATTACATCGTCAAGGGCATGATGTCGCCAATATAGGATTGCCAATGCTGCAAGCGCGACGCCGCCCGCGCTCAGGGCGGCCCATCGCCAGCCAACTGTTGCTGCGATACCAGTTAGGAATAGGGGGGCAAGCGCCCAGCCAATACTCCCCGACAGGCCATGAACCGAAAAGGCATGACCGAGCCTGGCCTGCGACACCCGACGGTTAAGTATCGTGAAATCGGCTGGATGAAAGACGCTGTTGCCGAGGCCTGCAAGACCGGCAGCCACGACCAATGTGACGTAGCCCTCGGAAAAGAATAGAACTATGCTCGCCGCGGCGAAGCAACTGATCCCACCGCCCAAGACTTTAGCAGCGCCGAAGCGATCCACCCAAAATCCCGCCAACGCTTGACCGATGCCAGAGATGACAAAGAACGCCGTCATCGTAGTGCCGATGGCGGTAAATGAAAGTCCGAACTCCGGCATCAGCCACGGGAAGAGGGGTGGCAGCAAGAGATGGAAGAAATGGGAAACACCATGGACGAAGCCGATCAAAGCGATTGTCTCGGCGTCGTGGTGTCCATCTAGGGGATGAGTGACCGGCACAAAGGCTTTCTCTATGTACAACGATTCAGGGAGTCTAACCGGTGAGACCTGTACGCGACCGCTTCCCACGGAAGGACGTTAAAGCCGGGTCTGGGGCGATTCAGTTTTCTCGGAAGCCGCGATTCAATCGCCACCGTCTAAGCTTGGCGCGTGACAGGTCCCTGCGCAGTGGGAACAATCATTGACAATGATGTGGGAATGCGATTTGTATGTCGACTCCCACAATCCTGTCATTGAGGCCGTGCTAGAGTGTTCCGGTTGGGGGGCAGGATCAGGCTCTTGTTCCTCGCCACCGGCAACATCCAACCCGAGGACATCACTGTGCCCTACGTAAATATTAAGATTACTCGCGAAGGTGACGTTACCGCTGAACAAAAGGCACGCCTTATATCTGGGGTCACTGAGCTTCTGCGCGAGGTACTAAACAAGAATCCTGCAACGACAGTCGTCGTCATCGACGAAGTCGAGACTGACAACTGGGGAATTGGCGGTGAAAGCGTAACCGCCAGGCGCCGGCGCGGACACTAGCGAGGCGGCATCGACCAGACGTTCGTGGAGTCTCAGACCAAAAGCGGAAGTTCCCGATGGCCATTTTATTTTTATGTGATTTTGCTTTCGTCTCAATTCCGAACGCCGAGCACTTGTCGATCGTGCGGCCCGATGTATTGCCGCAGTTGATGGCCAATTCCGCCAGGTCGGTTGCCTTTAAGAGACTCCACGGTTATTGCGAGATATTGGCCCACGTCTGTTCCCGTTTTGTCACGTGAGCCACGACTTTTCGTAATTCAATTCGCCCGAAGTATCATAGGTCCAACCCAATGATCCAATTGGGCCGACTTAAAAGGTGATCCCATGCAATCGCGCAAGCTCGGCAGTTCCGGTTTAACTGTCTCCGCTATGGGGCTCGGGTGCATGGGCATGTCCGAGTTCTATAGCGGGCAAAACGACGACGAATCCATCGCAACGATCCATCGCGCATTAGATCTTGGGATGACCTTCCTCGATACCGCCGACATGTATGGCGTCGGTCGCAACGAAACGCTGGTCGGGCAGGCCATCAAGGGACGGCGCAGCGAAGTCGTGTTGGCGACCAAGTTTGGCAACATGCGGTCGCCGGAAGGTGAGTTCTTGGGTGTCAGCGGCAAGCCCGAGTATGTACAGCAATGTTGCGACGCAAGCTTGAAACGCATTGGTGTCGACATGATTGACTTGTACTACCAACACCGCGTGGATCCCACCGTGCCCATTGAAGACACTGTCGGGGCCATGGCCGAGTTGGTACGTGCTGGCAAGGTGCGCTACCTTGGTTTGTCAGAGGCAGCCCCACAATCCATACGTCGCGCCCATGCTGTACATCCGATTTCGGCGTTGCAGACAGAATATTCGTTGTGGAGCCGCGATCCGGAAGACGAAATTCTGAAGACCACGCGAGAGCTTGGCATCGGGTTCGTGTCCTACAGCCCGTTGGGGCGCGGCTTCTTGACCGGTGCTTTCAAGACTATCGACGATTTGGCACTCGACGATTACCGTCGTAACTCACCGCGTTTCCAAGGCCACAATTTCCAGAAGAATCTCGATCTCGTGAAGGAAATCGAAGCCATCGCCCACGAAAAGCGTTGCACACCCGCTCAATTGGCCTTGGCCTGGGTTCTAGCCCAGGGGCAGGACATCGTTCCGATCCCGGGAACCAAACGACGCATATTTCTGGAAGAAAACATCGGTGCAATAGAGGTTAAATTGACGCAAGCCGACCTGGATCGGATCAACCGCATCTTTCCTCGCGGAGCAGCTCAGGGAACTCGTTATGCCGCTCCGCAGATGGCGGCATTGAATCGCTGATGAGGCGTTTGGGTAAGCCGCATCCCCAGGGTAGCCTCACCCTCGGTCGCGTTTTGAGGCGCAGGTTCCCCGTGCAATCCCGCTTGCCGACCGGTACCTCCTTGGACCGCAGAATGTCTTTGGCGGTCGTCGCGTGGAAGTGCAGGACGAAACACGATCCCATTTTTGGACTTGTAGCTAGCAATATTTACTAGCCAAGGAATGCCTACGAAAACCAACTTCATTCTTAGTGCTGCGCGACTTATTTGCAAACGTGATACAGCCACTGAGGGTGGCTCAGCGACTCAACTGGCGGAAATATCGTAACGATTTGTTTCCCGACGACGCCGACCACATTGAGTCAGGTACGATTGCCTTGGATATTTTATCCTCCTATTCTGCTATGGCAGATTCAACCCGGCTAGTCCGGGTTATTTTTTGCCTGCTAGATTTACTGGGAACTTCACCCACCCAATTCCTCATGGTGAATCCGTAATGAGCCTCTGGCAGATACTTTTTCTAGCCTGTATGCAAGGAATGGCTGAGCTCCTGCCAGTGTCCAGTTCAGCCCATGTCATCGTAGCTGAGAAACTGATGGGGCTTGACCCTACGACGCCCGAAATGACGCTCTTACTTGTGATGCTGCATACGGGCACGATGTTCGCAGTCATCGTCTTTTTTTGGGACGCTTGGCGCAAGACCTATTTCAGTTCTGTGCAGGCATTTCGAGCTAACGCCTACTACGTTGTGGTTGCAACTCTCGTAACCGGAGTCGTTGGGCTAGCCTTGCTACAACTGATCAAATACGTTGTCGCCGGCAACGCGCCTGATTTTGAAATCGAACACCTGTTCGGCAACTCAAGGTTGATGGCTACCGCCTTAGCTGCTGCCGGCATGCTAATCATTGTGAGTTCACGCATCCCTGAAAAGGGAGTCCATAACTTGTCTGTTCGTAGCGTGGCATTGATTGGCGCAGTTCAAGGTCTGTGCCTGCCATTCCGGGGGTTCTCCCGTTCAGGCGCTACCATCTCGGCGGGACTTGCCCTTGGATTGGCTCGCAGACGAGCCGAAGAGTTCAGCTTTGCGCTAGCGGTAGCTCTGACTCCAGCGGTAATCGTCAAGGAAGCCTATCGACTCTACAAGACACAGACGGCTACCGCAGCGGTGCACCAACACGGACTCCTGCAGTTGGCAGGGCCGAGTGTCGCCGGCATGGTGTTGAGCTTTGTTGCCGGCCTGTTCGCGTTGAGGTGGCTCTCCAAGTGGTTGGAAGAGGGCCACTGGCATTACTTCGGCGGCTATTGCCTGCTTGCAGCATTGGTGGTCCTTTGGGTTGGCTGACATTGATCAGAACCGATGAGCTTGCTGCCGCCGTGTCTTGTATGGCATAACGAGTCGATGGCGGTAATAGTCTTGAAGACGCGAACTGGGTGACGATGATGGCTTCTGTTTATCGTGTAATCGCGCAGCAAAAGCTCGCGGATTAGTCAATGGACGAGCTCAAGACACTCGAAACAATGGGCTTCTCGATGCCCACCCCCGCGTATCTGGCAGGGATGATCGTGTTCAGCCTCGTTGGGTATGCGGCCTATCGGTATGGAAAGAAGACATCGACATCGTTTACCAAGTGGATCGGAGTTGTGCTGATGCTATACCCATATGTGGTAACAGAGACTTGGCTGATGTACGTGGTGGGAGCGGGATTGTGCATCAGTCTCTACATGTATCGCGGGAAGTGAAACAACCAATAATTGGCCTTCCTCTCGGTCCATTGGGGCGGTGCTTCGTCAGCCGCGATTGATTGTCACATAGGATGCGATTACAAGTGCGGGTTCTCACCACATCGATAGAGCGTCAAACGGGTGACGCTACTTCTTTCCGCAAGCTATCTTCAACGAATATTCAAACAGACTGTAAGGTGCAACTGATATCCACTTTCCTACATGGTCATCGCTGGCGATAAGATTGCCCATCCCCATGTTTCCAGCATATCTGGAGATTGCTGTTGATCGTACGTGATTGTCCTTACAGTCATATTCATATCTTGATTTCTGCGACAGATATGGTCGGCCGTCAATCACCTCTTCAGTCGCGATATCTGTGAGAGACCACATCGCTGCTGTGTCGCCTGACCTACGAATTGTTGTTGCATCGACGTAGGATGCTCCCTTCCCAAGCATTACATCAGCAACCTTCACCCATTCAGCAATTACGTCGCTACTCAAAGCTAGCAGCATCAGCATTGAGATTATCTTAGACATTGGAATGCTCCACGGATTTTCGGGCTAGAGCGCTATGACGCTGCCACCGCATGGCATCACGGTCTTCAACCTCGGCTGAAAAAAACCATTTACGTGGCGGTGAGAGCTTTGAGGTATGTAACATCCAAATCCGTGAGGATAGTCGCTAGGTCAGCCTGGCAAGTGCCCGCAAAGGCCCTAGCAGCCGACGGACGTAATTGTTTTATCCTATGCCTGAAATGGGCCCGTAACTGCCGGTGGCGACTGGCTGCTACCTAGCCGTCCTCGCTGATGGGGCCGGGCGTTCTCGCTAATCAGTTCTTGTAGGCTTCAACCGGCACGCTGATCTTTACCTGATCGCTGACTTCGGGAATGTACTTGGTCAAGCCGAACTCCGAACGTTTCAGGCTTGCCGAAATATTTCCCGCACACAAAGCCTTCTTGTTGGCGGGGTGCGCTTTGCATTGAAAGCCGCTCACCGCGAGCTTGATGGGCTTGGTCACGCCAATCATCGTGAATTGCCCTTCTGCGGCAACCACCCTGTTGCCATCAAAAATCAGCTTGTCCGATTTAAAGGCCATGGTCGGAAACTTCTTCACATTGAACAAGCCCTCATCGGCCAAATGTGCCGACATGGCCGCCGACCCCATGTCGATCGAGGTTGTGTCGATGACGAAGTCGACGCTGCCCTTTCTGGCCTCGAAGTCAAGGGTTACGTTGCCGCGCACCTTGTTGAACCGGCCATGCTGGGTGATGAAGCCCAGATGCTCAATATCGAATACTGGGGCCGAAAAGTCCGGATCAATGGTGTAGCTATCCGCTGCGAAGCCCGGTGCGCTGAGAGCTCCGGCGATGGCAAAAACTGCAAGATATCTCTTCATGAAAACCTCCGTAGCGTGCGCTGAGCAAGACGCGCGGACTCACGCCGCCATCCGTTCATTTGTTGTCTTTGGGAAACGCTTGCAGGAAACCCGCCACAGCTTCCATTTCCTCGTGTGTCAGCAAGTGGGTGATCTGTTTCATCGGCGTGCCCGGCCGCCCATCCGTCTCCTGGAAAACAAGCAGTTGCTTGACCAAGTAATCCTGGTGCTGGTTCGCCAGCCGCGGAAAGGTCGCCATCCCCTCTCCCGTCGGCCCATGGCAGACAAAGCAGGGAGCGGTTTCCTTTGCAGGAATTCCCTTTTCGAAGATTTCCTTGCCAGCCGCAAGCTGCGCCGCATCAACCGAATCGTTGGGTTGCGGCACCTGCTTCGCGAAGTAGTCGGCAAGTCCCTTTATCTGGTCGTCGCTGAGCTTGCCGCTGATGCCCCACATATATTCGAAGCCGGGGGGATCCGAGCGGTGATGGCTCCTGAAGTTCTCCAGTTGGGTGACGATATAGGCCGCCTGCTGCCCGGCAAGCCGCGGGAAGTTCGGCGATACGGAGTTGCCATCGAGGCCATGACAAATGGAGCAGACCTGCGCCGCAGTGAC
>Ga0007797_1000731_pt1 | contig 9967 bp, 8 predicted proteins | sample CryBogmetaGMA25M_FD_60364 | JGI IMG/M metagenome (GOLD analysis project Ga0007797, IMG submission 60364) | Freshwater microbial communities from Crystal Bog, Wisconsin, USA - MA2.5M | ecosystem: Environmental > Aquatic > Freshwater > Lake | place: Crystal Bog, Wisconsin, USA | collected 2009-07-06 | reverse complement strand
TCGGGGAAGTGGTCTTCACAGATGGAGCGCAGTTTGGCCCTGTCGGTTTGGTCGCATTGGAGATAGTGAACGTTGTGGTGAGCGGAAAAGTCAATCTCTTTCAGGTTCAGATCGACAGCCACGATATGCGCAGCGGGGAAACGTCTGGAGAGCGCCTTGGTACTCTCTCCCTGGTAGACGCCGATCTCCAAAATGGATTTTGGCGATAGACCTTCTTCGTGCAATGCCTGCTCGAAAATCTCGTAATACCGCAAAGGCTTGGTCACGGGGTCATGTGAATAGTTTTCCTTGGCGATGTTGTAAAGAGAAATCATGGCAGAATTTGAATGACTGTCTGGAGCAAACCAAGTGAAAAATGGCGTGAAGGCTGAAGTTTGATGGTAAGGGAAGGCGATTGCCCGAACGCACGGATACTGGTATCGATCATCATCCTCACGAAGAACGGCGAAAAATACTTCCGCTCTCTTCTGGAAGGATTGTATTGCCAGCAAGGCATAGATCGGGCCGAGGTGATTGTCATCGATTCGGGCTCATTGGACAATACGCTGCGGATCGCCGGGGATTTTCCTGAAATCAGGCTCGTCGAAATTCCACCGCACGAATTCGGACACGGGAAGACGCGGAATCTCGGGGCGCGGCTGGCACGCGGAGAATACCTTGTCTATTTGCCGCAAGACGCCACTCCGGTGGGCAGCGACTGGCTTGCCAACTTGTTGCGCCCCTTCGATGACGCGGCGGTGGCCGGGGTTTATGCCAGGCAGGTGGCGCGCGCTGATGCCAGTCCGATGGAGCGGTTTTTCCTGTCCCGCACTTACCATGAACAGCCCCAGGTCAAGATGCTGGGCGAAGCGGAAGAAGCTACGCTGGCCCGGTGTTTCTTTTCCACCGTGAGCGGGGCGATCCGCGCCGCCGTCTGGAAGCCGCACCCGTTTCGCGAAGACATCATCATGAGCGAAGACCAGGCGTGGGCGCTCGATGCAATGCGTGCCGGGCATCGCATTGCCTATGAGCCGGGGGCGGAAGTGCTGCATTCTCATCAGTACGGTATCGGCGGAATTTTTCGGCGGAACTTCGATAGCGGCTATTCGATCTGGCAGATTTTTCGCGGTGTCACCGGGATCAGCTTGATGGCCGTCTTGGGGAATCTTGCAGGCGAGGCGGCCTTCGTGGCAAGGCGGGGCAGTGTCATGGACTGGCTGAAGTTTCTTCCGTATGAAATCGCCAGGCACGCCGGTTTCATCCTCGGGCGGAGGGCTGAGCGCCTGCCCGTTGGCTTGAGCAGGGCCTGCAGCAGCTTGAAGTATTTCTGGGAACGTCCGCAACAGGCCGCGGGGTCGCCTAAGTGATCCGCGGCAAGATGGTGGTCACGCCTCGCCTGGCTACCTTGCTGGCCCTCGTGCTCACCTTGGCGGCGATCATCTTCATCGACGCCAATGCCGAGTGGTGGCGCCGCATCTTCTGGCACCTGCTGACGGCCCACGATTTGCCGGCTGCCTGGCTGATGGTCGCAGTGCTGGCCGCCGGCTACTGGATCGGGACGCGGCCGTCGGGCGGCGAGGAGCGGGTGGCGGGCTTGCTGCTGGCGCTTGACCGCCGGCGTTACCCGGTCGCTGTCGGCTTGTGGGCCCTGCTTTGCGCGGGGTCGGTCTGGGTATATCGCAACCACCCCTTGTCGATGGACGAGTACGCCGCCGTGTTCCAGGCGAAGGTGTTCGCCGCCGGAGCCTTGAACGGACAGTATCCGCCCGATCTCCTCGACAACCTGATCCCGCCGGAGTTTCAGAACAATTTCCTGATGGTGAATCGAACTACCGGTGCCGTGTTTTCTTCCTATTGGCCCGGGTTTTCGCTGTTGCTGGCACCCTTCATCTGGCTCGGCATTCCCTGGGCCTGCAACCCGGCCCTGGTGGCCGCGAGTTTTCTGCTCATCGGCCGCATTGCCCGCGACCTGTCGGCGTCGCCGCTGGCGGCCGGCTGGGCGCTGCTGTTCGCGCTCGCTTCGCCGGCTTTCATGGCGAACGGCATCACCTACTATTCGATGCCGGCGCACCTCCTGTTCAACCTGGGCTTCGCCTGGCTGCTGCTTTCGCTTTCGCCGCTGCGCCTGTTTCTGGCCGGACTGGTCGGCGGCTTTGCACTGGTGTTGCACAATCCCTTTCCTCACGTGGTATTCGCCTTGCCGTGGATCCTGTGGCTTGCGCTGGGGACCGAGCGCCGTGCGCGGAACCTGTTTTGGCTTAGCGCCGGCTATCTGCCGGTTGTCGCGGTGCTGCTGGTGGGCTGGTCGCTCTGGCAGCAGCAGGTATTGCAGATCGGTGCCGGGGTTGCCGTTGCGCAGGCACCGGTTGCCCAAGCCGACTTGCTGCAGCGGGTCGTGGCACTATCGGAACGCCTTCTGCGCGTATTGCAGATGCCGACCGAGGCCATCGTCTATGCCCGTATCGGCGGGCTGGCAAAGCTCTGGCTGTGGGCCTCACCGCTGCTGCTGTTGCTGGCCTGGCGGGGTGGCCGCGCAGCGAAGACTACCGGTATCCGCTTGCTCGGCGCTTCGGCGCTGACGACATTCTTCGCCTACTTCCTGATCCGCTTCGACCAGGGGCACGGCTGGGGCTACCGCTATTTCCACTCCGCCTGGGGAGTGCTGCCGGTACTGGCAGCGGCGGGGGCGCTGAAACTCGCGGCGGTCCCCGGCGAGGGCGTGCGGTGGATGCGGATGCTGGCAGCGACCGCGCTGCTCAGCCTGCTTGCGGCCAATGGCCTGCGCCTGTTCCAGATGGGCAGCTTCATGGCAGATCACTTGGCGCAGATGCCGCCCGCAACGCCTGCGCAAAGCAGCATCGTGATGCATAACGGCCGAGGCTATTACGCCTACGACCTGATCCAGAACGATCCCTGGCTGCGCGGCAATTCCATCACCTTGCTGGTTCAGAGCGACGAGGAAAAGACGAGACTGCTGAACCGCTTCCGGGATCAACTGCCTGCTCATCCCGAACCGCTGAAAAACCGCTTCGGGACTAGCTTCGGCAGCGATTCGGCGGCGCCGGCACGGCAGGGACCGGGTCGATAAACAATCCCCTTATCCCCAAATAGAAATAATCGCCTTGGCGCGATGAGGGGAAATTGCTAGCCTTCGCACTTCGAAAAATAACCAGAATAATTGGAGGTTCGGCATGGCTTTGGTCAATCCGCACGGCGGCGGCAGTTTGCGACCCTTGTTGCTGGAGGGGCCGGCCCTGCAGGCCGAGCTGGCGCGAGCCAAGTCCCTGCCGAGAGTCACGGTCAGTTCCCGCGAAAAAGGCGACATCATCATGCTCGGCATCGGCGGTTTTACGCCACTCGAGGGCTTCATGACCCATACCGACTGGCAGGGCGTCTGCGACGGCATGAAGATGGCCAACGGCCTGTTCTGGCCGATTCCGATCACGCTGTCCGCCGACAAGGCGACCGCCGACGGCTTGAAGACCGGCGGCGAGATCGCCCTGGTCGACCCCGACGACAATTCGATTCTGGCCACCATGCAGGTGACCGAGAAGTATGCGATCAACAAGGCTCATGAGTGCGCCACCGTATTCAAGACCACCGACCTTGAGCATCCCGGCGTCAAGATGGTCATGGAGCAGGGCGACATCAATCTGGCCGGCCCGATCAAGGTGCTGTCGCAAGGCGATTTTCCGGAAAAGTACGGCGATCTGTTTCTCTCGCCGAAGGAAACCCGCGCCAGGTTCGAGGCCATGGGCTGGACCAGGGTCGCTGCCTTCCAGACGCGCAACCCGATGCACCGTTCGCACGAATACCTGGCCAAGATCGCCATCGAGACCTGCGACGGGGTGCTGATCCACTCGCTGCTCGGCAACCTGAAGCCGGGCGACATCCCCGCCGAGGTGCGCTCCGAAGCGATCGCCACGCTGGCCGAGCACTATTTCGTCAAGAACACCGTGCTGCAGGCGGGTTATCCGCTCGACATGCGCTATGCCGGTCCGCGCGAGGCGCTGCTGCATGCGCTGTTCCGCCAGAACTACGGCTGTTCTGATCTGATCGTCGGTCGCGACCATGCCGGCGTCGGCAGCTACTACGGCCCCTTCGATGCCCATCACATCTTTGACGAGATTCCCAAGGGTTCGCTCGAGACCCAGCCGCTGAAAATCGACTGGACCTTCTGGTGCTACAAGTGCGGCGGTATGGCTTCGGCGCGTACCTGCCCGCACGGCGAGGCTGACCGCCTGATGCTGTCCGGCACCAAACTGCGCAAGATGCTGTCTGAAGGCGGCGAAGTGCCCGCCGAGTTTTCGCGGGCGGAGGTGCTCGAAGTGCTGCGCGCCTACTACGCCAGTCTGGCTGAAGATGAGAAGGTCGAGGTCAAGTTGTCAGGACATTCGGCCCGCTGAAAGATCAGAGTCCCCCGGCTTTTCCATGTGTTTTTTTTTGATGATCAACACCGCAACCAAGGAGTAGAAACCAAATGCCAACCTTTGTTCGTACCGAGAAGTGCGACGGCTGCAAGGGGCAGGACAAGACCGCCTGCATGTACATCTGCCCGCACAACCTGATGAAGCTTGACAAGGACGGTTCCGAAACCGGCCATGCCATGAAAGCCTTCAACCAGGAACCGGAGCAGTGCTGGGAGTGCTACTCCTGCGTCAAGATTTGTCCGCAGGGCGCCATCGAATGCCGCCACTATGCCGACATCGTGCCGCTGGGCGGTTCGGTGCAGCCTCTGCGCGGTTCCGATTCCATCATGTGGACCATCAAGTTCCGCAACGGCACCCTGAAGCGCTTCAAGTTCCCGATCCGCACCACGGCGGAGGGTTCGATCGATCCGTTCGGCGGCAAGCCCATGCCGAAAATGGCCGATCTCACTGCGCCCGGCGTTTTCACCCAGTCCGTGATGAACGGCTATCGCGCCGGCAACCCCGCCGAACTGATTCGCAAATAATCGACCAATCGAGGAACCAAAAATGGCTGGAACATTTGAAGCACCGGAAGTCGTCCACGAAGAACTGGACATTCTGCTGATCGGCGGCGGCATGGCCTGTTGTGGCACCGCTTACGAAATGATGCGCTGGGCCGAAGCCGTCAAGGCCGAGTCCGGCAAGGATCTGAAGATCAAGCTGGTAGACAAGGCCGCGCTGGACCGCTCCGGCGCCGTGGCACAGGGCCTGTCGGCGATCAACACCTATATCGGTCCGGATCTCGACCCCGCCGACTATGCGCGCATGGTTTCCAACGACCTGATGGGCATCACCCGTGACGACCTGACCTATGACCTGGGCCGCGTTGTTGACGACTCGGTGCACCTGTTCGAAGAGTGGGGCCTGCCGATCTGGAAGACCGATGCCGATGGCGTCCGTCACGACGGCGCCGAGGCGCAGAAGGAAGGCCTGGCGGCCCTGAAGGACGGCGGCAAGCCGGTGCGCTCGGGCAAGTGGCAGATCATGATCAACGGCGAGTCCTACAAGTGGATCGTCGCCGAAGCGGCGAAGAAGGCCCTCGGCCTGAGCCGCATCGAGGAGCGCGTGTTCATCGTTCATCTGATCAACGACAAGAACGATCCCAGCCGCATCGCCGGCGCCGCCGGTTTCTCGGTGCGCGAGAACAAGATCTACATCTACAAGGCCAAGGCCGTCATGCTGGCGGCCGGCGGTTGCGTCAACCTGTTCCGTCCGCGTTCGGTGGGCGAAGGTTCGGGCCGTGCCTGGTACCCGGTGTGGAATGCCGGTTCGACCTATGCCATGGCCGCCGAAGCCGGCGCCGAGATGACCATGATGGAAAACCGCTTCGTACCCGCCCGTTTCAAGGACGGTTACGGTCCGGTGGGTGCCTGGTTCCTGCTGTTCAAGGCCAAGGCCACCAACGCCTACGGCGAAGACTACATGGTCAAGAACACGGAAATGCTCAACGACTACCCGCCCTACGGCCAGGCTGCCGTTCCGGCGTCCTGCCTGCGCAATCACCTGATGCTGAAGGAGATGAAGGACGGCCATGGCCCGATCTACATGGACACCGTCACCGCCCTCGCCAAGTTGCGCGAGACGCTGACGCCGAAGGAAGTGAAGCACCTCGAAGCCGAGGCTTGGGAAGACTTCCTCGACATGTGTATCGGCCAGTGCGGCATCTGGGTTGGCGAGAACATCGAGCCCGAGAAGAAGATGTCCGAGCTGATGCCGACCGAGCCCTACCTGCTCGGCTCGCACTCCGGCTGCTGCGGCATATGGGTCTCCGGCCCGACCGATCTTGGCGCGCCGACCAGCGAAGAGTATGACGGCGTTCCGGCGCACCTGCCCAAGGGCTGGAACTGGGGCTACCGTTCGATGACCACGGTCAAGGGCCTGTTCACGGCCGGCGACGGCGTCGGCGCATCCGGCCACAAGTTCTCGTCCGGTTCGCACGCCGAAGGCCGCCTGGCTGCCAAGGCGATGATCAAGTACTGCCTCGACAATGCCGACTTCAAGCTCGAGTTCGACGAGACCGACGCACAGATCGCGGAAACCATCTGGAAGCCGGTGCGCACCTTCCTCGCGCACAAGGACTACACCACCGCCATCGACGTCAACCCACACTACATCACGCCCAAGATGCTGCAGATGCGCTTGCAGAAAATCATGGACGAGTACGTCGCCGGTTGCAGCACCTACTACAACACCAACGACAAGATGCTGGCGGTTGCCGAAGAGAAGCTCGAACTGCTCAAGGAAGACTCGCAGAAGTTGCGCGCCAAGGATCTGCACGAACTGCTGCGGGCGTGGGAAAACTACCACCGCATCCTGACTGCCGAAGCGCACATGAAGCACATCCAGTTCCGCGAAGAGAGCCGTTACCCCGGCTTCTACTATCGCACCGACAAGAATTTCGTCGATGAAGAGAACTGGCATTGCTTCGTGAACTCGGTCTACGACAAGCACTCCAAGAAGTGGACCTGCTTCAAGCGCAAGCACGTCGATCTGGTCGACAAGTCGAAGCTGTTCAAGGCCGCGGCCCCGCACTAAGCAGTTCCGGCTGCACGACTGACACAGGCCGAATGCCGCAAGGCATTCGGCCTGTTTCTTGTAAGATGCCCGAAGACGAATCACCCCGAGGTTTTCCATGTCCCAGCCCGATATCCCGTTTCCCAACAGTCCCGTCGTTCCCACCATGGTGGAGGGCACGCATGTCATCGAGTTCTCGTGTCACAAGGGCATCGGCTGCTGGAACGCCTGCTGTTCCAACATCGACATTTCGCTGACGCCCTACGATGTGCTGCGCTTGAAGACCCGGCTGGGCATCAGTTCCACCGAGTTTCTCAAGGAATACACGGTGCCCTATGAAATGGAAAAGGACAGCATTGCCGGGGTCAAGTTCCGCCCCGTCGACGCCGGCACCGCCTGTCGTTTCATGCAGCCGGAGGGCTGCGGCATCTACCAGGACCGGCCGACCGCCTGCCGCTACTACCCGGTGGCCCTGCTGTCCATGCGCCGGCAGGACGAATACATCGATCGCGATTCCTACGCCATCGTCAGGGAGGACCACTGCAAGGGCCACGAGGTCAATCGCCGCATCACCATCGCCGACTATCGCAAGGAACAGGGGCTGGAGGACTATGACGATCTGGCCCGCGGCTGGCGCCAGCTGGTGCTGAAGAAACAATCATCCGGTCCCTCGATCGGCAAGCCGAGCCTGCGCAGCCGCCAGCTGTTCTTTATGGCCTGCTACGACATCGACCGCTTTCGCGAGTTCGTCAGTGCGGAATCCTTCGGCCGCTTGTTCGAGTTGCCGCAGGAAGAAAAGCAGGCATTGCTTGCCGACGACGTCGCTCTGCTGCAATTCGCCTTCCGCTTCCTGCGCCAGGTGATGTTCGGCGAAGAGAGCATTGCGCTCAATGCCGAGGCGGCGCAGGAACGGCTGGTCAAGGTGCAGGAAAAGCGCCTGATCGAAGAGCGCGAAGCCGCCGGGCGCCGGGCGCAGGAAGAAGAAGCGGGCGGGGCGGAAGAGGAAGACTAGCGACCGGGGGGCGAAGCCCCTACGCCATGTGAATTGCTGCCGGCGACGCAGTTCGGGCGCCGGCAGGACTTCAGCCTGCGGCCAGTATCGCCTCGATTTCGGCGAAGGTCTTGGCGACCTCGAATGCCTGCAAAGACATGCCAAGCTGACGGCCGATCTGGGTGATCGAGAAGATGCCCCTGACGGTATCATTGCCCGACACAACGTCGGTATCCACCACCATCGCGTGTTGCCGTCCGACGTTTTTGAGTGTGGCAACAATATGGCCGACCTCGGCGCGCAGTACATCGCCCAGCGCCAGCACCTCGATGGTATTGATCGGTGTCATGCAGTCGCGTACGTTCAAGTCACCGTGCTTGCCGCCGTTTTGCTGGATGAACTTGATGGGGCGTTCGCCCATGGTGTCGCGCGCCGTGAGCAGCCCCAATACTTCACCCTCCGGGCTCACCACCAACAGCAGGCGGACGCCGCGGGCTATCATCGTCTGTGTCGCCAGGGACAGCTTGACGTCGGCTCCGATGGTTGCGGCAGAGACTTGCTGCAGGTCCGTCATGGCCTCGATGGCAGGGGAATCCACTTGCACCAGGCGGTAAGTGCTGGGCTGGTGAAAGCCCGCTCCCGGCTTGAGCTGGTGGAATGACAGGGGCTTGTAGGTGGCGCGTTCCATAGTCGAGTCCTTATCGCTGGTACTGGTTGCGGCCGCGTGCTCAAAGTCGCCAAGACAGAGGCCGGCCTGCACCGGAGCGCGGCCATGCCTCGTTTCGACCCGTTGCAGCGTGCAGAAAAAATGGCCGGTGGAGGCCGGCCATTCTATATCACGCCAACTGCGCCGGCGGATCAGCCGCCGGCGATTTTGTCCAGCTTCGCGGCGCGAATGACCTGACCGTTGAGGCCGGCCTCCTTGACACTGCCGCCATAGGCGACGGTGATCAACTGCGAATAATAGAGCACCGGCATGTTGAGCTTGGTGCCGTGCTTCTTGTTGATCTCGGCCTGATAGATTTCGACGTTGGCCTGGCACAGCGGGCAGGGCGTGACGATCAGGTCGGCGGCGTTGTCGTAGGCGGCTTCGACGATCTGGCGGATCTGCGCCTGGGCCTTTTCGGGTTCCGAGAAAGCCAGCGCCCCGCCGCAGCAGGCGGCCTTCTGTTCGTAGGGAACGGCCTCGGCGCCGACCGCTTCGATCATCTTGTCGAGATACAGGGGATTCTCGAAGGATTCGCCGGCAATGCCGTAAGGCCGGTTGGCCTGGCAGCCGACATAGCCGGCAACCTTGAGGCCGTCGAGGGGTTTGACGACAGGCGCCTTGATTCCGGCGTAGCCGATATCCTCGATCAGGACTTCGGTCATGTGGCGCGCCTTGCTGCCACCCTTGTAGGTCAGGTTGACTTCCTTGAGCGCTTCGTTGGTCTCGGTCTTCAGCCGGTCGTGCTCATGCAGGCGATCGACGGCTTCGCGCAAGCCCAGCCAGCAGGCCGGGCAGCCGGAGACGATATCCTGTCCGGGGAGATCCTTTTCGGCAATCGCCAGATTGCGCGCGTTGAGCACCATGCGCGGCAATTCGCCGCCCTCGCCATAGCCGATCGAAGCACCGCAGCAGTTCCAGTCGGGGATTTCGTTGAGCTGGATGTCGAGCTTCTCGCACATGACGCCGAACGAAGTGATGTAGTTCGAAGCCGAGGCACCCTTCTGCGAAGAGCAACCGGGGTAGAACGCATACTGTTTCTTGGCCATTCGTCTCAATCTCCTGTCATGCGAGGCCCCGGCGGCGGTCTTCAATCTCGCGCGCCTTGGCGATCATCCGGTGAATACCGCTTTTCTCCTTGCACTTGTGGCCACCGAAGATTTCCATCGGGTTGAGGCGCTTGGCCTTCAACAGCCCAAGCCCCGCGGCCTGCATGGCCAGCGAGTTCTTGATGCCCTGGATGAAGCCGTCCTTGAAATACAGGCCCAGGGAAAAGGTCAGTTCGTTGATGCGCCCGGTCTTCATCAG
>Ga0007797_1000729_pt1 | contig 9973 bp, 13 predicted proteins | sample CryBogmetaGMA25M_FD_60364 | JGI IMG/M metagenome (GOLD analysis project Ga0007797, IMG submission 60364) | Freshwater microbial communities from Crystal Bog, Wisconsin, USA - MA2.5M | ecosystem: Environmental > Aquatic > Freshwater > Lake | place: Crystal Bog, Wisconsin, USA | collected 2009-07-06 | reverse complement strand
GTGCGGATTGGCTGGCAGCGCCAGACGCGCTGCGCCACCTATGCCGAGATCCACGCGGATGTGATGCCCCACATCCCGATCTCCGAGACGCAGGTGCGTCGCCTGTATCAGCAGGTCTATTTGTGACTTAGACATGGTTTCAGAGGGGCCGAGTTTACTTTACAGTTTCATCATGGCCCTCACCCCCAGCCCCCTCTCCCGCTGCGGCGGGCGAGGGGGGTATTTTCCTTCAGGAAGCGATATGCCCCCCTCTCCCGCGTGCGGGAGAGGGGCTGGGGTGAGGGCTGTTCGGCAGCAAACTGTCATGTATCTGCGAACCTTGTCTTAAAGCATAACTTTGCCGCAAACGTAGGTCTAAAGAGGCATTTTTGGCTCTTATTGTCAATCAAGAGGGATTGAGGGCAGCAAAATAACACGACACCGGATAAATGGAAAGCATAACTTTGCCGTCTCACATCCTGAAAGCATAACTTTGCCGCCTGGATTTACCGCATACCTATCACTTACCTCGTCCCGAAATCGTGTAAAAACACCTCTGATAGCGGGTAAAAGCATAACCTTGTCGGGCCAAACTCGAAGCATAACCTTGCCTACTGCGGCCAAGATATGCTTCAAGTCACAGAGTGCTGCATCGTCCCGCGTCGTGCGCGGTAGGATCACCAGGAACTCCTCACCGCCCCAGCCTCAGCGATACGCCGTCATGTGATTTGACACAGCGATGGGCGCATCGGGCCGAGCCAGATGAGGGCCAGCGGCGTAAGCAGCATGCGCATGCCATCGACCATACACCAGATCTGCCAGGACGGACAGACGGCGCACCGAGGCGGGCCCCACGCTCGCCCCAGGCAGCGCGATGAGGGCGTTGCGGGATACCCGTGACATGCGTGTGTTTATTTTCGCTCCGGTATCTGGTATAGTGTAATGATCGCTGCTCACACCGGCGTTGGACCACTCAGGCAAGGACATACCGCTGATGATTGCGCCTTCCCCGCTCGAAGACACCCGTGGAGCCGCTCGATCCATCGCAGAGGAGTTCACCGCGTCCCCCTCCCCTCCCGGTCGGACGGAGTTTGGACACGACCACTACACCTACATCGACGGCCAGCGGATGCGTGTCGGGGCCACCCGCACCCTCCGCCCTTCTGACGGGGAATCCGTGTCCGCATTTCTCTCCCGCGTGGATATGCTCGCTCAGCAGTTGCTCGTGTGTGGTACTCTACACGTGGATGAGGAAATTCGGGGCGGGGTGGTGGTGCAAGCTGTCCTCCGGCTCCAGGTTCCCCCCGAACCGGCCCCCATTCCCACCGACTCACGTCTCGCCGGCGGCAGGCCCCACGGGCCTCGCGGTCGGCGCGGCGGGTCATCATAGATCGCCAGCAGCGATAGACGCGCGGCGCCTCCCTTCGGGTGGCGGACGGCGCACCGCCCTCCGAAGGGTGGTGCGCCGTTCGTGCGTCTGCGCCCCATTCGCATCGTGAGCCGCGAACGCGCCACGGGAACATTCCCTGGCGCGTCTCTCTGTCTGGAGGCCATGTATGCCCCCCGTCTCTGTTTCCACCTCGCTCTCATCCCTTACCCGGCGTGCGGTGAACGCTCTCTCCTCCCTCGGCGCGATCCTCTCCCGCTGCCCCACCGAGCTGACCGAGATGCTCTGCGCGGTCATCCTGCTCCTGTGGGGGATCATGATCATGCTCCCTTCTTCCTCGCCAGGGGAGGCTGCCCTCTTTCAGTCGCTCGACATGACCGGGGTTGACGAGATGATCTGGGGGCTGCTCGTCATCCTCGTCGGCCTGGGCCACCTCGTCGCCCTGTCCCATCATCGGCCCACCCCCCGCGTGGTGGCCGTCGCCCTCACCGGCGTCTCGTACGGGGCCATCACCGCCGCCCTCGTCACGGCGTCTCCTCTCCGCATCGAAACGGTGACCTACGGCTCCCTCGCCCTGACCTGCAGCCTCATCTACATCCGTCATCGGCACGGAGAACACGGAGACCACGATGAGTACCACCCTTGAGACCGCCCTGCTCCTCGCGGGAGGTGCCACCGGCACCGAGATCGTCCGCTACGCCCTGAACTTCCGCCGTGACAGGAGGAGGGATGATCGGGAGGGCGACCAAGTGGAGTTCCAGCAGATCACCGACCTGAACAAGCAAGCCGCCGAACTGCGCGACGAGATGCGCCGCAACAATGCCGAACTGCGCGGCGAGCTCACCCAGATGCGCGGCGAACTGGAGAGCTGGCGGCGCTCCTACTTCGACCTCTTCCACACCGCCCGCGAGATCCAGCAGCAGTACGGGCTTGTCACCACCTACCTCAACGCCATCCTCGCCTGGCTCAAGCAGCAGAACATTGACATCCCCATGCCCATTCCGATCATGCCCGACCTGCCCCCGCTCCCCCCGCCCCCGGTGGTGACCGGCATCGGCACCGTGACAGGAGGCACCGGCCCGCTCAACGCGATCGCCGTCGGCGCACCCGTCAGCAGACCCGACAACGGGCCACGTGCGGGGGTCACACCCGGATCGGCTCCCTCTGCCCTCCCTGGTCGTATCCGCCCCTCTGAGGCATAGAGCCCACAAGGAAACCCCGATGAACGATCCGATGCCCGACGCTCCCATCCACCCGCTCTATGTCTTGCGGGAAGACACCTTGCTCTTTCACGCCGACGTGATGTACACGTCGCAGAGATACCCCGAAACGGCCTCCGTCCGCGAGACACTGTCCACCCTGATGGCCGTCGCTTACTTTAACGAGCGCCTGCCCGGTGCGCTCAACGCCCCCCAGGGCATCCCGTTTCGTGACGCGATCACCCTGGACGTCATTCGCTACCGCGAGTCCCTGACGACCGTATCCCCCACGCTCGCCGATGCGATGGCGCTGGCCGTCTTTGAGCGCCTGATTGCCACGAGCGCCAAAAACCGAGCGACGGTGGGCAACGACGACCCGGCCCTGCTTCCCGCGTCGTAGGCGTGTGCCACAGGTGGGGGCATTCCCCCACCTGATGAGTTCCACTCAGGACGCACTCACCCCCAGTGCATGACATCGCGATTTCATGCACTGCTGAGACAGCCCAGTGCACAATCATGCAACGGACACCAGCTCACCAGGACACCTGCCTTAAAACAATTTCGTTAACCCAAGAGGTTAACGCAATTTCCTGAGACAACCCATCGGCCCACCTGGGAAGCCCATCGGAAGACCTGCCACCTGAGCACACATCGAGCGTACCGGCTCCACCCGAACCAGATGACCATCCGTGCCACGAGCAATCCACCGCTTCGACACCACCCCTTCACCCCAGGGGTGATACGACGGTGCTTCGGCTCTGAGCCGCAGGCCCACCCTCTGGCCCGCCTCTGCATCGCCCCTTCACCCCCTCATTCCCCCGCCTGCGACCATCCCCAGGAGAGCGCATCGCACCTCTACGAGAAACCAGCGCCCATCAGGGGTATTCGGCATCAGGACGCCCCACACGGGGGTGCAGGTACAGAGAAGGGACGTGTGGATGTAAAACACACAGTTTGGCCTCTGTTCAGAGACTTTTTAACGGGTACCATCGTTTTACCGCATTCCCGTGCGGTACACACCAGCAAGCCGTTAAGTCAATGTTGCTGTATTTCACACGTCGGGTATTCCGCATCAGGACGCCGGGGAACGGCGGTCATCCAGCGACCGAGGGGGGGTGATGTCACGCTGTACCACGTCGCGCTTCCCGCCACTGTACAGCACATCCCGAATACCTCATCACAACGCCTCAAACCGCCCCTTGTGCGAACAGGTATTGTCCGGGTATCTCAGTGTATGGGGTTTTGAGCAAAGCCGAAATTCAGGCCACTGTAAAAACCGTAATTGAGCGCATCAGGACGCGGAGAAACGGGGATACGCAAGGGTGGGGAGAGAGGGTGTATAAGGGTGCATGGGGGCATACAGCGCCTTGTGAGAGACTGTACGAGGGGCGTTTTAGCGCGTTGGGACGCGCAGAAAAGGGCATAAAATGAGCATGCCGATAGGGGCCGTATCCAGGGATAACGCAGACGCAGAAGAGGTCGTCGCCCCGCCCACGCCGGGCAGTGTAGCCCGGCGGCTACGGCGTATTGCCTCCCTTGCGAGCCTCATCACCCCCGCCGACCTCGTGGCCGACGAGGCGCAGGATGCCCTCGCCGAGATTGCATTCAGTTACGGCTTCGCCCGGCTGACCACCGCCGCACGCACGATCCGGCTCGCCGATGACCATCTCCCAGAGGAGCCGCTGCCTGACGCCACCGGGCCGTGTCATGGCGATGGCCCCCGCCCGGGGTCACGCCATGCCGCCTACGTGGTGCGGCACCTGCGTGCAATACAGGAGAGCGCCGAGGCACTCCACATTCATCCCACCATCCTCAACGACCCGTATGTGCAGGAGGCGCTCGCCGATCTCGGTCGCAGCGTCGGGATGGCGCGGATTTACCGCGACGCCCGCCGCGCCCATCACCTCCGCGAGCCGCACGAGCGAGAAGAGGAACCCCTATGACCACATCGTCTGCGAAGCAATCGCTCGTGGCGGAGTTCATCACCATCGTCTCGCAATTTGCCGACACCCTGGTCGAGATGGACCTCACCACCCCCGAGTCGCTCTCCGCCTTGTCGGCCCTGGCCCACGCCCCCGGCTTCGCCCGGCTGGCCGCTGCCAGTGTGGAGGCGTGGGCGGTGCGCTCCGCGCTCATCGAACCCCTTCCTGTCTACCCGCAGGCGCTCAAGGCCATCCACGATGTGCGTGTGCTGGCATCCCACCTCGACGCCTTGCTCAGCTATAGCCGCGAACTGACCGATGTGCAAGATGCCTTGGCCGGTCTCTGGCTCGACCCGACGTTTGCGCAACTCTGTCGCGTCGCGCAGCAGGCTCACGCCCGGCAGGAGCATCTCTTCCGCCCGCCCACCGGGGACTAATCCGTCACGAGGAGTACTCATGGAAACCGTCGTTCGCATCTCCGAAGACTCTTCACTCTTCGGCCCCACCACCGCCACCGAGGAGCAGGTCTGTGCGTTCATCCTGTCCCGCCCCACCGGCTCCTACACCGCCCACGATGTCACCGACGTGATCGTGCCAACGTACTTCCTCTACTGCGAGAACCTCGCCATCAACCCGGTTATCCCCGTTGCCCAGATGATTCATGAAACCGCCAACCTCACGAGCTGGTGGGCCGCTCGCCCCCGACGCAACCCGGCGGGCATCGGGGTGAACGGGCGGCGGCAGGCCCAGGCCCCGGAGGATCGCACCGGCTGGGTCTACGACGCCGCACTCGGCATGTGGGTCTGCGGCCTGAGCTTTGACTCGTGGAAGGACGACGCCATTCCCGCGCACGTCGGGCGGTTGATTGCCTGGTTCCTCGCGCCGAAGGCCCGCAGCGTGATGCAGCGGCGCGTCGCCGATCAGGCGCTCGCCTACCGACCCCTGGCCGCCGCACAGCAGGGCAGCGCCACCGCGTTGAAGCACCTCGGACAGAAGAAGAATCCATCGAGCCAAGGCTGGGCCTGTCCTGGACCGACGTATGGGCGAAGCATCGCCGCGCTGGCCCTCCAGATGTCACGCATGCGATAATCTCCCGGTAAAGCTGGTTTCTTCGGGCGCGATGATGTACGATAACCTCAGAGAAGGTGCGCGTCCGATCATCAAAGGCTCCCCGCATGCACAACGACCCCTGGCAGATCGGCCCTATTCGTCTGTCGGACATCCTTGGCCACACGGCCCCCTGCGCCCGCTGCGGCGTCCTCTGTCACATCGCCGAACACACGCCGAGCGAGGGGGCGCGAATCGCTCGCTACGCCACAGAGAAAACCGTGACGGACGGCATCGCTCAGTGCCTTGCGTGTACGCTCACCCGCTGGCTCCAGAACTCAGTTCTGGCCGAACTCATCACCATCGAGAAAATCCGAATGCCGCTGGTGCAGAAGAGCATGAAGGCGTTGTACGACAGCCGACCAGGGAACAACGACGGCTCATCGGCGGAAATTGACTGGGACGCGCTGATTGCCCACTGGAATCTGCCCTTCCCAAAGAAACGACCGCGCACGAAGAAATAGCCTTCATGCGCGGCGGCATCCTTGAGATGGTTTATCTGGAGAGCGACACAGGGCCGATAAACTGGAAAACTTTCCAATTTATCGGCCCTGCTGTACCCCTCTCAGATCGCGTTGGATGCCTTAAAAATATCACCCCGGCCTACAGCGACACAGGGCCGATAAACTGGAAAACTTTCCAATTTATCGGCCCTGCTGTACCTCTCTCAGATCGCGTTGGGATGCCTTAAAAATATCACCCCGGCCTACACTCGTTGCGGGATGCGTGTATACTGATGTTCAACGAGCAGCGAAAATCGCGCCGACGGGGGAAACCCTGTCGGCGTTTTGTTATTCCCGAAGGAGTCCGCCGTGGCACGCACCCCCCGCACCCCCCGCACGACCGACGCGACCACCCTCGTCGCGGCGATCTACCTTCGGGTGTCCACCGACGAGCAGGCGACGGCGGGCTTCGGGCTGGAAGTCCAGCGCTCCCAGACCACCGGCATGGCAATGGTCAAGAACTTCCGCCTCGGCGGGGTCTACGAGGACGCGGGCCTGAGCGGCACGGTCAGCCCCAAGCAGCGCCCCGCCCTCGCAAAGCTCCTCGCCGACGTGAAGGCCGGCACGATCCAGGTCGTGGTGGTCGCCGCGCTCGACCGCCTCGGTCGCTCCACCCGCATCATTCTCGACGTGGTGGAAGACATCACATCGGGGGGAGCCTCCCTCATCTCGTGCCGTGAGTCCCTCGATACCCAGTCCCCTGCCGGTCAGTTCATGCTCACGATCTTCGCGGCCCTGGCCCAACTGGAGCGCGACCAGATCGTGAAGCGCACGACGGACGGGCGGGCGGCGCGTGGCCGGAAGGATGGCGAGAAGGGCGGCAGCCTGCCCCTCGGCTACCGGCGCGAGGGCGGGGCGGTGAAGGTGGACGTGACCGGCGCGGCCCTCGTGCGCCGCATCCACAGCCTGCGTGCGGCTCGCTACTCCCTGGCCAGCATCGCCGGGGCGCTGAACAGCGAAGGCGTCCCCACCGCCCACGGCGGGCGGTGCTGGTACCCGTCCAGTGTGCGGGAGGTGCTGATGAACGAACCCGCCTATCGGGGCGCACGACGCGGCGAGAGCGAGCAGCGCTGGCCCATCCTGCTCGACCAGACCATTCCCTCCGTTGCCCGTATCGGGCGACGTTCGCCCCGCCCGACCTAGGACGGAAATAAACACATATGTGTGGCAGAGGGCCGGTAGATGTAAGGCGTTAGGACGGCAGCGGGCGGGCAGAACGGCAGCACGCGGCGGATCGCGTGCCCCCGCGACGAGGAGACCGAATGGCCGCGCAAAATAACACCGCATATCTCGACCTCACCATCTTCACGGGAGTGACATGGCCGCGCACGCTCATCTGGACACGGGCCGATGGCTCCCGCCGCTCCCTCGCGGGGCTGGCGGCGCGCATGGAGATCCGCACGAAGCGGGGCGGGCCGGTGCTGCTCGCGCTCTCCAGTGAGGTCGGGGGCGGCATCACGCTGGAGCAGACGACGGTGAACGGAGACGCCACCGGGGTGATCACGCTCACCATTACCGGCCCCCAGTCGGCCGCGCTCTCCCAGAGCAACGTGCCCTACGACATCAAGCTCACGACCGTCGCCACCGATGACGGTGAACCGAGCTACCGACTCATTGAGGGTCTGGTCATCCTGGACATCGGGGTGACGCAATGACCGCCGGGCCGGACGAGGTGGTGGTAGTGGCCTCCGAGGTGCCAGTGACCGTGCGCGAGGCGACCGTCACCGCCGGGGCGGTCACGGTGGTGACGGAGGTGGTGGTGGTGCGAGAGGTGCCCGAGCCGCCGACTGTCATCACGTTCATTGCGCCCGTGAACGTCGCCGTGGTGCAGAGCGGCCCGATGGCCGTCGTCAGCTCTGGGGGCGATGCCACCTACACCTTCTTCCAGCTCGCTCCCGCCGTCGTGTGGACCATCCCCCACCCACTGGCCAAACACCCGGCCGTGACCGTCCAAGACAGCGCCGGGCGGCAGGTTCTTGGCGAGGTGCAGTACCTCTCCGATGACCTGGTGGTGATCTCCTTCCGCTCCCCCTTCAGTGGGCGGGCGGATTTGAACTAGCGAGGCGTCGGCATGCTTATTTTGACTAACATTGACCTGAACGGCGGGCAACTCCTCAACGTGGTTCTTCAGGTTCTCGCCGCCCCACCGCCCGCCCCGTCTGCCGGCATGATCTACTACGACAGCACGATCACCAAGGCGCGGATCTACAACGGGACGACATGGGAGAGCGTGGGCAGCGGCGGTGATGCCAGCCTGCTCAACGGTCAGCCGGGGACGTACTACCTCGATTTCGCCCATTCCACCGGGCAGCGCGACCATACCGCCATCAGCGACTTCGACACCCAGGTCAGAGCGAGCCGCCTGGATCAACTCGCCGTTCCGACGGCAGCGGTGGCGCTGAATGGGCAGCGGCTCACCGGGGTGGCCGACCCCACCGCCGCCCAGGACGCAGCGACCCAAGCCTATGTGCTGAGCCAAATCAATGGCCTGGTGAACAGCGCACCGGGGGTTCTCGACACCCTGGCCGAGCTGGCGACGGCCTTGGGCAACGACCCCAACTTTGCCACGAGCATTGCGGCCAGCATCGCGGCGGCGAAGGTGCGGGCAAACCACAGCGGCACACAGGATGTCAGCACGATCACCGGCCTGACCGCCGTCATTGACACGCAGATTATGGGACGGGTCGCCGTGGCCGACATCGGCGATGGGGTGGCCACGCTCTTCACCATTGCCCACACGCTGGGAACGCGGGATGTGGTGGTGCAGGTGCGCCAGAACGGGGCACCCTACGAATACGTGGGGGTAGACGCACGGGCAACGACAACCAGCACGGTGACGGTGCAGTTCTCCCCGACCGCCATCCCGGCTGCCGGAGCCTACCGCGTGCTGATCACCAAAGCAGGCTAGCCGATGGATTTCCGCAGCCCCATCTCGTTGCTCGGCGTGCCGCTCGTTACCGAGGCGAGGGCGCTGACGGTCACGGCTCCGCTGACGGGCGGGGGCGATTTCCGCGCCGACCGCACGCTGGGCCTGAGCTATGACACGACGCTGACGGTGAGCGGCGGTGCGCTGGGCGTCTCTTCGCTGGTGGCATTGGCATCACACACCCACACACCCGCCGCCATCGGAGCAGAGCCTGCTCTGGGCAGCCCTGGGACAAGTGGCTACGTCCTCTCCTCGACGAGCGGCGGCGTGCGCTCCTGGGCACCACAGGGGGCGTTCTCGGGCATCCTGGCGTCGTCGCAGGGCGGCACCGGGGTCAACAACGGTTCTTTTACGCTGACCATTCCCGCCACGGGTACAGCAGCATTGCTCAACGTAGCCCAGACGTTCTCCGCGACAAATACGTTCTCAGCGGGCCTCAATGTCGGCACGGCGACCGGCGCGGGGCTTGGTCAGTTGAACATCGCATCAAGCGGCGCAAACACGTATCATCTGAAGTTTTCAGGCGCGGAGGCATACCAACCTGCCAACTCTGGCCCTTCGACAGAAGGCGTCAGTGCCACGTTGCAGGTAAACCGTGCGGGCAATAAACAGATCTACATTCGAGACACGGCGTTGGCCGCAAACAGTACGAATGCGATGTTTCGGCTGATGATTATGAATAACATCGCAGCCTTTGATGTTATCTCGACAGATCAGACAACTCAGTTACCGCTCACCACATACGGCGGCCTCAACGTCGGCAGCGCGACGGGTGCGGGGGCGGGTGCCATCTACGCCCGCGCCGCCGCAAACGATACGGGATTTTATCACTCTCCCTCAGCCGGGGTGATCGTCGGATCGTATGCGCTGACCACGTGGCCGGGAGCGAGTTGCCTCAGGGTAACTGGTGGTCTCAACATCGGCAGCGCAGACGGCGCGACGGCGGGGCA
>Ga0007797_1000728_pt1 | contig 9985 bp, 3 predicted proteins | sample CryBogmetaGMA25M_FD_60364 | JGI IMG/M metagenome (GOLD analysis project Ga0007797, IMG submission 60364) | Freshwater microbial communities from Crystal Bog, Wisconsin, USA - MA2.5M | ecosystem: Environmental > Aquatic > Freshwater > Lake | place: Crystal Bog, Wisconsin, USA | collected 2009-07-06 | reverse complement strand
TGTGATGGTCGTCGGTGCAGACATGATCGTGGTGGCGGTCGGTGGTGCTTGAAAATGGCTTGGAATCCCATCCATTCCATTCCTAAGCGTATCTAGGGAATGTGGTATGCATTCCGTTGCTCCATGTGCGTATCTTATGAGCGGAGACCATTAACTAGTCAACTAGTAAACTTGCTAGTCAAGTGATTCCGGCTGGTATGTGAGTTCCTTGCATTCCAATCACCATGCATATCATTTTCTAGCATTCCATGGCGCGTACTAAGTCCCTGGCCATCAAGAAGGTCCCTGGAGCCATCCCGATCCGTAAGAGCAAGCCCGCAATTGGTGGCGTCAAGAAACCCCACCGGTTCCGCCCAGGCATCGTCGCTCTCCGACAGATCCGCCGTTTCCAAGCATCGACTGAGCTCCTCATCCGCAAGCTCCCCTTCCAGCGTCTGGTTCGTGAGATTGTCATCAAGAATCACAAATATGAAGGACTTCGGTTCCAATCCGCGGCCATGGGCGCCCTGCAGGAAGCGACTGAGGCATATCTCGTTGGTCTCTTTGAAGACACTCAACTGGCCGCCCTTCACGCTAAGCGGATCACAATCCAGCCGAAGGATATGCAGCTCGCGCGCCGAATTCGCGGAGAGCGATCCTAAATTTTTTGAATTTTTTGAATATTTTTAAAGAAACAGCAAATGATTTTAGAATGAATTTTAGCCTAAGATCAAAAGTCTATTTGGAGCTGGTTCGTCTGCATTCTTGTGAGCAATGTTGGTTTTAGAGTGCCCCCTATGTATGACGATTAGTATTTATACATCCACAAAGTCGATGGATGTCTCGTACCTGGGTTCGGGATGCCAAAAATCGAGATGCATCAGGATAGACCCCAATCTCGAAGTCCATCTTCAGCCCAGCCCCTCTTTTCTGTGAGCCTGGCTCCGGATGGTTGAAGATGTTGAGTCCCATGCACACCAGGCAAAGGACCAGGTCGCACGTGGTACATACAAAGTGTGATTTTGTTGTTGGCTCCGGGACTCTGTCTGTTGCACGTGCCTTGGCCCTTTTCTTTGCCTGCTTGTTCGTCAGGTCTTCACTGCAGTCTCTAAGCTCAATACCGACTGAAATTGCCATGCAAGCTCTGCATTTTCTTTTCAGAGCGCGAATGTCCTCGTTGGTCATTTGACGATATGTCCCCTGATGCCCAGTTGCCTCGATTGCTGATCGTCTTGCTGTTTCAATCGCTCCAGGATGAGATACCGACGCAGATTTGACGATTTCAGACGCTCGAGGAAGCTCCTCAATCAACTGTTCCGCGTCTGACCCAACGATTGCAGAGCGTAAATATGTCTGTGCTTCCATGTATCTCATCTGAACTCGCTGCTCAAGTGAATATCTGAGAGTTAATGGTGAAGTTGGTGTGTAATCCAGAGTTGGAGTATTGCTGGGTGCAAGTGTAGTCGGGTATGCATCGTAAATTCCCAACATCTGTTTTCCCGGTGTGTTGAGAGGACTATCCATAAATCCAGCTGGGTAGAAACTTGAAGGCGATGGCAGCGTAGATCCTGGATAATAGATATCAAACGACTTAATCATATATCAGTACAATGGTGACACATACCAGGCGTGTTCATTGTGTACAAGCCCCTAGCCAAATCCAATCTTTGATCGGAAGCTTTTCTGCAGTCTTGATATCCGCGACTGTAAGCCTCGCTCTTCATTATTTCAACGTCTTGATCGTAGGCCTTCATCATTGCTGAGATCATGTTCTTATGAATGAACGCAGCTCTTGTCGGTGGAAGACAGGGGCAGCAATTGACAGGGGGCATCTATAAATTGGTTATGAATGTCAGAACAACACATAATTTTCAATAACAGGAATCAACGTACCTTGATCCAGCTTAGCGTGGCATCCTTTGTCAGATAACAGCACGAAATGCTTGTATTCTCACCGTGGCTAATGCATGAAAACCATGTTCCCGGTGATATTACAATCGTCTCGCCAGGGTATTGGGTGATCTATTGAGTAAAGACATTGGTCTGAATGTTAGCGAGTCATTGATATTCGTGTTACATGTTTATCAAACCAGTCGTATGGCTCCGTCGAATTGTTCCGCATCATTAGGGTCGATCACAATTCCGCCCAGGGCGCAGTCATTGCTCTTGCCACAATGTCCACGGGAGACTCTAAGGTAAGATAAGAATTGAAGGAAGAAAGTTCAGTGTAATTATACACCCATTCAACCTTGTTAGAGTGTCCGACATGGTGCTTCCATCCCGAGCCTCGGCAAAAAGCCACATAATAGGTGCTCCGGAAGTGAGGATTGAAACATGGCCAAACAAAGTCGTCTGAGACCATGGTGTCACTGACATCGGCATTCCTAATGAAGGTTTGAAACAGCCAGTGTATCTATGGCCGCACATTTCTTTGATCGGTACAAACGTATGGTGACGGAGATTGTGTTGATCGTGGGAACGACGAGACCGTGGCAGATTATGCTGGCAAATGACTTTCCAATAATATCCCGAAGAAAGATCTGTGTTGTTGATGGAGTGAATATATGAAATCATCACATTTATAGTAATTGTACATACCTCAGAACCGGAATATTCGGATACGAACATCGGCGGAGATTCAGTTGGTGCGTCCGGTGAAGACGCCATGTTGCTGTAGAATTCAAATCAAAGTGAAAGAAATCATGGAAATCGATACTGATTACCTTAAATACTGTATCAGCGCTTGATCGCATTGCGTTTGACCCTCGTTTCCTTGGCGAGGAAAAGGGATTTCATTGGACGGTATATGTGCTTCCTGTTGCACCAGCACGGCAATAGACGGATGGACACCTATATAATAATCAAAGCATCAGCAAAAGATATTCATCTTATAATTCGGCATTTTATTCTCTATTATTACCTCGTTCTATGGCGTACGTTAGTCGGCGACTGAAAAACGCAACACTCGACTTGATGCATCCTTCAATGTCGGACACCCCTGGAAATATTTTGGCGCCAGCATGATCGTATACCGTTGAATACTACAAAAGAAAGAGTCACACCAATTAAATTCATAATCAACAACATACCAGATGTGTTGCTGACTTCCCAGATGAATCATCCAAAAGGCAATCTAGGATCTTTTCATCGATCACCAGACGAGATCTTATGTAACTGGAGCCTTGTCTCAGCTGACCAAAGTATTTAAATGGCTGATGCTCGCACAAACGAAAGATGAGGTCATAACTTGTCAAATTCGAATTCGATTCTACTCATCAATGAAATCTCGCGTACATGAAATATCATGGGGGATATAGTGATCGCTTGTCATTCTATAAGCATTAGATGAACTAGTGATGCATGGCATCCTCACATACCATTGGAGGGCGATTGGACAGCCAAAAATCCGTTGGAAGCAAGATTTAGCCATAAAAGTCTCTCGGCATGTATAATTTGCTGTCTTTTCTAGGATTTTATTAAAGCCAAGATACGTATTTTCCTAAGGCAACAGAGATTGTAAGGACTGCAGTTTGCGGGGAATTTTCACCTTTCACTATCATTTCATAATCAAATCTAAACCCACTAAGTTGACAAGAACACAATTCTATGTTACACGTTCACGCTGATACTTGTGATGATGTTGTTGATCCAGGGTCAGAGACACTCATGTGATCACTTTCCCCCCGCTGTGACAAGTCATCAGCCTCTTGGTCTGCAGATTGATCTTCAAATGCCTTCAATCCGGTCTCATTACTCCACCAGGATACCAAATGATTGTTGAACTTTTTGGTTTTAAGCGCTTTCCTGGACTCTCGATCGAACAGGGGGAAGAATCTCATATCTTTCAGATGTGCCACTCTTGACACAGCGACGTAAAATGCCGCAACGTTCACCGATCCGGTCACGTTCAAATCGATGATCACCTTGCTCAATGTTCTCCCCTGTACCTTATGATACGTGAGTGCAAAGGCAAGATCCAGTCCATGATCGACATAATTGAGGTCCATCTTCTTGATATCCTTCCGATACTTTGCCGCGACTTCATTGTGTATGGATATTTCTCTCGGAATACCGAGTCTTTGGATCATTGGAATCACTACCTTTCCATCCTTCGATATCGAATTCTCGCGAAGAAAGTCATTCGCATCCTCGATGGTGACATTGATGCTGATCGGTGGTCTAGCAATCCGAATCTCCTGACCAGCAACTGCATCAATCAATGCCTGTTCAAGATTGACTCGATCCTCCTCATATAATGTAATGCTGTGAAGAGTGCACATTTTACCATTAGCGAGGCCGTTCAATGTGGAGACATTATCCTTGATGACAGCTGGTGCTCCCGGAACAAAGTAGAAAGTAAGTTCCCCAATGGAATCATAGATTTGTTCTAGTCGCGCTTCATCACCATTGGATGCAACTTCAAACATGCTTTTGGATTTTGAATGGATTTCGTGTCTCCAGGATATGACTGGAAGATTACGCCGCCTTGCCATGAGGAATGCCTGGGTCTTGTTCAGGGCCACGCGAGAAACGTTTTCAGAAACGATCATGGTGGCTTCATGCCAAGAACTATCAGTTGCAAAGTCGGATCGAGACAGTGTTTTGATATCATCAACGAGGCCAGAAGAAGCAATCGGGGTGGCCGTCCTAGAAGGGTCTCTGAACCACTTGAGTGCATCGAGGAGTTTTGTTTCCGCGCCATCTTGGCGTTTTTGAACTGTCAATTCGCGGTATCTGAAGTCTCCGAATATTTTGCTCACTGCAACACGAATGTCCTTTGGTGGGGCAATTAGAGATCCGCCACCCACTGGTGGGATCTGAAACATGTCGCCCATCAGGATAACACCAAGTCCCCCGTATGGCTCAGCTTTATTTCCAGTCCACTCTTGAAGTTTTTCACTCACCGTCAACATCAGTGAAGCTTTCGTGTTCGATATTTCATCCACAACGATAAGGACAGCTCCATCGAATTTCTCACGAGCTGATATTTTCTTCGATTGTGTTTTATTTCTCTTCCTCTTATTCAAAAATGACTTTCCGAAGGTTTTTGACTTTTCACCTTCCTGCAAGCCAATCGAAAATGCACTGTGGATGGTTTGGCCTCCAGGCAGCATTGAAGCTGCGATTCCCTGAAATGACATGCAGCGAACTCGATGTGCACCAAGCCTCTCGACTATCTTCCTGACAGCAAATGACTTCCCCGTCCCTGCGGCTCCTGAGAGAAGTTCTTGTAACTGTTTCGTCGTCGCATCTCCGAGTACCCATCTCTGGTTGTACCATTTGCAGACATCAACCAAGAAGGCATTCTGTTCATCTGTCAGATCTGGATCAGGGCCTTCCTCTACTTGACGGTGGTCATTCGGAGCCGCAACCGGACTGACATTACCCTCCGCATTGTCTCTATTCTGGTCGCTCGTCTCGAGATTCAAAGAGGAGAGGACTGGCTCTTGATTTGACTGTTCAGACTCGATTATCGAAAATACCTCAGCCATTCGTCTCGATCCATCCTCTTCAACAGCAGCAAATGTGTCAAGATGTTCTGATATCATCGTTGGAGCAGGTGCGACAATCGTCGATGTTGAGAGCGATTCGAGTCGCATGGCAAGCCGCTCAGCAAGTCTCGCCGCCTCACTCATAGGATTTCGAGGATCGAGTGCCATTTTGGTGTGCAAGTCTGCATTGATGGCAAGATCAGGCGCACTCAAGTAAGATTCTTCGCTCTCAACTTTGTCAGTGCCATTGTGGAGGATGTTATCGTTGGCGGTCCAATGCCTAGCCTTTCTTGCTCGCCAGGATGACAATAACTTAACTGTAGACGCATCGACCTTCGTTCCTTGAGCAAGGTTCTCAATCCAAAATAGCGTTGCTTTGTCTGGGAAAAAGGAGCTTGCTTCAAGTTCACCAATCCATCTAAGGAGAGATGCATAGTCTAGCTTGACTGACGGAATGCCAGTTTGCAAATCCCACGGACAATGCAGAACAATGACGTACTCGGCAAACTTGTTGCCCCCATCCCTCCATTTTCGACTGTCGTCTTTGACTCCTGGATGGGTTGGTGGCGGTGGTCCAGCAAGAATCGGTACTTTTTGTTTCGATCTCAACACCTGGTAATGCGTGGTGTGCAGAATGTAATTCTCGGAGAATTCAAATGTTGCATTTGGCAGACGACCTGCCTTCTTGTTCGCCTTTGGAGGTTTGGTAGGCTTTTTGACAATTGCAATGATGGCGCAATACCGATACAGGGTGTAATTTTCTAGGGCGGGTCCTCGATTTTGATAGTGCTCATGTTGACTGAAAACATTGATAGTGGCACCGGTCGGGACAATCTGCAATGATTCGTCATTTTCATATTCATCCACGTCGTCATTGCCTTCATCGTTTTCATCTTCCCGATCTGCAAACATATACAAATTTGGATCCGATCTTTCGACTCGAACGGCTGTCTGTACTGTGGCATCAACTAGCATCTCTTCTTCATGGCCGTTATTGGCTTCGGTTGATAGTTCCTCGGCATCATCCGCGACATCTACGTTCTGTTGCACTGAATCCGAGTCAATCATCTGGCTTTGGCCCTGAGATGCCAGTCGCATGTTTTCACGGACGGCAGCGATAGCCGGGCGTACGAAACAGTATGAAAATTCATGAGAGAAGATGTTGCTTGGGAAATCAAGGAGACCGAGACTGGCTGTCTGTACAGCATATTCCACTGTTCCAGCTCTGCGATTTAGAATGCTGGTGAGAATGTGCTGGGCCGTTCTCTTGGCTGTTCCGGTATCAGGGGCAATTGAAGGCTTCATAGCCACCGATCTCATTGCAGCTTTGAATAGGGCGAGACTGTTTGCAATTTCATTCCCTTCTTTCACCATGTACTTGATAATGTAGATGATTGCAGCCTTTTCTTGTGCCCAGCTTCCAAGGGGTTCCACGTTCGCACTCCCACGTATTGCTGCGCTGAGTCCAACATTAAAGCACGACACAAGTTCGTTTGGGCCCTGTTCATCGTCAATCCGAAAGATGGTCTCATTAGGTTGATCGAGATCAGCCTGTTTTGATGAAACTGCTCCAGGCCGGTGGTTCTCGATAACAATCGCCCTGTCATCCATGCGTCTTGTAAGGGGGTCCAAGTTAAACTTTGGATTCTTCGGCTGAATTTCGATCAAGGCTCTCGGCATCGGCTGTCGCCTCTCATTTTCTCGATGAAATTTCAGTTGCAGGCATCGGGTTGGGCTGTTGAAACAGGCTCGCGGCATAGCGAATCTACATCGATGCTTGCCAGTTTCACCTTTAAAACAGGATGCGCTATGCCTGTGACGATTTGTCATCTTCGCGACCCCAATCCCGAACCTTCTGATTGCTTGTATGCATTTTCCAGGTTTGTTACGATGATCACGAATAATTGGCGTTTTAATATCACGTGCAGGGAGAGGAGTTGGTTCGGTGTCAGCTGTTTCGTATCCATCAGGGATATAGGCTTGCACAAGTGAGTCGATTCTAACTGTCATCCTTTTCATGAACTCAGGATTGTCGATATACTTTTGAAGTAGAACCGGAGATACATCAGAAGCCAACAGTCCGTGTGCATGTGGAGCATTTCGATTCTGCATTTCAATAACGAATGCATACGCAACAGGTACTCCGAATAGCCCAGTTTTGCGCTCATCCATGGGAGGTGCGCTGCTTTTGCTGCGATAGCTTGGCTCCAAACAAACGAGCTCTGTGAAGAACGACTCCATTGTTCTCATAAACACTCTTGCAGCCGCTAGCGGATTCTTTGCGAGAATAGCGAGTCTTTCAGCATTTGCTGGAAACTTGACTTCCATATCTGGGGTTTGGTCATCATTATCCATTGATGCAATTTTAAAAAGTAATTGCTCATCCATGTCTGCAGGGGCGATGGTGATGAAGAAGGAATAGGCACCGAAGTGTCGCTTGATGGCGATCAGCTTCGGGTATGCAGACTCCCTTTCTCCAGGGGTCCACGGTATGTTTGCACCTGTGATACTCATTAAATTTGTCATCTTCTTGACTAAGTCTTTCGCCTCCTTAGATTCCGGATGAAGAATAGCCCTGTCCAGATCGGCTTCAAATCCAGGTTTATTCACCATTTGGATAAATTGTGGTATTGAGCCTTTTTTACGATTGATTTTGAGGTGTACTCCTCTTGCTGATGCCCTTCTTTGTAGCTGATTGAAGAGTGTGAATATAAAGGAGTGACATCTTGCAAATTTTCCGGAAAATTGGCAGAGTAGGTGTTCTACCAGGTCTGAAGGTAGGATTCCCTTCCGCTTGACACCCTCGTCCAACAGAAAGAGATCACTGTATGTCCCCAATAATACTTCATCATTTTGTAGAAAGTCGTGCATTATCTCGCGAGCAACTGGAATGGGAATTGGAGCCAAATGAGCAGGCTGATCGACATTTTGAGTTTGTTCTTGTGGTGGATGCGGTGGAATTACTCCTTGAATAGCTGGAGACTGATTTGATGTAGTATCTGTGTTGGTAGCATCATTGTCAACAGCCTCCTCCTCCTCCTCCTCTCGTTCATCATCCACTTCAATCATACCATCGTCTTCGTCAAACTCATTCCTCAACAGGTTATTTAATCGGTGCCTTGCTCCAGGTGATATGTGGTCGCGCAGCGCCTCAAGTAGGACCTTGTTTGCAATCGTCCCTTCGGTAACTTCATCTTGAACAACAACAGAGTTGAGAACAGCAGGTTTGGGATTATTTTCGTCTTCGACCTCAGGTACATCTTCTGAATCCTTCATTGATGCAATGTCATCTGATGTGACCTTCTCTATTTTAGCCGATTCTGGAGTGTCATCAACTGTTGCACTGTCAAGCAGCTGTTCAGTCATCTGCGAAATCTGAGCAATGGCCTCAGGTGAGTCGTCAATATCGAAGTTTGAATGTGGATTCAATTGCTTTTTCAATCGAAGCCATTCATATATGATATTTGGCCGAATCGTCAGATATCGTTGATTAACCTCGATGAACTTCGTGCGATTGTTACCTGTTGTTGCCTTTGCCCATGTTGACTTATTTCCAATAAATACCACTGTCATGAGTCGGCTAATGTCCAGATTAGGAAGTTTTGGAAGAAGAACTTGGCGACCTTCGTGCTGCAAAAACACAGCATGACCCTTGACGATGCTTGTCTCCGATCCAACAAACTTCACGGTGATCTGATGCTTAAAGCAAGTGCCGACCACGAGGACCTCCGCCAGAGTAAGTCGTAAATGATCCGGGGTCCTCCCGTAATCATATCCATTCCCAACATTATACCGAGGAACATTGCCCAGACTCACTTCCTTCACACACCTGGGACACGCTGGAATTTTGCGATCCTGAGTTACTAGTTGAGGATGAACATTATAGAAAGATCTTTCGCCATTGGACTCATCATCCACATAGATTGACATGCATGAGCGATGTTCTGGGCGCAGGCTTCTGAAGATTGCAAATCTCTCAACCTCAGTGTCAAGAAGTAGAGGGGCAGCCGAACGAAGGTCAATGATGTCATATCTGATTCCCATGTCGTATCGTCCACAGGATGCACATTTTGAAATCAAAACGGAGGGGTTCATCTTCTCCTGATATCCGTCCACACAATTTATGACAACTGAATCTGATATTGGATCCATATTTTTCATTTCATCGACAGATCCATTGAATTTGGTTGGATTGTCGAGTCCGTTGAAGTGATCACCTCGAAGATCGAATCCAATGCTGTCTGCGAGGAACTGAAGCGCGGCTTGAGGACACCTCTCATATTCCAGTAGATACTTGGTTGACGGCTTCCCTGGCAGTATACCTTGTCGAAGTTCGTTGACAGTAGTTTGATGAATTGCATGATCTTCAGCTCTCCTCGTTCGATGTTGGCTTGTATTAAGACTGCGATCGGCTTCGACAGTTTCAATGACCAGGTTTTGTGCTGCAGATCTGTTATTAACTGGAATTGATATGGCAGCCTGATAGCGTTCCTGCAAAGTTTTGCGTTGTAGAC
>Ga0007797_1000725_pt1 | contig 10009 bp, 5 predicted proteins | sample CryBogmetaGMA25M_FD_60364 | JGI IMG/M metagenome (GOLD analysis project Ga0007797, IMG submission 60364) | Freshwater microbial communities from Crystal Bog, Wisconsin, USA - MA2.5M | ecosystem: Environmental > Aquatic > Freshwater > Lake | place: Crystal Bog, Wisconsin, USA | collected 2009-07-06 | reverse complement strand
CCGAGAAGCGTACCGGTACTCTGACCCACACCAAGGTGCTGCGGCCCGACTGGCGCTTTCATTTGGTGGCGAAGAATGGCCACCTCGGCCCGGCGATCAGCGATAACTATATCTTCACCGCCGATCAGCAGTACGCCTTCCAGATCTTCGGGGCAGACACGTTCTTCACCCCGATGAGCGACCAGACCCTCTGCCAGCGCCTGACCACGACCGATCCGGCCTTCCCGGCGTTTAACGCGCTCTGGGGCGAGACTTACCGCTTCATGGGAGTTCCTTTCGATCCGAACTCACCCTTCCACCAGAAGGCGCTTGAACTACGCATCGGTGTACCGCTAACTGGTGTCTACTCGGTGGCCCTTGGCCCAACGACCTACACGGTGCAAGTGTGGACGCTGGACACGCTCTACGCCGGGCCGGATGGTCAGGTCAAGCGCCTGAAGGATCTGCCAAAGACAGCCGAGGCTGAGGCGTGGGTACCCGCCCAGCCTACACCGATCCCGCCCACGCCGCCGAACCCGCTGCCCCCAGTAGTGCCGCCGTCCAACGCCGGTGCGCCGATCCCCAACGATATCAACTGGCCACCGCGCCCCGATTTCCATGAACTCACAGACACGGGCGGCAAGCGTGAGAGTATTCTCGGGCGTATTACGTGGGCACGTGCCAATGGTGATTTTATTACGATCACCAACGAATTTGCCAACAATATCATTACTATAAATATACCGCAACTGGCGAAAATTCCCGGCGGCGGCAACGGCAACATCCAGTTCCACAAGGTGGCAGCCAACCAGATGATTGCGCTATGGGCGGCATGGGAGGCGAACGGTCTGCTGGATAGGGTGCTGAGTTGGTCTGGCTCGTTCGTGCCACGCACCATCCGTAATAACCCGCGTGTGCTGAGCAACCACGCTTACGGCACAGCTTTCGACATCAACGTACCGTGGAACGGCCTGATGCAGATTGCGGCCTTTGTGGGACAGAAGGGTTCCGTGCGCGAGTTGGTACCCCTGGCGAACCAGTTTGGCTTCTACTGGGGTGGTCACTGGAATTACGACGGTAAAGGTGGGTCGGACGGGATGCACTTTGAACTGGCCGTGGTGCGCTAGGGACAATACGCCGGTCGTGCCCCCTCACCCCCTGCCCCTCTCCCACCAGGGGAGAGGAGAGATTCCGCGCTAGAGCGTGTTCGGCTCCCCCTCTCCCGTTCTGGGAGAGGGGGTTGGGGGGTGAGGGCAGAATATCGTGGGATGAGCTGTCTGGATGGAGGCGAGGATGGATCTGGTTATTCAGAATGTTGGCGTACCGGGCAGCGCCGGTGATAGTCGTGGTGGCGCACGGATTGCGCTCGTGGTGATCGGCGATGGCGTACCCGGCGCGGATATTCTGCCGCATTACGCGATTGATCGGCTGGGGACGATTAACCGTCTGGTGACTGAGGATCGCGCCGGACGCGGCCTAGGCACGGCCACGTATCAGGGTTCCGCCCAGCGAATTGACGCTATCGCGGTGAGTGTGTTGCTCCAGAAGCGGGATACGGCAGGTTACGACGGCCCGCTGCTGCGCTCGCTCGATGCCCTGCTCGCGGATCTGCTGGTGCGCAACCGCCTCGGGGCTGCGGACATTGTCCGCATAAAGGCAGACGCCCGTGGCGTCATGCAGGTAACTCCCTATGTCTCTCCGCTCGCCCCGCAGCCTGTGGGTGCCGCCGTCGGCACCCCCGAAACCGCCTTGCCCCTTGGCACCGCCTTGCCCGTCGCGGACTCCGGCCTGCTCCTCGGCGGGGCTGCACCCGCAGTAAACCCGAGCGACCTCTGGCGCTTTCTCTATGGCGAAACCTTTAAGCCACGCGGTGGGACACTGCATTTTGAGTGGTCGTTCACGCTCTTTGCGGCGGCGAAAGGTCTGGGCGCACCCGTGGGGCCGAACCCGACGCCCATCACGGCGGCTGACGGCACGCGCTATAACTACCAGCCCTTCGCCCGCGACACGGTCTATAACATTGGCACAGACTATGCCAACGTGTGCCGCATGGGTGATCTGCTCGGCCCCGGCTCGGTTATTCCGGCCAGCGGCCCGGGTCGCGATATGCTAGCAGCCAGTTACCGCGCCGCCCTCGACGCGAGCGTGGCCCGTGGGGTAACACTGGTAGGTAACCAAAACCTGAACCCCGGCTGGAAGTTCCACCAAGTGGCCCGAACTGCCGGACTTGGCCCCGCACTCAGCGGCAATTACCTCACCGCCGATAAGCGTTATGTTGTCCAGGTTTTTGCCAATGATACGCTCTTCACTCCGGCCTCGCAGCAGACTGGCTGCTCACGGCTTAGTCAGATCGGCGCGGATAACCCGGCCTACGGGCCAGTCTGGACGGAAACCTATAAGGTGGCTCCGGCTCCCTACGATCCGACCTCGCCCTTCCAGCAACTGGCGGCGCAATTGCACCTGGGTGCGCCGCTCAGCGCGGCCTACGACACGAGCTACAACGGGGCTGCATACAGGGTGCAGGTCTTTGCCCTCGACACGCTCTACCAGGGGAGCGATGGGGTGATTCGGCGTATGGGGGATCTGCCGTTGCCCACGGCGATCCGCTGGCCGCCGCCCAGCGCCAAGCCCGGCCACCTCACAATTAACGTCGGCGCACCGAAGGCGGGCGACCCGAACTGGCCACCGCCGCCGCCATTTGACTTCCTGGCCGCGAAGGCTGGTGCGGTCGAGGCTGCTCTTGGCCATATCGAATGGACACGCGACCCGGCATCGGCAGACAAGGATGCAATCACGATCACGAATGGCTGGGATACCGAGAACCTGGTGGTCGTGGACATTCCGCAACTGCGTGCGTTTCGCACAGCGGGCTACGGGAAGCTGCGCTTCCACAAGAAGGTTGCCGCCCAGCTCCAGCAACTCTTTGCCGACTGGGAGGCCGCCGGGCTGATCCCGATGATTCTCAGCTTTGACGGAGCCTACACCCCGCGCACCATCCGCTCAACCGTGCCCGGCCAAGTCACAAACACCTTGAGCAACCACGCCTACGGGACGGCATTTGACATCAACGCCGCAAAGAATCCTTTTATGGGCCAGCCCGCGCTGGTGGGGCAACCCGGTTCGCTACGCGAGCTGGTGCCCCTCGCCTACGCCAACGGGTTCTACTGGGGCGGCCACTTCACCTACAGCGGCGGCGGCCACGATGGGATGCATTTCGAGTGGGCGGTTCCGTTGTGATTGCGGATTGTAGATTTTGGATTGCAGATTGAGCAGTAGAGGGAGGCGGATCTTTTTAATTATCCCGTCACGGGATAATTAAAAAGATCCGCCTCCCTCTGTACATCAGCCTGATAAACTATGTCCGCACCCGCATCGAGGTGCGCCTATTCCATCATCACGGGCGTTTCGTGGTGGTACGACTTGCGCAGCGGGATCTCGGGCAGGAAACTGGCTAGGGTGAGGGCGATCAGGGCCAGCACAATCGCGTAGCGGTAGATCGCCGTGATGCTGTCGGTGAACGAGATCTTGACTGCTTGGCCAATCTGTGAGCCAAGCTCTTTGCCCTGCGCGAGTGCCGTGGCCTGGGCGTTATCGAGACTCGCGAGTGCTTGTGTGAGCGCCTGCTCGCGGGCGACGGCGGGCAGCGTGCCGACTGATGCTAGCAGTTCCTTGAGCTGTGCTGGGGTCTGCGGGTCGGCGACGAGAGTTTGGACTGCGGCGGGATCGGCGGTGCGCAGAGCGCGGGTGAGCAGGTCGCGCTGGAGGTTAAAGCGTTCGGTGATGGATTGCTCGATGCGGGTGGCGGGGTCGGCGACAGCCCCATGTGCATCCTCGCTACCGGTGCTAACGCCGTTGCGCAGAGCCGCCGGGTCAAGCTGAGCAGCCATAGCTGGGGGCAACTGCGCCCGGATCGGCGCGAGGTTTGCGGTCAGCGCCGCCGTGAGTGAGCCGGTGAGAACTGCGCCAAAAACTGCGGAACCGATCACCTGGCCAATCTGCTGGAAGAACTGGCGACTCGCGGTGGCCGCACCAATATCCTCGCGGGGCACCGCGTTCTGCATGGCCAGATTGAGCATCGGCATGGCCGGGCCAAGCCCCAGACCCAGCGTGATCATGCGCAGGCGCACCATCCAGGGCGAGGTGTCAACAGCGATGGTAGTCAGCCACCAGAGCGAGGCGACGATAAGGATCATACCGATGATGATGATCGGCTTGTAGCGACCCGTACTCTGGACGATATGTGATGAGATGACCGAACTGGTGACGAGACTCAGCATCAGCGGGATGAGGGTAGTACCGGCTTCGGTGGCGCTTACACCAAGGACGTTCACCATATAGATGGACAGGAAGAAAATCGCCGCGAAGAGAGTGATGCCGATCACCACGCTGATCATCGAGGTGAGGGCGAAGGTGCGGTTGCGGAAGAGGTGCAGCGGCAGGATCGGTGCCGAGGCCCGCATTTCGACAAACAGGAAGAGGAAAAGCCCACCCGCGCTGAGGGCGAGCATGCCCAGGATAAGCGGTGATCCCCAGCCATGCACGGTCTTGTCGAGGGTGAGGGAGAGCAGCAGCGGCACCACGGCAATCAGCAGCGTAACCGCCCCGGCGTAGTCAATCTTGCTATGGATGCCGCTGTGCAGCTTGGGCAGCTTGGTAGAGATAAAGGCCAAGGCCACCAGCCCCACCGGCAGGTTCACAAAAAAGACCCAGTGCCAGCTAATTGCGTCGGTGAGGATGCCGCCGATGAACGGGCCGATCACGCTGGAGACACCGAAGACCGCGCCGAAGATGCCCATATAGCGGGCGCGCTCGGAGGGCGCGAAGATGTCGGCGGGAATGGCGAAGGCGGTGGATGTGAGGGCCGCTGCGCCAAAGCCCTGGACACCGCGATAGATCACGAGCTGGATCATGGAACTGGAGAGGCCGCAGAGTACCGAGCCGATCAGGAAAACGGTGATACCGAAGAGCAGGATCATCTTACGACCGTAGATGTCGGAGAGCTTGCCGTAGATTGGCACCATGGCCGTGGATGCCAGCAGGTAGCTGGTTGAGACCCAGGCCAGCAGTTCGATGCCCTGGAGGTCGGAGACGATACGGGGGAGGGCGGTCGAGACGATAGTTTGGTCGAGGGATGAGAGGAACAGACTCAGCAGCACACCGACCAGGATGAGCATCTTGCTGCGCTGATCAAGGGTGGCGGCGTAGTCAATCCGGACTCCGGGCGTAGTCGTCGTCACAGCCATAAAGGGGGTGTACTCCGAGTATTGGTTTCAGGGTAACAGGGCACTAGACAAGGTTTCAGGTGTGAGGTTTCAGGTTTCAGGTTGACCGCATCACGATGCCTCATTCTGGCCTGAACTGTAATGTATCTGCGAACCAAGTCCTACCGCAAAAGACGCTACCTTCGTTTTCTTTGCGTCTTCGCGTCTTTGCGTCACACCATCGCCGGGCGATGCCTGATGCTTCATGCGACAGACTGCCCCGGCTGGAGCGTGGCGATAGCTTCGCTGAGGGTCGAGCCAAGGCGGGCGACGAGGTCGGGCGGCAGGTCGCCGAGGCGACGGACGATCTCAGCGCGGCGGGCTTGGCGTACACGAGCGACGATCTCTGCGCCGCAGGCGGTGAGGGTGACGAGCTTATGGCGGCGGTCGTGGGCGTCTTCGCGGCGCTCGACCATGCCGCTCTGGACGAGTTGATCAATAACCTGGCTGGTGGTGCCGAGAGCCAAGTTGAGATGCTCGCTGATCGCAGTGATCGTGGCGGCGGCACCCTGTCGCTGGAGGTAGAAGAGGGCCACCAGCCGAGCCATCGAGAGGTTCGCCGCCTGAAGGATCTGGAGGACGTCGTCCATGCTCTGGGTTGCAAGCTCGGCATTGAAGTCGCTGAGCAGGTTGGCGAGTTGCTCCGTAGTGAGTATGGGCTGTGGATTATTCGTCATACTTCGGAAACCCGAACTATTAGTAAAACCAAATCCTTAGCAAGATAGCACGTCACGAGAGCGATGTCAACGCGGCGCTCTTCAATACCTTCGCTCATTGTCCAGTGAACTGGTCAGCAGGGAGCGGATGGATTGCAGATTGAGCCGCACCTCCGCATCAATCTGCAATCTGTACTTATTTCGCCCAGGGGCTGCGCAGCACCACGATTGAGCGGGCGCTCACGCTGTAACGCGGGGCGATGATCTCGACCTCCTCGCCGGGAGTGACACTATCGTGCGGACTGTCCAGTCCGGTATCAACCACGCGCCACCAGCCACGCGGCGATTTCTCGGCAATGCGGAATTCGAGATCCTCCCAGTAGGCATTGATCATCACGTACAGGTCGTCGTCGCGGACGCTGGCCCCGCGCAGGAAGTAGGCTAGTGTGTGCGAGTATCCGGCCTGGTCAGGCGAACCCTGTACCCCGTACCAGCGCACATCATCGCGCCAGAAGCGCGAGCGCATGATCGTCGGGTGGGATGTGCGAAAGGCGATCATCTTCTGAAAGAAGCGGAAGATGTCGCGGTTCTCTTCGAGCAGATCCCAGTTCAGCCAGGTAATATCGTTGTCCTGGTTGTAGGGGTTATTGTTGCCATGCTGCGTGTTGAGGAATTCGTCGCCGGCACAGAACATAGGAGTGCCGTTCGAGAGCATCAGCAGCGTGAAGAAGTTCTTAACCTGACGTCGGCGCAGAGCCATGATCTCCAGCGGTACATCCTCATCGCCCTCCCAGCCACAATTCCAGCTATAGTTATTATCCGAGCCATCGGTGTTAGCGTGGCCGTTAATCTCGTTGTGCTTCTCGTTGTAGGCCGTCAGATCGTAGAGGCAAAATCCGTCGTGGGCGGTGATAAAGTTCACGCTCTGGTAAGGCCGACAGGCGTCGTACAGCGAGTCAGGGAAGAGATCATCGCTGCCGTAGAGCCGACGCATTATCGCGGGCACTAAGCCCTGCTCGCCCTTCACAAAGCCACGCACATCATCGCGGAACTTCCCGTTCCACTGGAGCCACGTCTGGCCGGGGAAGGTGCGCCCAAGCTGGTACGAACCGATGTCCCACGCCTCAGCCACCAGCTTAATGTCGTTGTAGCGGGCCATGGTGCTGATCTCTGCCACCACCGCCGGATCCAGCGTGTTCACCGAGCCATCGTCGTTGCGCGTAAGAATTGATGCCAAGTCGAAGCGAAAGCCATCCACATGCATGTGCTGAGTCCAGTGGATCAGGCTGCCGAGGATGATGCCACGTGGGCCAGGGTTGGCGCAGCGCATTGTATTGCCCGTGCCGGTATCGTTGACATAGTAGCGCCGGTCGGACTGAAGCAGGTAGTAGCTGCGATTGTCAATCCCGCGATAGCTGTAGGTTGGCCCTGCTTGGTCGCCCTCACTGGTGTGGTTGTAGACCACATCTAGCCAGACCTCAATATCTGCCTCGTGCATCGCCTTGACCAACTGGCGGAACTCATCAACCTGATCTTTCTCCGCATAGTCGCGGTGCGGTGCGAAGAAGTTCAGGGTCATATAGCCCCAGTAGTTCCCCTCCTGGGGGTCAAATTGATGCACGGGCAGCAGCTCAACCACAGTAATGCCGAGATCCTTGAGGTAGGGAATTTTATCAATCAGGCCGGCGAAGGTGCCGCGCCGCGTGAGGGCCACGCCCGAGCTAGGATGCGCGGTGAAACCCTTGACATGCAACTCATAGACGATTGTCTGGTAGGTATGGCGCGGGCGCACATCCGCACCCCAATCAAAGGGTGGAATCGGGTGCGGGATGCGCGGGGGCATCACGCCAAGCGGGGCGCGACCATCGGTATGCAGACCGGGGGTGCAGGCGGAGGCCCGGTCGTAACCCTCAGGGAAGAAAACTTCGGTGGCGAAGGGGTCGAGCAGGATCTTCGAGCGGTCGAAGCGATGTCCGGAGATAGGGTCGTTCGGTCCATCTACCCGGTAGGCGTAGTAGCGTGCGTCGGGTATGGTGGCACCGGACACCCAGCAGTGCCAGACTCGTTCGGTCTTGTTCTTGAGGTAATCGAGGCGATATTCGTAGCACGGGTTGAAGACATCGTCCTCGCGGTAAAAGAGCAGGGTAATGCCGGTGGCGTGGCGTGAGTAGAGAGCGAAATTATAGCCCCTCTTGGCATCAACCCAGGTGGCACCCATCGGTGCCGGCGACCCCTCCTCCAGCTCCCAGTCTTCTACCGTCCGCAGCAGTCCAGCTTCTATATCCGTCATGGGTTAGCCCTCCACCACATCCCGGCACCCTGCCGGGTTTCCTGGCTATGATAACGCAGATTGTGCTGTTTTCCACTATGACAAGGTGTCAGGTGTCAGGTTCCAGGTTCGTAGTGGGTGCTTCAGCGCCAAGCGGCTGAAGCACCCACTACGAACGACGCACACTGTAAAGCTGATCTGAACCTTGTCTAACACGATAAAACGTTGGACAAGGTTCGTATGTATTTTACAGGTTGGGTACTCATAAGGCACTCTGATGCGCTGTACCTGACCCCTGACCCCTGACCCCTGACCCCTGACCTTACTTCCCAATACAGAACCGCGAAAAAATTATGTCCAGAAGATCGTCGCCCACCGTTTCGCCGGTGATCTCGCCGAGGGCGTTCAGGGCCACGGTTAGGTCGCCGGCCAGTAGGTCGGCGGGCCGTCCCGCGTCCCAGCTCGCCACTGCTGCCCGCAGATGATCTACCGCCCGCTGGAGCGCGTCCCGGTGGCGCGGGTTGCTCACCAGGCGGGCATCCCCGGCGGTAGGCGGCGCACCGCCTAGCAGGGCGCGGGCCACGGCCTGGGCTAGTTCATCGATCCCGCTGCCGGTGGTCGCGGAGGTGGCGATAATGGAAATCTCGCTCCACGTGGCCCTCTCCCCCCTCTCCTTGAATGGGAGAGGGGCTGGGGGTGAGGGTGCGTCGCCCTCTGCCTTATTCCACACAACAATCGTCGGCTTCTCCTGCGCCAGCGCCGCTATCGCTAGGTCGCCGGGGCCAACCGGCTCCGTCGCATCAAGTACCAGCAGGGCGAGGTCGGCTCCTTCCAGCGCCTGATGTGCGCGCTCGACTCCCATCTGCTCCACCAGATCATCGCTAGCGTGGATGCCGGCGGTGTCAATCAGCACCACCGGGATTCCGGCTAGGTTCGCTGTCTCCTCCAGGGTGTCGCGGGTGGTGCCGGGGATGTGCGTCACTATCGCCCGGTCGGCGCGCAGCAGCGCGTTGAGCAGCGACGATTTGCCCACGTTGGGCCGGCCCACCAGGGCGACGCGGGCACCCTGGCGGTAGATGATTCCCTGGTCGGCTCCGGCCAGCAGCCCCTCGGCGCTGATTAGCCCGGCCCGTAGCTGCGGGCCGATGTTTTGCGCGGCAACCTCGTCCTCGGGAAAATCAACCACGGCGGTTAAGTACGCCAGACACTCCATCAGACCGGCGCGGGCGGCGCGTACCTCGCGGGCCAGCCAGCCACCCAGTTGCGCCTGGGCCAACGCCAGCCCCGCCGAGGTCTGGGCGCGCACGACATCCAGGCCAGCTTCGGCTTGAGTCAGGTCAATCCTTCCGTTCAGGAAGGCTCGTAGGGTGAACTCGCCGGGTTGGGCCAAACGCGCCCCAGCGCCCAGCGCCAGGGCCAGGGTTGTCTGCACCGGTAGCGGGCCGCCGTGGCACGAGATTTCTACCACATCCTCGCAGGTGAAGCTGCGCGGCCCGCGCATAAACGTGCAGAGCGCCTCATCCACCACCGCGCTGCTGGTCGGATCAACCACATGGCCGTAGCGCAGCCGGAAGGATCGCAGCGGGCCGGGGCGGGCGGGCCGGAAGATCGCCGCCGCAACAGCAAGGGCGTCGGGGCCACTGACGCGGATCATCCCCACACCGCCCTCACCCGGCGGGGTGGCAATAGCGGCTATCGTGTCGTCGTACATAATCGCTATTGTACAATAATCCCTATGAAACACCTCCTCAACGGCCTAGCCCTCTGGCTCGGTTCTCACGGCCACGGCCGTGAGAACCGTCACCCCCTATGAAACACCTCCTCAACGGCCTAGCCCTCTGGCT
>Ga0007797_1000724_pt1 | contig 10024 bp, 9 predicted proteins | sample CryBogmetaGMA25M_FD_60364 | JGI IMG/M metagenome (GOLD analysis project Ga0007797, IMG submission 60364) | Freshwater microbial communities from Crystal Bog, Wisconsin, USA - MA2.5M | ecosystem: Environmental > Aquatic > Freshwater > Lake | place: Crystal Bog, Wisconsin, USA | collected 2009-07-06 | reverse complement strand
GCCTAAAGGCTCGACTCCTTATTCATAACCCGTTGAGGATTGCTATAATCATTGATCCAGGGGCGTGTCGTCAACATCAATACGATTGCGCCCGGCTTTTTTGGCACGATACAGCGCAAGATCCGCACGCTCAAGTAACATGTCCAGCGACTGGGGTTCGCCCACATGACAGGTGGCAATACCAACACTGATTGTCATCGAAACCGGCCCGTTGGTTATCTCCACCGCCTGTACGGCCAGCGCCAGACGAACACGCTCCACCACATCATGCGCTTGTTTGCTGGTCGTCGTCGGCAAGAGCAAGACAAACTCGTCGCCACCAAACCGTGCAAGCAGATCGATGGCCCGAATGTGCTGCTGGCAGATGCGGGTAAAGATCCTGAGCGCCTGATCGCCCCCAACATGACCATGCGTATCATTGATCTGCTTAAAATGATCGAGATCAATCAGCGCGATAGAGAGCGGATGTTGGAGCCGCGCCATTCGTTTCAGTTCATGAGATGCCATCGCCAGAAAATGTCGTCGGTTCGTGACCCCGGTGAGTTCATCTGTGGTGGCCTGCTGCTGCAATGCCTCTTCAGCGCGCTTGTTCTCAACAATATCCCAGGCAAAATCGGCGAGTGATGTGATGATCTTGACATCCTCGGAGGTGTAATCCGCCGACTTGTTCCCCACGCCCAGAACCGCAACGATCTGGCTGCCGCGTAGCACCGGCACCACGATTTCGCGCAGCAGTTGTACACGTCCTGACGGCAGATCCCTACGGTAAGGGATTGCAGCGTAATCGTTGTGAATGATGGCGCTCCGCGTGCGAATGCACTCCGCCCAGACCTCAGCCTGATCCATCGTGTAATATCGGTTAGCCGCCTCATCACGACTCATGTTCTGCACCGTATTAGTAGACCAGCTTTGGAGCAGGAGCGTATTCTGATCCGGTTGAAGAAAATGGAAGAAGCCAATCCGACTACCAGTGAGCGACTCCGCCTCATCGAGCGTTGCCTGCATGAGACTCTGGAGGGTACTCGTTCGGGCAAAGGTGATCAGCCGCAAACGCGCTGCCAGGATTGCTTCGGTACGCGTGCGCTCGATGATCTCTTGCTGAAGCTGCTGATTGACACTCGTTAACGCGAGGGTCCGCTCTTCGACAAGCTCCGCGAGATGCTGGCGGTGTTGCCGCAGTTCCTGCTCCGAGGCTAAGCGAGTGGCCGTGGTTCCCACCAGACCGGCCACCGCTAGGTAGACGTTGAGCAGCTCGTTGGGAATCGGTTCGGGCAGATGATGTCCGATCAGCATCACTGCAATCACCTGGTTCTCATGGGTGATGGGCAGGAACGCGAGGGAGAGTGGCACCGGGGTTAAAAAAAGCTGTGTGGTAAGAAAGCCGCTTTCTAGCAGTTTGTCGGAGAGAACCGTGAATAGCGCATCACAAAGCCAAATCGGCTTTTTTGGAATATGGCTCTGTGACGCCCTAAACCCCACTCTCTCCGACAGGCTGCTAGGGTTTCCTCAATCAACTCGTGAATGTCCAGCTCTGTGTCGCCCAATAGAGGATTTATGAGCCCAGACAATGTGACGTCCGGCGAGAGGACGTTAGTAAAGCACGACTCAGCCGAGATCCAATGTCGCACGATGATGGTACCGTCTGCACGTCGCACGCCAAAGGCACACACATCAACATTGAAAAAATTAATCAGCGATTTTCCAGCTTCAATCCACACATCTTGCTGGGCCGTCAGGCTTGTGAGGTATTGAGCTAAGGTGATAATCTGGGTGTATTGCCTGCTCTCCCATAGTGTCTTCATGGCTCACACCACTTGCATCGGCTGAAGATACAGGTTCTCTAAAAAGAGAACATCAAAATCAGGACACTGTGAAAGGTTGATAATTCTGGCTTGTTTGCTCAGTTGCCTCATGCACTCCCGTAGTGCAGGCGATAGCAACGCCTCCTCACACCCGGCCAGAGCCGTATTTCCGCACAGTTCCACCCGCGCAGATGGAACATTGGGCAAGAGGCCAATATCTTGTGCGTTACGAATATTAAGCGAGTGCCCAAATGCGCCGCCGACGCAGATGCGCTGAAGATCATCAACCTGAAGTCCAGCCTGATCGAGCAGCACCTGGATACCCACCCCGATGGCGGCCTTGGCCCGCTGAAAGGCATCAATATCCGTCCTCGGAACGCGGATTGATTGCTCGCCATGCACAATCGTGAAGCCCTGGCTAGGGATCATGGGAGCGAATTTACCGGTTGCCGTGAGCGTGCCTGATTGTATGAGACAGGCGATCAGATCCACCAACCCGGAGCCACAGATGCCGTGTGACTGTCCTCCGCCGATCACCGCATACTCCATGTGGTCTGCCTGCATGGTCACCTGATAAATCGCCCCGGCCTCTGCCGGCATCCCGCAGTGGATGCTACTGCCCTCAAAGGCTGGGCCACCCGCCGCCGAGGTACTCCACAGAACCGCGCCATCCCAGAGCGCGATCTCGGAATTCGTGCCAAAGTCAATCAACAAACTGCCGCCCTGACCTTCGGTCAGCTTGGTCGCAATCACTCCCGCCAGCAGATCGGAGCCAACAAAGCCAGCCAGTACCGGGGCAACATCAATCTGCGCCTGGGGATGAAGGCCCCACGCCGTGACCCACGCGGCAGTGTTTAGCGGCGCACAGTCTATCGCATGTGTCCAATGGCTGGGCTGCAAGAGCAGGTCAAAATTCCGCCCCGACAGCAGCGCCAGCATCGCGGTGTTACCCACCAGGGTCAGGCGCACCACATGCTGAAGGTTAATCCCATCCCGAATAACCAGATCCCATAGAGCTTCGCAGATCGCATCAATGACGGTCTGGCTCAGTGCGTGCGCCTGCGCGGGGGATTCCATCGCGACCATGAGCCTGGTGACAACATCGGAGCCAACATTCGCCTGTGGATTCTGCCCGTAGCGCCCGGCAACCCATGCGCCGGTGGCAAGGTTGTGTAGTGACAGGCTGATGTGGGTGGTGCCGAGATCAATGGCTACACCATAGGGCGTGGTGACGTTGGGTGGAAGAGTGTTCAATGGAAACGGCAGATGCCGCCCACGCTCATGGGCCAAGCGTCTCCACGTTGACTTCGGCGCCGGCGACAGAATTTCAATCTCCAGATCGTGTTCCGGCACCACCTGACATGCGAGACGAGTTCCTTGCGTCAGATGATCATCATCCAGGAATACGCTCTCGTTTGGCTGTGGCACCCCCGCATCCCCGGCCACGATCCGCACCAGACAGAGCCCACACGCGCCGATGCCCCTACATCCGGTACGCACCGGCATACCTACATCGTCTAAGATGCGGCTCAGGGGTTGGCTCGATACAGAGACGAACTGCTGCGTCCCACTGTCGGTATGAATGGTCAATGTCGGCACGGTTTACCCCGGCTGGCGCGTGGCGAGAACCATCGCGGCGATGTTGTCTGGTTTCGACTCGGGCGGAATCTCGCAACCCGACGAGAGAATAAAGCCACCTCGGCTGGCGAATATCTTCAAAAGCCGAGACGACTCAGCGGCGATTTCGGCTGGCGTAGCTTCAACAAAGGCGAGCGTCTTAATGTTACCGTCGAGACATGTGTGCGGGAGTGTCTGCATGGCCTGCTGCGGATCAACAGAGAAATCAATATTCGCCAACTCGACACCGGCTTGCGGGTAGAACGGCAAAATCGGCGCGGCCATGCCAGCCGTATGGATCCAGTTAACCATCGAACCGGCCTGCTTAAACGCCGCAAAAACCCGCGTGAGGCGCGGCAGGGCAAATTCGCGGTAGAACGCGGGCGGAATAACGTCCGGCGATGATGACGGGTCGAAGACAATTGGCAGATGTGCGCCCGCCTCAAGCTGTGCCAGCCCAAAACGGATAGCAACCTCCGCCGCAAAGTCCAGCAGGTGGGCAAATCGTTCAGGCTGATCAATCGCTAGGTAAAGGGCTCGTTCGATGCCGAGCATCTGGGTGGCGAGGGTCATCGGCCCCATCACACAACCCACCACCGGCACATCTTGCCCTACTTCCTGGCGCAAGATGGACGCCGCTTTGAGAATTTCCGGCATACGCCCGGCCCGCCGGGGGTCAGGTACGTCCAGATCGTCCAGATTGACACCACCTGCCAACACGTAGGATTGAACAAACGGATACTGGTTGTCTCGATAGGTCAGGGTTGAACCAAGTGCCTCCGTTTCAACGCCGACATCCATCAGGGCGAACACCGCATCGTAACCATAATACTCCAGGGCGTGGATCTGGCAGCGCGCCAATAATGCGCCGTCCCTGACATAGTCGCCCAGCTTGACTTCCGCCAGGGTAGCAGCGTGCCCAAAGACCTGGGCCATCACAGGTACTCGGTCTGGCGTGCGAAAACTCAGGGTGGCGGCAACTCGTTCCAGGCTGTTCATTGGCCACCTCCCATGATGTCGTCGAGATAGTGGAGGGCATCAAACGCATTCTGGGCGATATAATCAACATGTAAGTTCTCGGCGGTCGCTTGTTTCAAGGCTGCGCCCCCGGCCACCACCTTGATATGACCCAGCCCCCGTTCGGCCAACTGCTGCCGCACCCGGCGCACCTGAGGCATCACCGTGGTAAGCAGGCCACTGATCCCGACCACCAACGGGACTTCGCGCTCGGCCGTGTCAACCAGTCGCTCCACGGGGCAATCTTTGCCGCAGTCAATCACCCGGTAGCTTGATGCGGTCAAAACCATCTTGAGGATGTTTTTGCCCAGATCATGTACATCGCCCTCCAGGGTTGCAACAACAACGGTCGCCTTCGTGTGAGGCACCGGCATGTCTGGTGGGTACAACTCCTTCATAATCCCCATAACAGCCCGCCCGCAGAGCATGATCTCCAACAAATTGAATTGCTCGATGGTGCATTTGGCGTCAAGTTGCGCCATCGCCACTTCCACCCCCTCGCTAAGGATCTGCCTGATCGCCACACCAGCCGCAAGCAGACGCTTGATCTCGCTGACTGACAGGGATCGATCTCCATCGAGCAATGCTTGTACCAGCACATCCATCATGTCATGTGTTGGGCTGTCCATAGTTTTTCCGTGTACGACTGCGGGCGAAATGCCCGTACTCTCGAGGCAATATTCATATCTATACATGCTGTCACAGATGATACCATTGCTCGACCAACGGCACGATAGAGGGCGCGACAAGCGCGCCTCTTTTGGCCCAAGGCAGTCAGACTTCCTATTCCCTATCCTCTGCGATGTGCCGCATTGTAGCACAGCGCACGCTGTGCTATCATGCGCCCGATCCTGCTGAGCGAGAAGGGAAGGCGCATGAGCGAGGGAAATGAGCGGCCACGGCGGAGCGGGATGGCACGGCCTTCGGAAGATGAGAGCGGTCGCGGAGATTCGCGGCGCACCGAGCGTCTGAATCCCGGCGGCGACGAGTGGAGCCAGCGTGAGCCCGTCAATCCGGGCTGGCGCAGCGAACGAGCCACCGGCTCACGAGGGGGACGACGCGGGCAGGGTAGGATACCTTCATCGCCACAAGAATTTCAGCTTTGGCTCCAGGACGGTGGCTGGCGTTACATCGCCGGCATCGCCGCCCTGCTGATCGTTTTGCTCATCGCTCTGCTGGCCTATGGCCGCAACGATCAGCGCAACGCCGGACTCGGCGTTGATGAGCGGAAGGCTCCCACCAGCGCCGTAGGCGCGAGGAACGCCCTTACACCCATTGCCCAATCCGCTGTCACGTCCGCGCCCACCGTGCTTTCAGCCCCGAAATTCTTCACCGTCATGGGCACAGATATCCAGGGGCTCTTTCTGCGACCCAACCCCTCCACCAGCGGCATGCCTATTGCCACGCTGCCCGATGGCACGCGGGTTGAGCAGATCGGCGTGGACAGCACATCTGATGGTCGGACGTGGCGCAAGGTGCGGACAACCCAAAGCCCGACTCAGGAGGGCTGGGTGGCGGCGGAATTTCTGAATCCGGTGCCGTAATCCTAGAACGATCCTCTCGTCACCCGGCGCTTCGGTTTCGGCTTGGGTGGGAGCGGACTGAGGACGAGATCGAGAACTTCCTCGATCTGGCTGACGAAGAAGAACGTGAGTTTCTGGCGCACCACCAGCGGGATCTCCATCAGATCCCGCTGGTTCTTTTTGGGCAAGATCACCACGCGCACCCCGGAGCGATAGGCACCGAGTACCTTCTCCTTCACCCCGCCGATGGGCAGCACCCGCCCGCGCAAGGTCATCTCGCCCGTCATCGCAACATCGTGACGCACCGCACGGTCGGTCAGGGCCGAGATAAGCGCCGTAGCAATTGTAATCCCCGCCGACGGTCCCTCCTTAGGCGTGGCACCCTCGGGCACGTGCAGGTGAATATCAATCTTCTCAAAACGCCTGCCATCAATGCTGAGGTCGGCGGCGTGAGTGCGGATATACGAGAGGGCGGCATGCGCCGATTCCTGCATAATGTCGCCAAGCTGGCCGGTGAGGGTCATCCCCCCCTTACCGTCCATCAGCGAAACCTCAATCGGCATCGTATCGCCGCCATTGCCCGTATAGACCATGGCGGTCGCCACACCGATCTGGTCATACTCCTCAGCGACACTGATCTCAAAGCGGGGCGGGCCGAGCAGACGCTCAATTGTGCGCGGCGTGATCATCTGCGGGTGCGGTCGTCCCTCAGCAACGCGGCGGGCCACCTTACGACAGATCGCACCGATCTCACGCTCCAGATTACGCACCCCGGCCTCGTAGGTATAGCCCCGGACAATCGCTTTGAGCGCCGCATCAGGGAAGCGCACACCCTTCGGCGTTAGCCCATGCGCCGTAAGCTGCTTAGGGACAAGGAAGCGGCGAGCGATCTGGAGTTTCTCCTCCTCGGTGTACCCCGGCAGCTCAATCACCTCCATGCGGTCAAGGAGCGGGTCAGGAATATCCTCAGAGATATTAGCTGTGGCGATAAACAGCGTCCGGCTCAGGTCAAAGGGCATATCGAGATAATGGTCGCTGAACGCATGGTTCTGCTCAGGGTCAAGCACCTCCAGCAGCGCCGAGGACGGGTCGCCGCGAAAATCAGCGCCGAGCTTATCAACCTCATCGAGCATAAACACCGGATTCAGCGTGCCAGCCTCCTTCATGCGCTGGATGATCCGGCCCGGCATCGCGCCGATATAGGTGCGGCGATGGCCACGGATCTCCGCTTCATCGTGAACCCCGCCAAGGGCGAGGCGCACAAAGCGGCGGCCCAGTACCTCCGCAATACTCTGGCCGAGGCTGGTCTTGCCGACGCCGGGCGGGCCAACAAAACAGAGGATGGGCGACTTCTGACCAGGGCCGACAAGCTGGCGCACCGCAATAAACTCAAGAATGCGCTCCTTCACCTTCGTCAGCCCAAAGTGATTCTGATCAAGGATCTTTACGGCAGCGCGCAGATCCATATGGTCATCGCTCAGAGACGCCCAGGGCAAGTTCGCGATCCAATCGAGGTAGGAGCGAAGCATCGCGTACTCAGGGGCCATGGGCGGCATCAGTTCCAGGCGGATAAGCTCATCATCGGCGCGGGCGCGGGCGCGCTCCGTAAGACCTGCAGCAGCAAGACGGGAGCGCAGATCGTTCATCTCGCGATGGGCCAAGTCGTCCTGTCCCAACTCACGCTGGATAATCTTCAACTGCTCGCGCAGGAACAGCTCACGCTGACTGCGGTCAACCTCCTTCTGAACCTGGCTCTGGATGCGATTCTCAAGCTCCAGCAGATCAAGCTCTTGGGTGAGCAGCGCAACAACACGATGCAGACGCTCCTCAGGATCAATCGTCTCAAGGATCTGCTGGCGGTTGATCGTACTTGTCGGCAGCGTAGACGCGATTATATCCGCGAGGCCACCCGGCGTATCAACATTCATCGCCGTGATATAGGCATCGTCGGGGAGCGTGCGCGAGAGCTTCACAACCTTCTCGTAGAGCGAGAGGACAGCGCGCATCATCGCCTCAACCGCAATTGTCCGATCTTCCTCAACATGGAGGGGGATCGCACGCACGCGCAAGAGGGGTTCCTCATCCACCGGCTCAATTACACGCATCCGCTGGCGACCAGCGATCACCACCGACGTGCTGCCATCGGGCATTTTCCGCACGCGCTGGATGCTAGCCTCAACACCAATACTGTAGAGATCACTGAGTCGCGGGCCATCAAAATCAAGCTCACGCTGAAGGATCGCCAGGACGATGCGATCATCGGCGAGGGCCTGCTCAATCGCGCGGCTCGACACCGGATCGGTGACGAAGATGGGGGCGAGCATATGCGGGAAGAGCACCGTATCGCTCAGGGGCAAAACAATCAGCACCCGGTCGGCGGTATCGCCATCATGAACCTGGCGTGCGTCCGTCGTAGGAAAATTGAAGAGGATGCGCGACTCCTCTAGCACAGATAATCTCCCACAGAGGCAGTTGCCCCGCTGCATGATATAGACAAAAATTATAGCATACTGGACTGCTCTTGACAGCCTCGGCCCTTTCCGCTACAATGCGGCGCATTGTGCCAATGTAGCTCAGTTGGTAGAGCAGCTGTTTCGTAAACAGCAGGTCGAGAGTTCGAGCCTCTCCATTGGCTCCAGATAATGTGGCGGTACAACGCAGAGGGCCGAGGTTATCCTGAGGGGTAGCCCCGGCCTTCGGGCTGTCTGTGACTCTATGTGTGACTCTATGCAGCATATTAGGCACCTCCCGTGCGTTGTAAGAGACGGCTGAGGCCGGTCACAGCCTCCCGGCGCGTCTCAGGGAAAGCGTGGGCGTAGATGTCCTGGGTCACTTTGACCGAAGAGTGTCCAAGCACCTCGGACACTTCGGTCATCCGCGCACCGGCCATCAGCATTAATGACCCTGCGGTGTGTCGCAGGTCGTGAAATGTTGCGTCAGGCAGTTCAGCCCGTCCCAGCATCGCCTTGTATGAGCGAACAAGGTTGCGCTCGTTCAGCGGCGTCCCTACCTCAGATGGAAACACGAGGTTGTGATCTACCTCGACCCAGCGGAAGGACGGATCGTGACGGCGGGCCTGTAGCTGATTCCACTGGTTTTTGAGAACGGACAACAGCGCATCGTCAATGTCGATGTCGCGGCATTGGCGATTCTTGGTTGATTTCTAGCGGCCCTTGCCGCGTACAATCTTGTACTGCTCTATGACACGGATGTGAGGGCGCGAACCAGTGAGGGTGACATTATTCCAGCGTAGCCCGATCAGTTCACATTCCCGCATGCCGGTCGCAAGTGCGGTATAGACAATCGCATAGTTCCAGTAGCCCTCGGCAGCGGCCAGGAGCCTAGCAGCCTGTCGGAGAGAGTGGGGTTTAGGGCGTCACAGAGCCATATTCCAAAAAAGCCGATTTGGCTTTGTGATGCGCTATTCACGGTTCTCTCCGACAAACTGCTAGCGCACTCCCCAGGATTGAAAGCGTAGCCTCGATACTCGTCCTCGCCCTCCGGCCTCACCAGCTTTACGCCGTCACAGGGGTTCTTGCGAATCAGATCCTCGTTGACTGCAAGATTGAAAGCGGCACTAAGCAAAGCAAAACAGTTCTTGCGCGTGTTGAAGGATAAGAGCTTCCCATCCTTCCCTACGAGGTCACGGGCAAACCACTGGCGCACACGGGCGGTGGTCACATCCGAGATTGCAAGGTTGCCCAGATATGGCGAGATATAGAGTCGGTCTTTCTGCTCATAGACTTCAACAGTCGAGTCCTGCGCGGTGCCTTGGTCTACAACAGCTTGGTTGTACACTGGCATCCATGTCTTCACGGTATACCCACGGCCACCGATTATCCCATCTTCCCGGTCGCGGCGATGCTTCCGCTGCATCTCCTGAGCAGCCTCTTTGCTCTCCGCAGGAATACGGTGCTGCTGTACCCCGTTGATCGGCGGCGGGCGAAAAAACCAGGAGATTGTCAAGTAGTTTGTGTAAACGGCTTCTTCTTCCATCAGACCGGGAAGCGGCCTTCGAAGCGAATAGCGAGCTGGTTGCGGATGCCCGCCCAGTCTTTCATCGGC
>Ga0007797_1000722_pt1 | contig 10039 bp, 4 predicted proteins | sample CryBogmetaGMA25M_FD_60364 | JGI IMG/M metagenome (GOLD analysis project Ga0007797, IMG submission 60364) | Freshwater microbial communities from Crystal Bog, Wisconsin, USA - MA2.5M | ecosystem: Environmental > Aquatic > Freshwater > Lake | place: Crystal Bog, Wisconsin, USA | collected 2009-07-06 | reverse complement strand
TGGGAGCCGTCCCGGAGGCGAAGACCCACCCCGAGGGGAGCGCCGACGTGGCCGTGTTCGTCATTCCGTCGAACGACTGCGTGTAGGAACCGCTGGTCAGCGAGAAGGGCGTGACGGCGGTGGCCTGCTGCTGGCTCGTCAGCCCCGCTGTCATCAGCAGGACGACGATGAGGCACGGGCGGGAGAGGGTCGGCATGGATCGGGAACCTGATGCAGAAGCCGAAAACTCGTCAGATGGCGGCTCGGCGTCGAACTCCGCCGGCGTCGGCTTGGGACGTTTCTCGGGCGGTCGCCCAGGCCGCCCATGCCGCATCGAACGCCCGCGCGTCGCCAGGGCCGCGGCCGTCGATCCGTCCCGCGGCCGGTCGGGACGCCGTGGTGGCCATCGTGGCGGCGGTGACCGACCGCGTGCCGGTGGCGAGCCACTTCGCGAATGTGTTCCAGCCGGTCACGCGGCAGAACTCCGCGGCATCGGTCGCGTAGGTCGAGAGGTAGGAGTCGGTGGACGTGGTCGGGAGATAGACGGAGACGCCCGAACTCGACCGCTGGTCGGTGGTCTTTCCGACGATCACGCCGCCGATCGCCGTCGTGACGGCGGTGGCGGCCGTGCGGAGCGGTTGCGGAAGGCTGGTCGCCGCGGCCACCTTCGTCATGAAGCTGCCGAGATCGCGGAACGGGGTGGTGTCGTAGGTCACGCTCCCGTTGGCCGCCGACACGAGCGTCGTCCGGTTCGCCGACGTGAGCGTCGCGGACGCGTCGACGAACTGCTTGAGCGCCGTGGCCAAGCCGGTGTAGCCCGTGGCCACGGCGGTGGAGAACGTGTCGCACTGTCCCGAATCGCCCTGATACTGGGCCTGGTAGCTCGCCACCATGCCAGCGGCGACCTGCGCGGGCGTCACTGCGGCCGGATCGGACACCTTGAGCGCGGAATACGCGGTGGTGTAGTCCTGCCCGGTGCCGTTGATGACCTCCTCCGAGGCCACGAACACGCCCGCCACCTTGGGGGCGATCGCCACACCCACCTCGGCCATCGCCATCAGGCAGTTGTCGTACGAGACGAGGTCGATCGTGGGCATGCCCGTCGCGGCGAGCGCCGTGGCCATCTCGCCGATCGTCAGCGCGTCGCTGCCCGACTCGCTGTCGAACTGGCTGCCGTCGGTGCCGCCGCCGTGGCCCCACATCTGCAGGAGGTAGTGCTGGGCCGGAGCCTTCTGCACGCCCCACTGCACGAAGTCCACGAGCGTCGCCGGATCGCCCGTGTTCTTCTCGCCGAAGGACAGATCGAACGTCGAGGCGATCGTCGTGGTGCTGGAATCGGCCTTGAGGATCGAGCGGCCGTACGTCCGCCAGGCCGCCTGCGTGCCGCCGCCGGTGGCGTAGGCCGAGCCAGCCGACGACTTGGGCTGGTCCCAGGAGACGACGATCTTCACGCTGCCGGGCAGCGTGCCGAGGGCCTTCTCCATCTCGTTGATGTCGTCACGGGCGTAGGTGTTGAGGTTCTCGCCGGTCATGTAGACGAGGATCGTCCACGACCCGGTGGTCGGCGGCGGAGGGGCGACCGGCGGCACGTCCTTGATGGTGGCCGTGGCCGACGACGGACTGCCAACGCTCGCGCCCGTCACCGACACCACCCGCATCTGGAAGGACTCGTCGCTCTCCGTGGCGGCATCGGTAAGCGTGGACACGGCCACCGTCTTCGAGGTCTCGCCGGCGGCGAAGGTGAGCGAGCCGCTGGCGGCGACGTAGTCGGTGCCCGCGAAGGCCGAGAGGTTGCCCGTGGCGTAGGTCACGGAGATCGGCACCAGGGCCGCCCGCGACAGACTGAACGTGAAGGTCGCGGACGAGCCCTCGTTGACCGTCGAGCCCGGGCCCACCACGCCGACCGTCCGCGGGGCGTCGTCGTCATCGAGGATCACACCGGTGGCCGTGGTCCGCCCAAGGGCGGCGTTCACGGGGGTGTCGAGGACCACTTGGAACGTCTCGTCGGCCTCGACCCGTCGATCGCCGCGGATCGTCACGGCCACCGTGGCTGTCCGCTGCCCGGGCCGGAACGAGAGCGTGCCCGACTTGGCGTCGTAGTCGGCGTCGGCCACCGTCGCGGTGCCGTCGAGGGTGTGGTAGTGAACCGTGGTCGTCTGGACGGCGGTCGCCGACAGCGAGACCACGAACGAGAGCGTCTTGGTGCCCGAGTTGCCCTCGGCGACGTTTCCGTCTGCGATCGACACCGTCGGCACCGCCGCGAGCATGGCCCGCGGCTCGAACCGCTCGAATCCCGACAGCGATCGGTGAGGACGGCGGTTCATGGTGTGACTCCGTGAAGGCTGGTGCTCGACCGTTCCTTACACCTTACACGGTAGATCGCCGCCGCCGGGCCAGCAACATCGATGCCACCGCCGCGAGCAGTCCCGCCGCCCCCACCGCCGGTTCCGGCACGGCGGCCACGGTGCCGGCCTGACCGGGAGCGGAGTTGTACACGCCCGCGTCGAACAGGCCGTTGGAGAGGAAGCTGGCGGCGTCGAGGATGTCCACGAAACCGTCGTAGGTGAAGTCGCCCTGGTTCCAGGTCGCCGGTGTGCCGCTGTCGAACTTGCCGCCGGACAGGAAGTTGGCGGCGTCGAGGATGTCCACCTGCCAGTCGAGGTTCGTGTCGCCGGCTGCCGCGAAGGCGACGGTCAATGAGCCGTCGCCGTTGTCGAGCCAGCCCACCGTGCGGTCGCCGCCGCTCGCGGCCGCCACACTCGACGTGATGCCGCTCGCGCCGTTCCACGTGCCGTCACCCAGGCCCGTCACGATCGCGGTCACCAGGTCGGTGGCCGACAGACCGGCCGCCACGGTGACCATGCCGTTGCCCAGGTCCACCAGGCCGCCGGCGTTCGGGGCCAGCCCGCCCACCGTGGTCTGCAGGGCCGGGCTGAGCGTGACCGTGCCGCCGGCCAGCGGCACGAGCCGGCTCGTGCCGAGCGCCGCCGAGTTGGCGAGCTGCAGGCGGCCGCCCTGAACGGTCGTGGAGCCCGTCAGCGTGTTGGCGGCGGTCAGCACCAGCGTGCCGGCGCCCGCCTTCACCACCGGCGTCGCACCCGACAGCGTGGGATAGCCGGCCTGGGTCTGCGTCTGCGTGCCGCTCGCCACCGTGATCGTGATCACCGACGGCGGCAACGCGCCGTGCGTGAACACGAGATTCAGGTTGTTGCCACTCTGGGCGACCGAGAAGGTACCGCCCCCGAACGCGTTGGCGAACCCACCGGTGCCGTTCGTCGCGGATGTCCGGATCACGAACTTGTCGGCGGAGAAGTTGGTGATGCCGCTCGCGGCGGTCGCGATCGTCCAGGTGTAGTCCTGGGTGGAATCGAAGTTCGACGCCGGCCCGTTCACGTCAGGGCCCGTGCCCGAGAGCGTCCAGAGGTTGATGCGGAACGGATCGGCCGACGTCGCGGCGATGTCGAGATTCGTTCCGACGGCGAGCAGATCCCAGCCGGACCCCGCGGTGGCCGTGGCGTTGAGCAACTGCCAGTTGTAGTTACCGGAGCCGGCGAACGCGCTGCTGCCGGTCGTCGTGAGCACACCGGTGCCGAGACCGGGATTGAGCCTGCCGCCGGCATCGATCCGAAGTTCGCCGACCGTGCCGTTGCCCGTGAGCGTGGCGTTGCCGCCGACCAAGACCGTGCCCGACGCCATCACGCCCTTCGTCGGGTTCGCCGGGTCGGTCTCGACCGCGAGCGTCACTCCGTCGACGAGGCTCACCGGCGCCGCGAGCTGGGAGAGGTCGCCCGTCAGCCGCAGTCGGCCCGCGCCGCCGACCTTGAAGCCGGTCACCGAGAAGTTCGAGCCGGTGCCGGTGGCGAAGATCACGGGGCCGGCGAAGGTGGTGACGTTGTCGACGTTCAGGCGAATGTCGCCATAGGTGTTGGACGGCCCGAAGCGGACGACGTTCCCCACCACGGTCACGTTCTGACCGGTGATCCGGGCCGGGGCGTTGTCGCGGCCGCCGAGCGAGAAGCCCCCCGTCGGCGTGCCGAAGACCTCACCGCCGATCACGACGTCGGCCGCGGCGTCGAGCGTGCCGACGTTGAAGAAGAGCTCCCCGGATCCGATCGCGCCGCCGTTCGAAATCCGCAGCGTGCCGCCGTCGATCGGCGTCGCCCCGCCGCTGCCGAGTTGCACCCGGGTGAGCGTCGTCGAATTGTCGCGGGTCAACTCGAGCGTGCCGCCTCCCACCTTGCGGAGCGTGCCGGAGGCCGTTCCGGAGTTGTTGGTGAGCACGCCGCCGATGACGAGCGTGCCGCTGGTCCCCACGTCGAACGCCCGACCGCTCTGCCCGAGGTTGAGATCGCCGACGATCCGGGCGGACTGGCCGGCTGGAACGGTCAGGTCTCCGACGAGGTTGGAAGACCCCTGCAGCTCCACCACGCCACCGGTCGGGAGCGTCAGGGACGTGAGGTTGACCGGCCCGCTCGTCACGAGTCGCCCCGACGAGCCGATCGCGATCCGACCCGTGCCGGCCGCCCCCGCCGCGCCGGTGAGGCTCCGGCTGCCGAGGTTGAAGGAGCCCGTCAGGGCCAGTTCCCCGCCGTTGAGTTCGACGGCGTTGGCCGTGTTGCCGAGCGCCGCAGTCGATGCGACGGACAGCGAGCCCTGCGTGATTCGCAGCGGCGCGACGAACGTGTTGACGCCGGTCAGCGCCAGGCTCCCGCTGCCCGTCTTCTCGACGGCGGTCAGCACGCCCGACAATGGAGTCGCGACCGTGGCGGCGGCTCCGGCAGCGACCTCCATCTGAAACCGCGACAGGCCCGCCGTGTCCGCGAGCGCGAGTCCACCCCCGGTAAGTGTGTAGCCTGTGGTATCGAACCGCAGGCCGCCTGCGGCGGACACCGAGCCCGACACCGCCACGCTACCAGCCGAACCTGCGAAGACGGCGGTCGCGGCGGGGTTCCATGCCTGCGACGTCACGGGCGTCACGGTCGGCGACCAGGTGAGCCCGGCCGTCGACCACGTTCCCGAACCGCCCAGCGTGGACGGCGTCGCGGTCCAGAACAGCGTGGGCGTCGGCGCGGCCGTGCCGGCCACGAGGATTTGGAGCTCGGGGCCGCTGTACGTGCTGTTGGTGTAGCCCGCGTAAGTGGCGGCTCCGGAACTCGTGCCGGACTGCGTGGATTCGAAGACGACACGCAGGATGCCCCCCGACTGCAGCTGGCTGGCGACGTATCCGCGGGCGGCCGGGTCCCAGGAAGCGGTGTTGAACGTGAAGGTGTCCTGCTGGCCATTGGCGACGACCGAGTACGAGCCCGTGCCGATGGTCCAGAGGGAATAGGGGCTCTGAAACCACGACTGCGTGCCCGATGCGGGCGGCACAGTGATGCCGCCGGTGGCGGTCGAGGCGAAGGTCATGGCCGTGGAGCCGGAAGCCAGGCTCGGCGTGTTGTTGTTCCACAGCCAGAACCGCAGCGGCGTCGCGGCGGAAAACGCCGAGTTCGATTGGGTCAGCCGCACATTGAAGCCGCGGAGATCGGAGCCCGTCAGCCCGTCGGGCCGATTCACGAAGCTGCCGGCACCGAGATTCCACTCGGCGACGCCGTAGCTGGCGTTGACGCCGTTGACGGAGTTTTCCACGTTGAAAAACGCGGCTCCGTTGGCACCGGTGCGATTGCCCGATGGTTTGACCGTGGCGTTCCCGACGGCTTCGTCGTAGCCGAGCGGAACGGTCACCTGTGCCTGAGCGAAACCGACCCACGATGCGACGACCATGGCACCGAGGGCGACCGCAGCGGACCGACCGCGTCGAGGGCGGTACGCCACGAGCCAGCCCAGCGCGAGGATCGTCGACATGCCCACCAGACCAACCGCCGGCTCCGGCACGGCGGCGATGCTCCCGGCCTGGCCCGGGGCCGGGTTGTAGGCCCCCGCGTCGAACAGCCCACTGGAGAGGAAGCTGGCCGCGTCGAGGATGTCGACCGTGCCGTCGTAGGTGAAGTCACCCTCGATCCAGGAGGCCGGGGTGCCGCTGTCGAACTTGCCGCCGGCCAGGAAGTTGGCGACGTCCGTGATGTCGACCGTCCAGTCGAGGTTCGTATCGCCCGCCGCGGCGAAGCCGAAGGTGACCGTTCCGTCGCCGTTGTCGAGCCAGCCCACCGTGCGGTCGCCGCCGCTCGCGGCGGCCACGCTCGAGGTGATCCCGCTCGTGCCGTTCCAGCTACCATCGCCCAGGCCGCTGAGGATCGCAGCCACCAGGTCGGCGGCCGACAGTCCGGCCGCCACGGTGACCATGCCGTTGCCCACGTCTACCAGGCCGCCGGCGTTCGGCGAGAGGCCGCCCACGGTCGTCTGCAAGCCCGCGCTGAGCGTAACCTTGCCGCCCGCGAGCGGCACCAATCCATTCGAGGCAGCGAGCGCCGAGGCATTGGCAATCTGGAGCGTTGCTCCCGGGTTCACGGTGACCCGTTCGGTGAAGCTTCCGCTGCCGCTGGCAGCCACCCCGGTGGCCGCGAGGATGAGCCGGCCGGTGCCGCCCAGCGTCAAGCCCGTGGAACTGCCGGAGGACGTCGCCCCGCCAAGGGTCCCGGAGATCGTGGTCGTGTTGTTCACATCGAGACGCAGTTCGCCTGAGGTGCCGAACGACTTGAAAAAGCTCGACGATCCGCTGAACGTGATCGGCTCGTTGCCGCCGATCACGGCGACTGCACCTTCGCGTCCGCCGATCGACACGCCGCTGGGAAACGTGATTCCGCCGGGTACGGTGGTCTTCAGCGTCCCGTAGTTGAACTGGAGCTGGCCCGTGCCGGAGCTGGCGGCATTTCCCAGGACCACCACGCCGCCGTTGGTCGGTGACGCACCGGCGGCACCGATCCGGAATCCGCCGGTCGAGTTCGCGGCGTTCACGACGAGCGTTCCGGCGCCAGTCTTGAGGATGCGGCCGGTGGTGCCGGCGATATCGCCATGGAGGGCCAGGGTGCCGCCCGCCCCGACATCGACCGTCTTGTCGCCGCCAGTCGCGAACGTGATCCCCGGGTTGATGATCGCCGAGCCACTCGTGACCGCCGCGGCCGAGATCCCGGTGAGCGAGATGGGGCCGGCCCCGTTGACCACGGCGGCACTGCCGAGGACCAGACTGCCGAGCGACCTCGTGGAGCCCTGCAGGTCGAGCGTGCCGGAGTTCGCGAGGGTGGTGGCGGTCAGGTTGACCAGGCCGTTCGTCGTCAGCTTCGTGCTCGGGGCGATGTCGAGCGTGCCGGCGCCGGTGAGGTCGCGGCCCGAGGCCAGCGAGATGGACGCGGTCGTCTTGAGCGTGCTGGAGGCGAGGGAGATGTCGTTGGCGGAGTCGCCGAGCGCCGAGTCGGCGGCCACCTGCAGCGTGCCCGCGTTCACCGACACGGTGCCCGTGAACGTGCTGACGCCCCCGAGCACGAGCGTGCCGGCGCCGGCCTTCGTGAGGCCGGCGGAGCCGGCGAGTGCCGAGGTGATCGTGGTCGTGACGGACGCGTCAGTGCCGGTGGTGATGGTGTTGAGCGGACTCAACGAACCGCTCAGCGTGACCGTGCCGCCGGCGATCGTGTAGCCAGTCGTGCCGAACTTCATGCCGCGACCGGCTGTCACCGTGCCGGCGATGACGGTGTTGGCCGTGCCGGCGAAGTTGGCCGTCTTCGACGAGTCCCACGAGCCCGAGCCATCGGCCCAGGTGCCGGCGCCGCCGGCGCCGGGTGCGGTGGCATTCCAGCCCGCTGCCCCATTCCAGTACAGGTCAGTGGTGACGCCGCTGCCGGAGGTCGTGAGATTCATCGCGAAGTCATCGATGCCGAGGCCCTGCGCGTTGCTCCAGCTGCCGGTCGTCACATAGCTCCAGCGGAGGAAATAGCTCTCGTTGTTCGCAAGGCTGAGGCCCGGGATGGAGACGGCCTTCGCAGTCGACTCGGGCGGGTTGTAGGTCAACGTGCCGGTGCCCGAGTACGAGGTGTTTCCCAACGAGTTGGCCGACCACGTCGACCCGTCGGTAGACGTGTAAAACTCCCAGCCCTGGGTCCGCGAACCCTGCCGATACCGCTCGTAGTTCCACGCGAGATCGAGGGTCGTGATCGTGGATCCGGTGGTGTTCGTAAACCCAAACAGGATCGCGAGCTGCTGGCCGGGGGCACTACTCGAGACCCCGGTGGTGGGATAATTTCCCGACGAGAGGTAGCCGATCGACTTGTCAGTGCCGGAAGCGAGCGTGCCGGTCACCCAGAGATACGCCCCGCCCGAGCTCGAACTGCCCACCGCGCCCGTGCCGACGGTGCCGGCGTTTTGCGTGACCGCGGTGGTGTTCGAGCCGGACGCATAGGTCGGCATCGCACTGGAGGTGCCGCTTCTGAAGAACGACCACCCGGGAGCTGCGGTCGCGATCGATGCGTTCGAGCCGGTCGTAATGCCGTCGAAGTTCTGCTGGTAGGTCGATCCAGACACCGAGACGGCCACGGCTTGGGCCTTGGCCATGTCGCCGCAGAAGAGCGCGGCGCAACCGACGAGCGCCAGCATCGCCCATCGCGACGGACGGGGGAGGTTCATGACGCCCAAGGCCGAGCAGGAGCGAAGGTGGGATGAACGCATGGTTCGGCACTCCGAAGGAGGGGGGAAGCGTGGGGTTGCCCGGGGTGGCATTCTGGCCGCTCCGGCGGGATGTGGCAGCCGCCCGAAGGCGGAAGCCCGCGTCAAGGAAGAGACGACACTCGTTCTGGGGGTTCTGTCAGGAGGTGCGCCGCCGACTGGCGATCCACACCGCCAGGCTCGCGCCGCAGCCGATCAGGGCCAACGACGAAGGCTCGGGCACCGCATTGATCGCCGTGCCGGGCGAGCCGGTGTTCTGGGGGGTGGTCGAGGCCGAGAGGTAGGTCACCTGGCCACTCAGCGTGCCGACCGTGCTGACCACGGCGTTGGAGTTGGGGCTCGTGGTTGGATCGCCGTTCGCGTCGTACTGGTAGTAGAAGCTCGAGCCGGTGGTCGCGGCCCCGAACGACACTCGGGGGGTGACTTCGGTTCCCGAGCCGTTGAACAGCACGATCCCGTCGCCGGCCGACGACAGTCCGACACCGGAACCGCTGTAGGAGCCGATGGCGGCGAGGCTCGCCGAGCCGCCCCAAAACGTGCGGAAGTTCGCGATGTCGGTCAGCGGCGTCGCAGTCTCCATGAACACGGCCGATTGCCCAGGCCCGAGGCTCGTGACGCCGTTGAGGGCTACGGCCAACCCGAACGTGTAGCTCGAGTCGTCCATCTTCCAGCCGGTGATGTCCACCGCCGAGCCGCCGAAGTTCGTCACCTCCCACCAGTCGACCGTGCCACCCGTGCCGCTGGAACTCATCGCTTCCGTGATCCGCAGCGTGGAGAGCTGGGCCATCGCAGGCGTGGCTGAGGCTATTCCCAAGGCGACGGCGAGAAGGGCGAGGCGGAAGCAACGCATGGCCAAAGACTCCGGCGTAATCGATGGGGGGCGGGGGCGGGATGAGGAGAGGCCTCCGCTCCCACTGGCGGCTCTCACTCAGCGATCCGTGTCAGCGATCCGTGTGCCGATTGCCGTGAGAATCGCGTGAGGGTTCCCGGCGGGTGACGTTCTTGGGCTCGAAATAAGGCACCCTGAGCCGCCCCGGCAACGCTCGGACCGTTCGTTTTTTGGACTTTCAGCGGCGATCTGGGTTCGCAAGAACGGCGAAACCGGTTTCGCAATCCTGGGGAATCGATTCACCAAACATGCGAAATCCGGACCGTGGCCCCTCACGAAATCCTCACACAATGCTCATAGAACCAGGGACAGCACGAGGCGTATTTCTGGCATTGCCATCGGCTGGTGGTATCGCCCGCCCCCTCCGCCCCTGGCCTCTGCTTTCGTTTCGAAGGAGTCCCGCCATGGTGGTCTTCCGTGCCGATCGCCAGATTCCGCAGGCCCATCGGCTGCCGCAGCCCGCACGACGTGATGCCTTCACGCTCGTCGAGCTGCTCGTGGTGATCGCGATCATCGCGACCCTCATCGGGCTGCTCTTGCCGGCCGTGCAGAGCGCCCGCGAGGCGGCCCGGCGCACGC
>Ga0007797_1000721_pt1 | contig 10049 bp, 8 predicted proteins | sample CryBogmetaGMA25M_FD_60364 | JGI IMG/M metagenome (GOLD analysis project Ga0007797, IMG submission 60364) | Freshwater microbial communities from Crystal Bog, Wisconsin, USA - MA2.5M | ecosystem: Environmental > Aquatic > Freshwater > Lake | place: Crystal Bog, Wisconsin, USA | collected 2009-07-06 | reverse complement strand
CGGGGCACTCATGTTGCAATCTTCGATTACGCCTTACAAAATCAAAAAATTTTAGGTAATGAATCGATCATTTTCTATGATCGTCGCTCAGAGCAGGTTCAGCCCTCCGTTTTCCAGAAGTTCCACCAAGAGTTTCATCTTGTGCCATACGACCACTTTACGGATGTTCAGGCCATGCCCGAATTGGGCCTCATTGATGCAATGTATTTGATTAAATCTGGTGAGCGGGATGGGTACATACTTCCAGGTGTTCCTAATTTGATGCATGCGGTATTTCCACAGAAAATTGAAGAGATACACGGCGATATCTATGCGTATGTATCTAAGTGGTTGAGTGATGAATGTTCCAATGGAAAGATTCCTTACGTTCCCCATATGATTGATTTGCCTTTGGCAGGCACTTCTTTGAGGGATAGCTTAGGCATCCCCAAAAATGCATCTGTCTTTGCTTGCTATGGCGGTAGCGATAGCTTTAACTTGGAGTTTGTAAAGCAAACCATAGCGCAGGTAACCGCCCAAAATCCTCAGATTTATTTTCTGTTTATGAATATTGATCGTTTTATAGATCATCCCCAGGTTATTTTTCTTCCGGGTAACCCAGACCCCCTATTCAAATCCAGTTTTATTAATACCTGCGATGCCATGATTCATGGGAGGGGCATTGGGGAGAGTTTTGGGCTCGCCTGCGGCGAGTTTTCTATTCACAATAAGCCGGTAATTACTTATGCGCTTTCGCCGCAACGAAATCACATTGATGTTTTGGGGCCAAAAGCATATTTGTATAAAGGACCAAAAGATCTTAAAAATATTTTCCTTAATTTCGATAAGGCATGGCATCAGCAACAAGATTGGGATTGCTACTCTTCAGATTTTTCGCCAGCAGCCGTAATGAAAAAATTTGATGAAGTATTTTTGGGTGAGCGCGCTTTAAAGCGTGCTGAGATCCAGATTCAAGGCTTGGATAAGGTGCTTGTGCAGGGTAAGCGCTTTAAGAAGAAAATCCGCAGCCTATCTCGCAAGCTTTATCTTTAGTTTAGTAAAGAAGTATTTCTAGTTTCGGGTAGATACATTATTGCCACGATTGCTCCTGCGCCAAGAAATAAGGTGGGATACCAAAGACCAGCAACATCACTACCCCATACTTTATTTAGCCACGTAACGATAAAGGGGAGCATACCCCCAATCCATCCAGCGGCTAAGTTATGTGGAAGTGTTGCTGCACTATTTCTGGATTTGGCCGGAAAGAGTTCTGCCAGAAGTGCTGTTTGTGGACCGACTACCAGCGCTAGCGAAAGCGATAGTAGTGTTAACACTCCGCCCATTAAAAGGATATTCACAGCAGGATTGATTTCTTGCTGAATCAAGTTACCTAATTCATGAAGTAGTAAAAAGCCAGGTTGAATAAAAATAGCGCCCAAAATTAAACCGCTGATAACGATTGGTTTTCGCCCGACTCTATCGGATAACCAGCCTGCAAAAAGTGTCAGTGGAAATAGAACGGCTGTGGCAAAAATACTCAATTGATCTACAAGCTCATTCGGAAGCTTGACGGAAGTTTTTAAGAAGATTGCGGTGTATACCTGAACGCAAAAAAAGAGAACTGCTCCACCTGCAGAAACGCAGAAGAAAAGCAGGAACATGCGTTTTCTGGTTTGTGGGTCTCGGAAATTATTGAGTAATGGGTTCTGAATAATTTGTTTGTTTTTACTCATCTCTAAAAAGACGGGCGTTTCTTCTAAGGCTATCCTCGCTTTAAATGCGATGAGCAACAACACCAGTGAAAGCCAAAACGGCACACGCCATCCCCATGACTGAAATTCTTGAGGGCTTAAGTAAAGATGTAAAAGTGCAATTTGTAAGGTTGAGACTAAAATTCCGAGGGGACCCATTAATTGCAGGAAGCTGGTTTTAAAGCCTCTGTTCTCATTGCCCGCATGTTCAGCAAGGTAAATGGCACCCCCGCCGATTTCACCTCCGGCTGAAAGCCCCTGCATCAAACGCAAGCTAACCAGAAAGATTGGCGCCCAGATGCCAATTTGGGAATAGGTGGGTAAAAAGCCCACGCAGACTGTCGCAAGACCCATGAGGACAATCGTGATCATAAAGACGGGCTTGCGGCCAATACGATCGCCCATAGAGCCAAATAGGGCTGCACCAATAGGCCTGACTACCATTCCAACGCCAAATGTCGCTAGACTCGCTAAAAGGCCTGTATTGGGGTCCTCTGAGGGGAAGAATAAGGGGCCAAAAAATACAGCCAAGGTGGCAAAAGTGAGAAAGTCATACCACTCTAAAAATGTGCCAAAACAAGCGGCAAGAGCTACTTTCGGATAATGGATATCAGTCCTTGAAATTTTTAAGTTATTGATTTTATTCAATTTAATTCTTTAATCCAAATAATATATTGCATAGCAGCAAATAGTTCTTGATTTGTGATTTTTGTTAAGTTAAAGTTTCATGGTGCAGTGCAATATTTAAGGTAACTCAGATCTCTCACTCTAAATCGTGCACTCAATTCACTAGTTGTACCACTTAAATTCTGGAGAAATATATGAACCAAGATCAAATCACCGCTAAATTGTCCCAAATTAATAGCAAAGGCCTAGAGTCTTCTTTTTCTTTAAGCGAAGCTGCTTTAGAAAATGCTCAAAAATTGGCTGAGTTGAACTACGCTGCATCTAAAGATGTGTTGGTAAATGCTCAAGACAGCTTTCAACAAGTGTTGACAGCTAAAGATCCAAAACAAGTTACTGAACTCCTTAATGCAGAAACATTGCAAGCTGCTGGTAACCAAGCTGTTGCTTACCAAAAGAAAGTAAGCAAAGTATTGCGAGACGGTAATAAAGATTTTGCAAATGTTGTTGATGCAAGTATTGATCAATTACAAGATGGTTTCCAAGATTGGATCAACACTGTTGCTGCTAATGCACCTGCTGGCTCTGACGTATTTGTGTCTTCTTTTAAGACTGCATACGGTAGCGCATTGCAAGGTTTTGAGCAGTTCCGCGCTGCTAGCAAAGAAGCTTTTGCAACTGCAGAAAAAACTGCCGATCAAGCAATCGAGGCTGTTCAAGGTCAAATTGCCCAAGTCAAGAAATCTGCTACACCTGCATCACGTGCACGTAAATCTGCTTAATTAAACATGAGAATTTAGTAATACGCTTTTAATAAAACCCTGCTTAGTGAGAGCTAAGCAGGGTTTTTCTTTGACTAAATTTATTCTGAATCGGTAGAAGATTCAATCAAAGGGGTGGATAGGTTTTTACTTGGCTTGACTCCAAGTTCACGAACCTTCTCAGCCGAACGTATCAGATTACCTTTACCGGTTTTGAGCTTATTAAAAGCATCGTGATAGCTTGTTTGTGCTTGATCAAGGCGTTGCCCCAGCTTTTCTAAGTCATCTACAAAGCCAACAAATTTGTCATACAGACTGCCGCATTGCTTTGCGATCTCCAGTGCATTGCGGTTTTGGTGATCTTGTCTCCAAAGGTGAGCAACGGTACGTAAGGTCGCCATCAAAGTGCTTGGGCAAACTAATACTATATTTTTAGCCAGAGCCTCTTGGTAAAGATTTGGCGCTGTCTTGAGAGCCAATAAAAATGCAGGCTCAATAGGTACAAACATTAAAACAAAATCTACGGAGCCAACACCATAAAGAGAGCTATAGTTTTTTGCAGATAGTCCCTGAATGTGTTGGCGTAGGGATTGAATATGGGCTGCTAACTCTTGTTCAGCAACAACAAGATCAGTCGTCTCAGCATGTCGTGCATACGCAGTAATTGATACTTTGCTATCGACGACCAGGCTTCTGCCTTCAGGTAGTTTAATCACTACATCGGGCTGCAGGCGGGATCCATCGGATTGGGTGTGGCTATCCTGCACAACATATTCTTCGCCCTTGCGTAGCCCAGAAGATTCTAGGATTGACTCTAGAACGAGCTCGCCCCAATTACCCTGTACTTTTGAATCGCCTTTAAGTGCCTGAGTTAATGAGCGTGTTTCGTCAGACATACGCAAATTGAGGTTGGCTAAGCGCTCAATCTCACTTTTGAGGGCAAAGCGTTCGCGAGCTTCATTGCCATAAGAAGTATTTACTTGCTCTTTAAATTCCGTGAGCTTGGTTTGCAATGGCTTTAGAAGAGCATCGAGGCTTGCAGCGTTTTGTTCCGTGAAACGCTTGGATTTATCTTCCAAAATCTCATTGGCCAGATTTTTGAACTGGCTGGTTAAGGCTTCTTTAGCTTCATTTAGTGATTCAATGCGGCCCAAACCTTGTTTACGTTCAGAATCAAGTTCAGCTTCGAGGCGAATGGCGTTTTGTAGGGCCTGGTCACGCTCAGTGCGTAAGCTAATAGCAAGCGCAGTATCCGTCTGGACTTGTTTTTCAATGCGTGCAACGGTAGATCGAAGACTCAGTACATAAACTAAAAGGCCTGCGCATATTCCAAATGGCAGGCCAAATAGTAAAAGCGAGCCTAGATCAAAAGTCACGGAAACAAACTAAAGCGATTAAGCTTTAACTAATTTTTGGAGCTCACCAGACTCAAACATTTCAGTCATGATGTCTGAACCGCCAACAAATTCACCATTGATATAGAGCTGAGGAATAGTTGGCCAATTGGCATACTCCTTAATACCTTGACGAATGTCAGCATTTTCCAATACGTTAACAGTGTGAAGTTTCTCAACACCACTAGCGCGCAGAATATTGATGGCGTTTCCAGAAAATCCACACTGTGGAAACTGGGCAGTTCCCTTCATGAACAGTACAACAGGATGGCTAGTAACGATTTCTTTGATTTGAGCTTGTGTATCCATACATTCTTTCTTAACGAGCAATAATTCTGTAAAAAGGGTTTAAAAATCTCTTGTATTGATTTTAAGACTTTATGCGAAAAAGGGTTATTAAAGGCCGTATTAGCTAATGGGGTTTCTACCTGAGGCTGCTCGGCAATGCCCTGCCAAATCCAAATGGGTTTGAATGTCGCTGAGGCCAGCTGCTTTCATGAGTGCAAGGACTGCATCTGATTGATTAAAACCGTGCTCTACGGCAACTAAACCATTGGGGCTGAGGTGTTCTTTAGCACCCTTGATGATGACTTCTAGGCAACTAAGTCCATCAGCGCGATCTGTCAGCGCTGAGATTGGTTCGAAACGAAGGTCGCCCTGACTCAAATGAGGATCCTGATGGGAGATATAGGGAGGGTTGCTTAGAATGATGTCAAAGCGAGCCCCATTTCCAATAGCGTCATACCAGCTACCCTGCATTAGCTGCACCCGTGTCTCGAGCTTTAAAAGTTGAACATTGGTTTTTGCGATTTCCAAAGCTTCTGATGATTGATCTATTGCGATCACCGATATGTCAGGAGTTGTATTTGCCAGCGCGAGGGCGATCGCTCCTGAGCCAGTACCTAAATCTAGTACCTTGGCTGCATAAGTAAGCCGCGTAATTTCTTGCAAGCCAATTTCTACGAGAAGCTCTGTCTCAGGGCGTGGTATGAGCACGCCCGGTGCTACGTACAACTCGATATCGTGAAAACCTTTTTTACCAATAAGGTAAGCAATGGGCTCCCCAGCAAGTCTTTGGGTTTGCAGTTCTTGCCATTGCGTTATCGCTTCCAAGCTGAGCATCATCTCATCGCGCGATAGAACAGCCGAGCGAGAAAGCTGATAGTGCCTTTCAAGCACATGAGCCATTAATATCCGAGCCTCGTTTGGCGGAAGTAGTGAGTTGCTCAGTAAAGAGCGAAGACTTGAATCTTGGCTCATGAGATGTTTAGTTATCGCCTAGAGCAGCAAGGAGTTCAGCTTGATGTTCAGATGCGAGTGCATTACAGAGGTCATCAATATCACCATCCATCATTGCATCGATTTTATAGAGCGTCAGATTAATTCGGTGATCCGTAATTCTGCCCTGTGGGAAGTTATAGGTACGAATACGATCGCTTCTATCGCCAGAGCCAATGAGGGATTTTCTGGTTTGCGCTTCAAGCTGATGCTTTTCACGTTCACGTGCATCCATGATGCGGGAAACAAGAACTTTCATTGCTTGCTCACGATTGCGGTGTTGACTACGATCGTCTTGGCACTCAACTACAGTACCGGTTGGAAGATGGGTAATACGTACGGCAGAATCGGTTTTATTGATGTGCTGCCCGCCAGCCCCAGATGCGCGGAAGGTATCAATACGTAGGTCAGCTGGATTGATTTTGACAGCCTCAAGTTCATCAACCTCGGGCATCACAGCCACAGTGCATGCTGATGTATGAATACGTCCTTGGGTTTCAGTTTGAGGAACACGTTGAACGCGATGACCGCCGGATTCAAACTTGAGCCTGGAGTAAACGGCTTGACCAACTAGACGTAACACTACTTCTTTGTAACCACCCAAATCAGATTCGGCAGCGCTAACAACTTCTACTTTCCATCCCTGACGTTCTGCAAAACGGGTATACATGCGCAATAAGTCTCCTGCAAAGAGGGCGCTCTCATCGCCACCAGTGCCTGCCCGAATTTCTAAAAAGACATTACGTTCATCATTTTCATCTTTGGGTAATAAAAGCTTTTGTAGCGCAGCTGCCAGCTCTTCCATTGTGGCCAATGCTTGCTTTTGCTCTTCGTCGGCAAAATCCTTCATATCGGGATCTTTGCGCATCTCTTCAGCAGCATGCGCATCGGCTTCAGCCTGTTTATATAGACCAAATTGCTCTACTACAGTAGCAATATCAGAGTGTTCGCGCGTGAGCTTCCGATAGGCATCCATATCTTTGGTTGCCTCTTCAGAGGTTAAAAGAGAATTGAGTTCGGCTAAGCGCGTGTCTAGATGATCTAGCTTAGCCCGCATGCTGGGCTTCATCTAATGGTCTTCTGATTTGATGTGTGAGGCGAATAGTTTTGGTAGTAACTTAATCAGAGCGTCACGCTCTGCCCCATTGGAGTGTTGCAAAGCATGGAGTGAGCCATGTAAAAATTTATTGGTCAGACCTTGTGCCATTGCATTGAGAACTTCTTGGGGATCATCGCCTCGCATTAAACGTTTCATAGCACGCTCTAATTCAAGCTGTCTTAGACGCTCACCTTGTAACTGGATATCTTGAATAATTGGAACCGCATTACGTCCATGCATCCAGTGCATGAAATTGCCAACACGATCTTCAATGATGGCCTCAGCTTGACTAACAGCTGCTTGACGTAAATTAGCGCCAGTTTGAATCATCACACCTAAGTCGTCTACGGTATAGAGATATACGTCAGCGAGTCGAGAGATTTCTGGTTCAAAGTCACGAGGAACAGCAAGATCAATCATCACCATAGGTTTACGACGACGTTGCTTAAGGGCACTCTCAACCATGCCCAAACCAATGATAGGCAAGGAAGAGGCGGTACTAGAGACAATAATGTCGAACTCATGGAGTCGCCCAGGGAGCTCTGAGAGCTTGAATGACTCTGCCTGAATATCTTGTTCAGAAACAGAGTCAGCTAACTCTTGTCCTCTTTCAATAGTACGGTTTGCAATTGCAACGTTTTTGGGTTTGCGTGAAACAAAGTGAGTGGCGCATAAAGAGATCATATCGCCGGCACCAATAAATAAAATTCGCTGATCAGAAATCTTTTCAAAGATACGCTCGGAAAGACGCACAGAGGCAGCAGCCATGGAAATTGAATGCGCACCAATTTCAGTGGAGCCACGAACTTCTTTTGCAACCGCAAATGTTTTTTGGAAAAGTTGATTTAGATAAGTTCCTAGTACACCTGCATCATTTGCAGTTCGTACAGCATCTTTCATTTGCCCTAAAATTTGAGTTTCACCAATCACCATGGAATCTAGACCACAAGCAACTCTGAAAGCATGGCGAACAGCATCAGATTGTGGCAGGGAGTAAATATGTGGTTGTAGGCTGCTAGGAGCTAATTGTTGAGTTTTTGCTAACCAATCAAAAGTAGCCTCATGTAAGAGACCAGCGGCGCTCGCATCGTTTGCTGCGCAATAGACTTCGGTACGATTACAGGTAGACAAAATCGTAGCTTCCGGTAGCCCAGCCTGATTCGCACCAACTAAATGCTGGCGTAGATCGTGCAACGCTTCTTGAAGAAATTCAGGATCGAAGGCGACCTTTTCCCGAATGGCGACCGGCGCTGTGTGATGATTGATGCCGAGTGTCAACAACTTCATAATGGCGATTATAGATTTGATGACAGTATTAATGGGGGTATCAATGGGGTTTTTAGCTTTTCTGCTGATTGGGGGTATTTCTGGGCTTTCTTCCTGGGTTTTCTACCCAGGTCAATCTAGAGCACCAAACCCCGGAAAGCTCCTACTGGCGGTGTTTCTTGGCTTTATTGCTGCTGCTGCGAGCTCCTATTTCGGGCAATCCATAGGTGTCTTCCAGTCTGGGCAGATGCTGGAGTGGTTCAGCGCTATTTTTGCCTCTTGCCTGGTAGGCTGCATTTTTACAGCTTTAGCTAAATAGGTTTGCTTGGGGCGCTCCATCCACCCAAGCAATCTCTTTATTGCCGTGTCGTTTAAGCCATGTATTGGCTTTAGTGAAATGACCACAGCTGGCTTTAGCGCCAGGCTCTAAAAAAGGCTTATCAGTTTTATATACCCCCAAGCCCGATGGATGCGATGATTGCAAAATATATTGATCGGTGCCAGATTCAATTAAAGATAACTTAGATTGCGCATGTCCTCCCCAAAGCATCCATACTAAATGTGGCTTTTGAATGGCTAATGCCTGTATCAATTGGTCAATCAAACTTTTCCAGCCAATATTGGTATGACTGCCAGCCTCTCCAAGTTTGACGCTGAGTGCTGTATTGAGAAGTAGCACCCCTTGTTTAGCCCAGTGATGCAAATCCCCATTTACTAAATGTCCAAATCCTTCCAATACAAGTGCTTTACTAATATTTCGCAAAGAGCTGGGAAACTCACGAGAGTTGCTTGGAATATTTGCGGGGATGGAGAAGGCTAAGCCTTGCGCAAGGCCCGGAGAGTGATAGGGGTCCTGTCCAAGGATTACAAGCTTTACTGATTCAACAGGTGTTAATTTAAGAGCTCTAAAAAAATGATTTGGCGCAGGTAGAATGAGCTGTGGATCAGCCTCAAGAGCTGCTTGTAAATTACGCTCTAAATTTTTCCAGTCGGGAGATTTAAAATAGTCCCCAAGTAAATTGCGCCAATCTGCTGGAATATCTTCTTTGGAGAAAGCAGGCATTTATTAAAAGAATGTCTTTATATTGCGAATTCAGAGATTAGGTTTTAGCTCATACTGCATCGGGATCTGACTGGCTTCAAGGCTTGCCATCCGCTCATGTTCCAAGTCATCGCGATAGAAACAAATATGAATAGGTTGCCCCTCAGAAAGCCCTTCCATGATCTTATCTAAACGTTTGTTGGTAACGCGTTGACCATTGATGCTAGCAAGTAAATCACCAGCTGCTAAGCCAGCCAGTTGAGCAGCTCCACCATCAAGGACGTGGGTTATTTTTAGCCAGCCACCAGTCTCGGTATAGCGCATACCAAACTGTAGTTTTATTCTTTCTAATTTAGATTGGATTTTTGGTTTAACCGAAACCAATTTAGAGGAAATCCATTTTTGAATTGGAATATCTTTAACGCCAAAAATATACTGAGCCTTGATTTCATTCCATGTTTTGGAAAAGCCAGATCCAAGTAGTGCATAAATTAAATCATCTAATCCATCCTCAGCAATGCCATCATGCGTGACACCATGTTTTTGCCAAATCAAACGCATGAGATCATCTAAGGATTTCTTATTCTTTGAGAATGCCCTAATCTGTAAATCCAAGCCTAGAGCAAGAAGGGCGCCTTTACCGTAGTAGCTCACTACTGCATTAGGAGTGTTTTCATCTGCTTGGTAATACTTAGTCCAGGCATCAAAAGAGCTATCCGCTAGGCTCTGCTTATTTCTGCCTGGGCCACGCAAAATACCATTCCAGTTATTTGCGACTAGATCTAAATAGGTTTTGAGGTCGATACATTTGCTGCGGAACAGTTGGAGATCATCATAGTAGCTGGTAAAGCCTTC
>Ga0007797_1000717_pt1 | contig 10071 bp, 3 predicted proteins | sample CryBogmetaGMA25M_FD_60364 | JGI IMG/M metagenome (GOLD analysis project Ga0007797, IMG submission 60364) | Freshwater microbial communities from Crystal Bog, Wisconsin, USA - MA2.5M | ecosystem: Environmental > Aquatic > Freshwater > Lake | place: Crystal Bog, Wisconsin, USA | collected 2009-07-06 | reverse complement strand
GGCGGCGGCGCCAGTCGCCGGTCGCTTTCAGGTGGTACGTGCGGAGATCGGTAGCGTTGAGCGTCCGATGCGCGATATTGTCCTTGATGTGCTAGAGCAGTTCTTCGCCCGCGTGGGCACGCCCTACACCTTCCCCCCATCGTCCCAGATCACCAATAACAAAGGGCCGCTGATTGAGGCTATGGCTGGCTTTTCTGCGCGTTACCCGAACATGGGCGTACTCTTTGTACTCGATGAGATGCTTGATTATCTGCGCACCCGCGAGGAGCGGGCGCTGATTCTTGACCTTGGCTTTCTGCGTGAGCTGGGCGAGATTACGGCGTCAACCCCCTTCCGCTTCATTGGTGGCCTTCAGGAGACGCTGTTCGATAACCCGCGCTTTGCGTTTGTCGCCGAGCAACTACGCCGCGTGCGTGACCGCTTTGAGCAGGTACGCATTGCGCGTGAGGACATCGCCTATGTGGTGGCCGAGCGGCTACTGGCGAAGAGCGACGCCCAGCTTGCGCAGATCACCGAGCATCTCCGACGTTTTACCCCGCTCTACCCCATGCTGGCGGAGCGCCTGAGCGAGTTCGCCCGGCTCTTTCCTATTCATCCGGCCTACATTGATACCTTCGAGCGCGTCTACATTGCTGAAAAGCGCGAGGTGCTGCGCACGTTCAGTACGGCTATCCGCACCGTGCTGGACAAGGACGTGCCAACGGAGCAGACCGGGCTGATCTCCTACGATCACTACTGGAACCAGTTGCGTGAGAACCCGAGTCTGCGCACGCTGCCAGGGGTGGCCGATGTGGTTGAGAAGAGCAATGTGCTGGAGGGTCGGGTGAAGAATGCCTATACCCGCAAGCCCTTGCAGCCGATGGCCGTGCGGATTGTCCACGCCCTGAGCGTTCACCGGCTGACGACCAGTAACATCCACGCGCCGCTCGGCGTTACCGCAGAGGAACTGCGTGACCAACTCTGTCTCTGGACGCTCATGCCCGAGATGGACGCCAGCTTTCTGGCCGATACCGTGCAGGTGGCGCTACGCGAGATTATCCGCACGGTGAGCGGACAGTACATTTCCTACAACAGCGATAACGGCCAGTACTACCTCAACCTCAAGAAGACCATTGACTTCGACGCGAAGATTGCTGATCGCGGCAACTTCATGGACGAGCGCGATCTGAACCGCTATTTCTACGACGCGCTCCAGCGGTTGCTGACTATCACCACCTCGGTTCACGTGACCGGATTCCGCATCTGGCGCTACGAGGTACCGTGGGACGAGAAGCGGGTGACCCGTCCCGGCTATCTCTTCTTTGGGGCACCCAACGACCGCAGCACGGCCCAGCCTCCCCGCGACTTCTACCTCTACCTGCTGCCACCCTTTGGCGGGCGCAAGGAGCGATACGACAGTGCGCGTGATGAGGTCATTCTGGAGCTGCACGGGCTTGGGAGCGATGTTGAAACGATGGTGCGCAGCTATGCAGGTGCGCAGGCAATGGTTGTGGAGTCGCCCGACCATCGTGCGTCCTACGAGGATAAGGCTAACCAACACCTCCGGGCGCTCATGGATTGGTTGCGCCAGAATATCACCACGCATCTGCGGGTGACGAATCAGGGGGTGACGAAGTCTGTCCCTGAGATACTGGCAAAGAGCCGCAGTAGCGCCAGTCGCGATCCCGAAGAGTTGATCCGTGTGCTGGCCTCTACCCTGTTGGCCCCGGCGTTTGCGGAGCGCTACCCGGAGTACCCCGCATTTACCCGACTTACCCAGCCCATCACGGAGGCTGGTCGTAGTCAGAACGCGGGTGATGCGGCACGCTTCTTGGCCGGGCGCGGACGCACCAATATGTCCATCGCGGTACTTGATGGACTCAAGCTGATTGACGGCGAGGAGCGCATCAAGCCCCTGCTTTCGCCCTATGCCCGCTATTTCCTTGATCTGTTGCTCCAGCGCGGTGAGACCCAGGTGGTGAACCAGGGCGAGGTGATTGAGCAAATCGCGGGCGGGATTGAGCCGGTCTTTAAGGATCGCCACTTTCAGCTTGAGCCAGAGTGGATCGCGGTGGTACTGCTCGCTTTGGTGTACGATGGGCAGATTACCTTGAGTCTAGGCGGCGATGAGAAGCTCCTCGACGCCAGCACTATTGAGCGGGCTGCTGCCCAATCAGTCGAAACCCTCGCTGACTTTCGCTTCTACCGCCGACCAAAGTCGCTGCCGCTGCCAGTCTGGACACAGATTTTTGACGCCTTCGGTCTGCAAAGCGCCCTGGTACGGGCGGAGGATACCCGTGACGAGGCTGTGAGCCAACTGCGCGAGCGGGTACTTGCCGAGCTAAAGGATGTGGTGCGCTGGCAGAGCCAGGTGCAGACAGGGCTCACGCTCTGGAACCAGCCGGTGTTCACCGACCGCTTCACCTATCAGGTGCAGGCTGGTCAGATCGTTGATGCCGATCTCCCCGCTGTGCAACTGGGCCAGACGACGCTCATTCCCTATTTGCGCAAGACGAAGGAGTTCCTAGAGCAACTCTCGCGCTTTGATAAGCCCGGCAAGTTGCGTAACTTGACCATGACGACGAGCGAGGCGGATCTGGCTCTGAGCGACCGCCTGATCACGCTGCGCACACGCGATCTGCTTGATATGCTCGCTCAGCTTCAGCCAACCACTGGCTATCTCAGTGAGGCTGGGGCAATCTTGCCCGAAGCCCATTCCTGGGTGAAGAAGGCTGCGGAGGCGCGTGATGTACTGCTATGTGACATACGACTCCTCGGTCGTGGCGAACAAGCCTTCGACCTGATGGGCTGGCGCCGCCGCCTGGAGCTGCTGCGCAAAGAGTATGTTCAGGTCTATAGTGAGCTGCATACCACGTATGTCCTTGGCCCAGCAGACGACGACCGCCGAGGGCACCTGTTGCGGGATGCGCGTGCGGAGCAGCTACGGGCGCTGAGTAAGGTGGACATCCTCAACGCGCACGATCTGGATCGCTGGGAGCGTGCGGTGCGGGTCATCCCTGCCTGCCGTGAATTTCACGAGCAGATGTTGGCGGAGAGTCCAACTTGTCGCTGCGGGTTCCGGCCAACCCAGATTGACCTGGTACCGGCGGCGCAACGCCTCGCAGTACTCGAACAGCAGCTTGATACCATGCTGACCCAATGGCACGCCGCTTTGCGCCAGAACCTGCAATCCGAGACGGCGCAGCAGAGTATTGCGGCGATGACCACCGCTGAGCGGCGGCCTGTGACCGCCTACCTAGAGCATACCGACCCGGCGACCAGTTCGTTGCCCCAGGGCTTTGTGAAAGCGGCGAACCAGGCCCTCCGTGGCCTGCGCACCGTCACGCTGCACGCGGGACAGCTTGCCACCGCACTGCAAGATGGTGGGATGCCGTGTACAGTTGACGAGCTACGTGAGCGCTTTGAGTGCTACCTCCGTGCCGCACTCACTAGCGGCGACCCACGTAACACCCGGCTCACCCTGGATCGCGAGTAGAGACACCGCCACCGGATTTGCCGCCCACTACGCTATAATACGGGCATGACCTTCGCCAGCGATGAGGAGAGTCGGGCCTACTTCACGGAGAAGCTGCGCGAGAAGCAGCAACCGGTTTTGCTCATCATAGGCGAGTGACTTGAGCGAGATGGGTAGAGTTGCGCCGATTTCCTTGATGACAAGGCCCACGAATAAGTATGATTCTCTTTATGGACGAGAGTGGACAAGATCATCGTCATCGTGAGGCATACGAAGTTCTAGGAGGGATCGCTATTCCTCAAAAAGAGCTTTGGCCGTTTGTCTGTGCTATCCGGGATACCCTCTCTCATCATTTCGGCACTGCCGCCCACTCTCCCCAGAATGAGATCAAGGGAACGAGCCTTCTAACCCAAAAACGTCTTTCACAGGCTTTTGGTGAAGAGATACCTGTCGAACACCGGCGCGAGTTGATACACGATTTCTTTTTAATCAATCAATGGAACCGAAAGCATAAAGACGAACAAAAGCAGATCCGTCGGCACCATTTTGAATCTTATGCACAATCTTGCCGTTTCTTCTGCCGAGATGTACTGCAATTATGCCGAGATCGATCCGCACGCGTGTTAGCTGCGGTGATTGCTCCTGACGCATCTCGGCTTATCGAAGACCGATTACGATCCGATTACGCTGGCTTGTTCTACATGCTGTATGAGTATTCTTCTACCGATATCGAACGTCGCTCGATAGTAGTGCATGATGAGTGCGATGACACACAATGTCGAAGATTGGCACAGCAACTCTATGTCTACTATGTAAACGAGGGAAGAGATGTCGCGAATCGGGTTATTCCTGAGCCAATGTTCGTAAAATCACATTTAACCCTTGGGGTTCTAGTAGCTGACATTATTGCTTATATTTTGTCATGGGGATTTCGTCACGGACAATCGTTAAACTTACCTTCACGCCCTCAATTACAAGATTTTTCAGATATTATTCGCCAAATCAACGGCATACCTGGTGAGATGCCGGAGAATCTTGACCGTTTTGGAATACTCTATATCCAAGATTTAGCCGACTTACAGCGTTGGTCAAAAAAGCCGATGGCCGACCAAGCTTGATGCTGGTCGGCCATTGTATAGCGTCATAGCAGTCAGCCAAGGCTTCTGCCCTGGTAGACCGCAACATGATCGTAACAAATTGAACCAATTCTGTCAATGGGTTTTCGCCACTGTATAGGAGCAAAGTGAAATGAATGCTCTCTTTCCAATGAATCAACCTGCGCCAGTACGAGTTGAATGCCTGGGCATGACCTTCGCCAGCGATGAGGAGCGCCGTGCCTACTTCACGGAGAGGCTGCGCGAGAAACTGCGCGACCCGGAGTTCCGCAAGATCGAAGGCTTCCCGATTGGTAGCGACGAGGATATTCTGGCCCTCTCCGACCCGCCCTATTACACCGCCTGCCCTAACCCCTTTATCACCGACTTCATCCACAGTTATGGCCGCCCCTACGATCCAGATGTGCCTTATCATCGAGCGCCGCTTGCTATTGATGTGAGTGAGGGTAAAACTGATCGGATCTATAGCGCTCACTCCTACCACACCAAGGTGCCATATAAGGCGATCATCCCGGCAATTATGCATTATACCGAGCCGGGAGATTTAGTGCTTGATAGTTTTTCTGGCTCAGGAATGACCGGCGTGGCGGCACAGATGTGTGGACACCCTGATCGTGAGTTTGCGTTAACACTTGAGACAGAGTGGCAAGCTACTGGGCGAGAGAACCCACGCTGGGGAGCGCGCCGCGTTGTTCTGAATGACTTGGGACCGATTGCTACTTCTATCGGCGCTAACTATAACTTGCCATTCAATGTCCAGGCATTTGAGCGCGAAGCAACCCGTATGCTGGAAGATCTCTGGCGCGAGATTGGCTGGATGTACGAGACACGGCACAAAGATGGTAAGACTCGTGGGCGCATCAATTATACCGTCTGGAGTGAAGTGTTCGCCTGTCCGAACTGCGGAAAGGAAATTAAGTTTACCGAGGAAGCACTAGAATCTGATACTGGGCGCGTCAGATCTGTCTTTCCTTGCCCGCAATGTGGAGTGGAACTAACAAAAGATACGCTTGAACGTGTGTTTGAAACGCAGATAGATCATGCGACAGGTGAACCGTGGCAACGTGTACGCTTTGCTCCAGTTATCATTAATTATACTGTTGGTGATACACGTTACGAGAAATCTCCAGACCATGCTGATCTAGCTGTGCTACAACGAATCGCTGACCTGCCCTTGCCAGCAGCAGTACCTACGAATCGTTTCCCGATAGAGGATATGTATCATGGTTCGCGTCTGGCACCAAAAGGTTTCACCCGTATTCATCACCTTTTCCTGCCCCGCGCCGCTCATGCACTTGGTATGCTTTGGGGGAAGGTGATGACTGTTGATGATGATCGCCTGCGCCATATGCTCTTGTTCTTTGTTGAGCAAGCTGTATGGGGGATGTCGATGCTCAATCGCTACAGTCCAAGCCATTTTTCGCAGGTCAACCGCCAGCTTACGGGCGTCTATTATGTTGCTTCACAGCATTCTGAGACTTCGCCGTGGTACAACTTGGAAGGAAAACTTGAGCGGCTAATCAAAACTTTCCGACATCAATACGCTCAGCCAACACAAGCGATTGTTACCACTGGCACTGCCGCCCAATTAGGGTTGCCGAATCACTCGGTTGATTATATCTTCACCGATCCTCCATTTGGCGAGAACATCTACTATGCAGATCTCAACTTTCTCGTCGAATCGTGGCATCGGGTCTGGACAGATACAAAGCCAGAAGCCATTGTTGATCAAGCGAAAGACAAGAAGTTAGCAGACTATCAGCGGATCATGCAGCGCTGCTTCGAGGAATATTACCGCGTTCTCAAGCCAGGCCGCTGGATGACGGTCGTGTTTCATAACTCACGCAATGCTGTTTGGAACGCGATTCAGGAAGCACTCTTAGCAGCTGGTTTTGTGGTTGCCGATGTACGGACATTGGATAAGCAGCAAGGTTCCTACCGCCAAATCACGAGTACCACAGTCAAACAGGATCTGGTCATTTCTGCCTACAAGGCAAATGGTGGCCTTGAAGAGCGCTTTCGGATTGCTGCGGGAACGGAACAGGGAGCCTGGGATTTTGTCCAGGCGCATCTGCGCCAAGTGCCAATTTGTATCACCAAGAGCGACAAGATTGAAGTCGTCGCCGAACGGATTGGATACTTCCTCTTTGACCGTATGGTTGCCTTTCATGTTCAACGCGGGGTGAGTGTTCCCTTATCGGGATCAGAGTTTCAATCTGGAATTGCCCGGCGCTTCCCCGAGCGTGATGGCATGTATTTTTTGCCGGAACAGATCGAAGAATACGAGCGAAAGCGCATGACGGTGCGCGAGGTACAGCAACTCCAGATCTTCATCTCTGATGAGTCCACTGCCATTCAATGGGTTCGTCAACAATTACTCAATAAACCTCAGACAGTGGCAGAGTTGACTCCGCAATTCATGCGTGAGTTGAAGGCGTGGCAGAAGCATGAGGTATTGCTGGAGCTACGCTCACTTCTCGAAGAGAATTTCTTAATTTACGACAGCGTAGGCGCTATCCCAACCCAAATTCTGGTCTGGCTGCGGAAGAGTAGCGACATGCGCGGCGTTATCGAAGCGGAGTTGGCAAGCGGCGCAGCGCATGAGGAGAACAGCGCGCTCTACACGACTCACCAGCGGCTTATTCATGCCGCCTGCGACCGTTGGTATGTGCCCGACCCGAATAAGGCTATTGACCTAGAGAAGCTGCGACTCAAATCCCTGCTCAAAGAGTTTGGTTCCTACCACGAGGGAAAGGGAAGGCTCAAGCAGTTCCGTACTGAGGCGGTAAAGGCTGGCTTCAAGCACGCCTGGAACGAGAAGGATTACCACACCATTATGCGCGTGGCCGAGCGCCTCCCCGAAAGTGTGCTGCAAGAAGATCCCGATCTCCTGATGTACTACGACAATGCCAACCTGCGCGTAGGGTAGCTATCTAGCCTTGCGAGGCCACCGATGACCCTCTCGTGGATTCCCGACTCGCTAAAGGGGAGTAGATCGCGTTCTGGTGCGGAATACTCCCCCTCTCCCTCTGGGAGAGGGGGCTGGGGGGTGAGGGCTGAGCGGCGGTAGATTCCTTATTTGATAAGGTATTGGCTTTAGCCCCTGCGGTTTACGACTTAGCATTGCTCTATGAAAATCTTTGTTAGACATTGATCGCAATGTGCGATGAGCCTGCACCATGATTACGAATCTCCTCACCCGCTTCCCTGCACACACCCATCCACTCACCCTAGTCAGCGACCCGGATGATGTGCTGGACGACGAAGAGATTCGGGTGGAGCTAGAACAGCGGGGTTTTCGCGTGATCACCGAACGTGACCCGATTTCCCTGCGCCACGCCGTCCAGCGGGCCCAGCCCTTCCGCGCTGATGCGCCGGTGATCATCATCACTGCGGGGCCAGTCAATGCACTTCCCTATGATCTCTGGCAGCAGGGACGACACCTTTCCCTGGATCTGCACATCATCTTTCCTGGCCTGGCCTACACCGCCTTACGCCTACTCAGTCTCGCACAGCGCCGCAGGTTGAGCATCGCCCTCACTAATCTGGCGCCAAGCACGACCCTCGCATACAGTGAGAGTCTGCGCTACCTGCTGCACGTCGTCTTTGACGCCGACCCGCCCCGCTTGCGGACACCGGGCCGTCTCCTTACCTGGCTCGACGACTACCATGTCCGTAGCGACCCGATGGCCGACGACCTCGCGGCCCAGTTGGTTGCCGATCTCCGCTCCAGCCCGGCCCTCGCTGGCTGGCCGCTCCGCGAGTTGCTGAGCGACAGCGGCGCTCCACTACGCTTGATCAGCGTGGCATGGGCCGTGTTCCAGCAACCAACCCTGCGTGACCGGCCAGCACCACCGGGCGACTTCGTCATTGCCCTGCCATTTGAACACGACCACGACCTCCAGACGCTTACTGGGCGTCTCGTGGCCAACGGATCGCTACCTCCGGCATCTGGTACGAGACATGAGCAGGTACTCTATGCTGTTCCACCACTTGAGACAGCCCTAAACGTCATCAACGGCTTGCTCCAGGCTCAGTTGACCCGCTGGGAGGATTGGCAGGCCATCGCATGGAACTGGGCGGATCTGACGGTGCAGCGCTACGACCCAGATCGCACCCACCCTGCCGAGTCGCTCACACGCTATGGGCAGTACGGCCCAGAAATTGACGCTGCTTTTCTGACATGGCTTCCGGCCAACTACGCCCCGCTGGCTGCACGTGCGTTGCCGCACCCTCACCATCTGCATCATATCCCAGGCTGGCTCGCCTATCGTCGCCAACAGAACCCCGCCATGCGCCCGGCACTGCTCATCCTCGATGGCATGGCCCTCGCCGACTGGGTGCTGATTAAGGCCACGTGGCAGCTACGTCACCCCCGCTGGCGCTTCGATGAGCGCCTTGTCCTTGCCCAGATTCCCAGTATCACCGCCGTCTCGCGCCAAGCTCTGGTGAGCGGGCGACGTCCCACCGGATTCCCGGACAGCCTCTCCCACAATCGTCAAGAACCTCATCACTGGCGTGCCTTCTGGCAAGATCAGGGCATGCCTGCCGACGCTGCCACCCACGAGCTACTCCCGGCGCAGGCCACCGCTCGCTACCCAGACAGCATCACGAGTCGGCGCACCCAGGCGCTCTGTCTCGTAAGCGGAGCAATTGACGCCAAGGTTCATGCGGAGACCCAGGGCGGGGCTGGTATGCGTGCGGCCCTGGATGTGTGGCTCCGGGGCGACGAGCACGGCGCGCAGGGTGCCATATGGATCGAGGGACTGATCGAACACCTGCTCGACTTCGGATATACTGTTGCCATCACCACTGACCACGGCCACGTTGAAGCGCTCGGCATGAGCTTGCCGCGTCGAGAAGGTGTGACCGTTGAGACCCGCAGCAAGCGCGCCCGCATCTACAGCAACGCCGATGTCGCCACCCTCGTACAGGAAGAGTTCCCAACCGCGCTCATCTGGCACGACGATGGGTTGCTGCCCCCTAATGTGCATGTGCTCATCCCCTCCGACCGACGGGCCTTCGCTCAGAAGGATCTCCCAGTAGTGAGTCACGGCGGGCTGAGCATCGAAGAGTTGGTTGTACCCTTGGTACTCCTCAGTCGAGAGTGATCCTATGCAGAAGCAGATTGGATTTCGCCGTAATATCTACCGCTCCTGGCTCGACGCCGCCGCCGCGCTCTGCGTAGAGACCCGCGATAGTGCGGAACTGCGGGTGCGCCTCGATCCAATCGTGGCGGATCATGTGGAGAGTGTAGAAAATCGCCGGACGGCTATCGGAATCTTGCTCCATATTTGGCACAACAGTACATCGCGGTCGTCTGCGCTCCATGAGGATGCTCTGCACCTCTTCGCTCAATCACAGACAGCAATGGATCGGCTCTGGCTCCACTACGGGTTGACTCTGCTCGCCTATGACTTCTTTCGCATCACTAGCGTCATTATCGGACAGATCACCCGCTACAACAACGGTGTGACGCCGAAGCAGATGAAACAACGGCTC
>Ga0007797_1000716_pt1 | contig 10077 bp, 10 predicted proteins | sample CryBogmetaGMA25M_FD_60364 | JGI IMG/M metagenome (GOLD analysis project Ga0007797, IMG submission 60364) | Freshwater microbial communities from Crystal Bog, Wisconsin, USA - MA2.5M | ecosystem: Environmental > Aquatic > Freshwater > Lake | place: Crystal Bog, Wisconsin, USA | collected 2009-07-06 | reverse complement strand
TCCATCTACCGGACATGAAGCGCGCATCCGGCATGAAATCGCACGTTTGTACCACGATAAGTGTCCGAGAACGACCCCTGCCGGATGCTACCACCGTCTCTCCGACAGGCTGCTAGCGCATTCGCCATGTAGTAGAATCCTACGTTCATCGCCACCTTATCGCCGTCGGTGTAGGCCAGGATGAGGTACGAGTGAACCGCCGAGTTTAGGGCGAAGACCGCGCCAAAGGCCAGCAGCCCGGCGACCACCACCAGCGCCGGGGTCAGCCCGACATTCAGAGCCAGGGCGATTCCTGCGGGGAAGGCGGCCAGCCCAAAGGCCAATGCCGTTGCTGTGCGCCCGTCCGGTTCGCCCTGTCCCTCGACCCGCCGCCGGATCAGTCCCGGCGTAGACGCTTGCACCGCCCCGTAGCCAATCGTCCATGCGGCCATAAATCCACCGGCCATCCAGAAGTTCCAGCCCAACACGCTCACAAAGAAGACCGGCAGCCCGATCACAAACCAGACATCGCGTGCGCCGAAGAGGAAGATTCGCGCCGCCGCCAGCATGTTCACCGCCCGATTCTGCGAGAAGATCTGGCGGAATTTTGCTTTCTTGTTTGCTGTCCCCAGGTCGCCCCGAATCAGCACGATGGCGAGTATGAGGACGGTTAGAACCAGCCCGCCCAAGATCCGCAGGGCCGGCTGGAATCCCACCAGGGTCAGCAGTAGCGCACCTACAAAAAAACCAACCCCCTTGATCGCATTCTTCGATCCAGTCAGGATGCTCACCCAGCGGTAGAGCTGGCCCTGGCTTTCGCCAGCTACCAGCTTCACCGCGCTCTTTGACGACATTTTGGTGAGATCCTTGGCGATGCCCGAGAGCGCCTGGGCCAGCATCACATAGGGCACCACCAGCAGCGACGGCGGGGCGAAGGCCAGCAGGCTCAGGGCGATGATCTGAGTTCCTAGCCCCATAAACAGCGTGGCCTTCAGCCCAAAACGTGCGCCCAGGTAGCCGCCAAACAGGTTCGTGACCACCCCGAAAATCTCGTAGAAGAGAAAGAGCGAGGCTACCTGGAAGGCGCTGTAGCCGAGTTGGTAGAAATAAAACAGCACCAGCATGCGGATCGCCCCGTCGGTGAGGGTATCAGCCCAGTAGGCCAGCGTCACCAGGACGTAGTTGCGCAGGTTGCTGGTGTTCATAACGCGAGCGCTACTTTCCGCGCCAGCTCAACATAGCGGTTCGCGTAGCCCCACTCGTTATCGTACCAAGCGAGGATCTTCACCTGCGTGCCGTTGGTTACCATCGTCGAGAGCGCGTCCACAATTGCCGAGCGCGGGTCGTCGCGGAAATCTACCGAGACCAGCGGACGCTCTTCGTAGCCCAGGATGCCGTTCAGATGGCTGTCGGCTGCCGCTTGGAGCAGGCTGTTTACCTCTACAACCGTTGTCGGTCGGTTCACCTCGAAAACGCAGTCGGTCAGGCTGGCATTCAACAGCGGCACCCGCACCGCGATGCCGTCGAGCTTACCCTGAAGTTCGGGGAAGATCATGCCGATAGCGGTGGCCGAGCCGGTACTGGTGGGGATCAGCGAGAGCGAGGATGCCCGCGCCCGACGCAGATCCTTGTGCGGCGTATCGTGGATTGATTGGGTGTTGGTCATGTCGTGAATGGTGGTAATCATCCCGTGGCGGATGCCGATGCCTTCGTGGATCACCTTGACTACCGGGGCCAGGCAGTTGGTGGTGCATGAGGCGGCGGTGAGCAGGTGATGTTCATCGGGCCGGTACAAGCCGTCGTTCACGCCCATCACCACATTCAGCGCGTCACCCTTGACCGGCGCGGCCACGATTACCTTCTTCACCCCGGCCTTAAAGTAGGCATTAAGCTGCTCACGGGTACGAAACTTCCCGGTCGCCTCTAGCACAATCTCCACGCCCGCCTCGGCCCAGGGCACCGCGCCAGGGTCTTTGATGCTGCTGTAGCGGATCGGCGTCTCATCAACAAAGAGTTCCTCACCCTCACCACGGGTCTCGTGGCTCCAGCGGCCGTGGATCGAGTCGAAGTACAAGAGGTGGGCCGCCGTCGCCGCATTGCCGCCCGTCTCGTTGACATAGGCAAATTCCAGCTCAGGCCAGCCCCATGCCGCCCGCAGAGCCAGTCGTCCGATCCGCCCAAAGCCGTTGATGCCAATACGTATACTCACGCCCGTACTCCTGTGCCCACCTAACGACAGTCACGCTCAATGAAGGTCAAGAGATACCGGATCCGCTGCGCTAGCTCGATCGACACGGCCTGAAAGGCTTTCGGCTGGCGGTTCACCTCGGCCGCAGCGGGGTCAGGCAGTGACCAGTGCATGTGCTGATCCGCGTTAGGGAAGATCGGGCAAACTTCACGAGCCTGATCGCAGACCGTGATCGCATAATCGAAGTGCTGGCCGGCGAAGACATCCATATGTTTGGAGTCCATAGGCGCGGTAAACGCGCCGACGCGCTCCAACGACTCGCGGGCCAGCGGGTGGAGGCTGGCGGGGGCAACTCCGGCACTGAAGGCATCAACGGTACCACCGCTGATCATACGCAGCAGGCCCTCGGCAATCTGTGAGCGGGCGCTATTGCGGGTGCAGAGGAAGAGTACACGCGGGCGGACGGGCTGTGGCAGAGGCGGCGGGTTGTTCGGTGGCGGCGCAAGAGTGAGTGCCGGATGGAGTGCGGTCAGGGTCGCCTGAGCGAGCGCCGCAAGCCGATCCACATGGAGTTGGTAGTAGACGATCTGCGGGTCGGCGTCGCTCGGGCGACTCATGATGATCTCGGTCGCGCACAGATGATCCAGCGCGTGGGTAAGTGCTGCGGCGGAGAGCCCTGTGTAGGACTGGAGGTCGTCCGAGTGGGCGTCGCTGCGGGCCAGAGCCTGCACTGTCGTCCAGATCTGCGGGTCGGACAGGAGTGTAACAAACAACCGCTCGGGCGGCACGTCAGGCACACGGGGTGTGTCCATTGAGGCTCCTTGATGTACAATTAAACAGTCTCAATTGATACTATATCAGGAAGTCAGCCTCTGTCAAGGTGTCCACAATCGTCGCCTAGGTATGAATTTTTTGCTCTTGACATCGCTACGACAGTACACTAGGATAGACGGGTGGAATAACGGAGATACACCAATGAAAAGTGATATATCTTCTGGGCAGTTGGACGGAGAGCCGTCAGGACTAAAGCTGATCGCCGACGAGACGCGCTGGCGAATCTTGCGTGTACTGCGTACCAGCGACCGGCAGGTTGGTGAGATCGTGACGCAGACCGGCCTGCCACAGAACTTGGTCTCCTACCACCTGGGGATATTGCGTCAGGCTGGGCTGGTACAGCAGCACCGCAGCGATGCCGACGGGCGCACAACCTATTACGGAGTCAACCTGGGGGAAGTATCCGCACGCTATCGGCAGATTGGGGCGGATCTGGCTATTCCGTCGCGGCTTCCCACAACAGAAATAACAGCCGTGACTGTTTTATTTCTCTGTCGGGCCAACAGTGCGCGCTCGCAGATCGCCGAGGGCTGGCTGCGCACCCTCACCGGCGGACGCATCGTGGTGCGCAGCGGCGGGACGCAGCCCGCGCAGCTACATCCGCTGGCCACCCAGGTGATGACCGAGGCGGGCGTTGATATTGGCCACCAGCAAACGAAGTCCATCAGCACCTTGGCCGACCTCGCCCCCAACGTGGTCGTCACCGTCTGCGATGTCGCCCGCGAGGAGTGCGCCCTCTGGCCTGAGGTGAAGACTCGCATACACTGGAGCATCCCCGACCCCGTGGTGGTGACGGGAGCCGAGGAGCAACTCGCCGCCTTCCGTACTGTTCGCGATGAACTACGCGGACGAATCGAGGGGCTGATCGAACTGCTGATCAACCCCTCCTGGCTGGCGTAGAGCGTGTGGCTATCGGCTATTTTCACCTCAGACAACCATGCGACTCCGCCGCACACCACCCGATGAAAATTGGGCCGTAGGGGCGCGTCGCGACGCGCCCCTACCCAACACCCGGCCTATTTTCACCTCAAGTGCCACATTGCGTAGATCGTGTAACCAGCCCCGGCCAGCATCAGCGTGGCCAGATAGAGCATCACCCGGCGCGGGTCGCCCAGCAGGCAGTCGGACTTGCTCAGCCCGGCCTGCCAAGCGCGCCAGTACTTGCGCAGGGCCAACCCGGCAAAGAAGGTGATGGCCAGGGCCGGCGAGAACACCCAGGCGATCAGGCAGATGGTGGTGTAGATGCAGTAGGGCAGCGGGTCCTTCACGCGAGCGGGCGGTGGCAGCGGCGGCGGATTGGCTGATCGCGAGGACTGAGCCTCGCGGGCGGCGCGGGCCGCCTCGGACGGATCATAGTTGGTCATAGCGATGCTCCTTTACATGATCACTCTGGTTAAAATTGCCAGCGAAGCTGGCAATGTTAACCAGAGTGATGATCAACAGACCGCTCACTGAGCTTCTGGCGGCTGATCACCGGCCACGCCTGCGCGGCGCAGAAGGGGGCGCACTGCTGCGCACCATTCGCGCCCTGCGTGCCCACATGCACGCAGCACTGAGTCAGGCGCTCCTCCGTCATCGTGTTGATGTCCATAAATGGTTTGACCGTGATACGCTTCACCCGCTTGGCTAGCAGCTCGCGTAGTTGGTCATTCCGCCCGATCATCGCGTCGCCGGCCAGGCGTAGCAGGGTACTCATGCCGATGTCGCAGGTCTCGCAGACGTTGCGAAACAGCTCACCGATCTGCGGGTGGCTCAGGGAACTCTGCTCGCTGAACAGGCCCAGCAGCGACTCCTTCACCAGCTCGCGCAGGTGCGCCGACAGCTCCGGATCCACAATCCGGTTGCTTATCAGGCCCAGGTTGGCCTTCAGGTTCTCGTGCCCAATGATCGCCGCCAATGATCGCCATTCGCCCTTATCGGTGAGCAGCATGTAGCCCACCGAGCAGCAGTGCGGGTGCGAACATGGCAGAGCGATCATATCACGCCAGTTCACCAGGCCATCGGTCTGCGGGCCGAAGCGGGCCAGGGTGCCGGTGTGAGTCAGCCGCTCGCCCGGGTTGATGGGCGTGGTTCGCCCGCTGCCGAACTGCGGCTGGATGCTCACCCCGCCCACAAACGGCGTGACCAGGGCGTGTCCGATCACCGCACCAATCTCATCGTCGTTCACCCCCAAGGTCGCGGTCATGGTCAGGGTGATGAAGACGCCCGCCGCACTCAGGCGCTGGATCGCCCGCGCCTTGATCGTGCGCAGATCGGCCCCACGGTGGTAGCGGTGAGTTTCCAGCTTAAAACCGTCGAACTGGAGGTAGACCTCGATCCGCTTGCGGTGCTGCTTGAGGTAGGCCAGCAGCGCGTCATTCTGGGCGATCTCGATGCCGTTAGTGTTGATCAGGATGCGGACAATCGGGCGCTCGATCAGCGCGTCGAGCAGCGGAATAAGCTGCGGGTGGATAGTCGGCTCGCCGCCGGAGAGCATCAGCACATCAATACGCCCGCCCTCGCGCCCGATGCGTGTGTCCACATTCTCTAGAATCGTCGTGACCGGCACCGTGCCGCGCCGTTCGGGCGAGCTAGAGGCAAAGCAGTTTGGGCAGCACAAGTTGCAGCCCTGCTCAATATCCTCAAGCAGCGTGCAGGTGTGCTGAGTGTGCATCTCGTCCAGACCGCGCAGGTAGGCCAGGGGCAGCGGATCGAAGTTGCCGAACTGGTCAGGCGTATGGCTGCGGGTGGGGGCCGTCCACTGCTCCAGATAGGCCAGAATCTCGACCGACTCATCGTAGAGCGTCCGCACCAAGCCGTGGTCGGGACACCCACGCACCAGCCAGACTCGCCCCACCTCATCGGCGCTGAGGTACCCGCCCAGGCGGCGCACCTCGCCAAGGGGACGCTCAGGGTTTTCGTGATAGCAGTGCGGGCAAAAGGCGCTCACGTAGCGATGGATTCTGTCGCCGCGCAGGGGCATACCGGGCATAGAAGGCTTCTCCTTGGAAACAGGCTCCGTGGGCGTGATACTTTGGTTCTACAATTGAGTCGTGCTTATACACGTACCAAGGATAATTGCCATCACCGCCAGCGCGATAGCCACAGTAATGCCGATCACTATCAGCACCCCACGCCCTGTATTGACAACGTTTGAATTGTCATCCTGGTACCGGTCACGCCGACGCTCCACCCGACCATCGTTACGGTTCGCAGCCCTGAGGGTTATACCGATCGAGACGATCATACCGATGATCACGAGTGGCACTAAGATCATGAATACGTCGAGCATACAGTACCTCCTACATAGCCTCCAACACCGGCACGCGGTACGCGCCACGGCAGAACTGACGGATGAAGTAGAGGAGAAGCACAATGGTGGAGGGGATAAGGAAGATCTGTGAGCGAGTCAGCCCCTGCCAGATTACCTCGTTGCCGCGCACGTACTCTACCAGAAAGCGGAACACGGCGTAGGCGATCAGGTAGATCTTCAGCAGCTCGCCCTTCACAAAGATACGTGGGCGCAACCACCACCAGATCAGGCCGAACATGATCAGGTGGAAGATGATCTCGTAGATGAATGATGGGTGCAGGCGCACGCCAGGGACGCAGTAAGGACAATTGGGGATACGCGCCGCCAGATCTGCCGAGAGCGTGATGCCCCAGGGTAGATCGGTAGGCGTGCCGATTTGCTCCGTGAGCAGGCAGCCCACCCGACCCACGGCCATGCCCAGGGCCACGGCGGGGGCGAACAGATCGCCGGTGCGCTCGCGGTAGCCTAGCAACCGTTTCGTAATGACGGCCCCCAGGTAGGCTCCGGCCAGCCCGCCGAGAATGCTCTTGCCGCCGTCAATCAGTACGCCAAGCAGACTTGGATCCGGCACGGCGCTCAGGTAGATCCACAGGGTACTTAGCTTCGCCCCGATGGCCCCGCAGAACAGCGTACCGGCCACAATCCCGAGCATCCGCTCATCGAGCATACGGCGGTGGCGGGACTCGACAAAGAAGACGATGGTGGCCACCACCACGCCCAGCAGCACAAAGAAGCCGTGGGTGGGCACGGGCCAGCCGCCGATCTGAAAGAGCGTGGGAAGCATAGAACCTCTGGGCGATGGCAGATTAGCTCAACTACTATCACGGCATCAGTTCAACACCCAGCCGCCCCAATTGTACGCGGTAGGCGGCGGGTTGATCGGGGTGTTCCTCAAAGCGGTTGCGCTCGAAGTACTGCACGCGCCGCAGTCCGCCACCCACATCCTCGTCGCGGGGTTCGCTGATCGGAAAGCCAAAGAGCGCCAGTCCGCCGTTGCGTTCCCAGTAGGCCCGAAAGGGCGGGCAGAGGCTGTGGCCGGTTTCGGCAAAATAGCGACACCCCGCCGCCGGAGGCCCGCCCACCGTCGGCAGTGTGCGCCAGTCTATCCCGCTGCGGGCCAGGCGCTCGACACCGAGCAGGCCAAGCTGCACATCGTAGGGCGGCTTATTCTCTGGGTGATACTCGAAGCGGTTGCGCTCAAACCACTGCACCCGGTAGCTCTGGCCGTCATTCGCCTGCTCCACTCGCTCTGTGCTAACCGGGAAGCCAAAGATTGCCAGTCCGCCGCTCTGCTCCCAGTAGCGCAGGAAGGGATCGCGCAGGCTCTGGCCTGTCTCGCCAAAACTGCGCGAGCGCCCGCTAAGCTGGCGTAGGTAGACCGGGCGGGCGCTCAGGTTGAGGCGGGCCTGCGTGCCCGCCACGCCAGACTCGCCGCCGTCGCGATCAATCAGGGTCGCGCTTAACCCCGCCGTCAGCGGGAAGGTGCCCGCCGCCGCGCTGCCGAGGGACCAGAGTACATCCACACTGTCACCATCGCCCAGGTCGAAGCGGTAATCGGCCATGATGCCGGGGCGATGGAGCGGGCCGACACCGAGGTAACGAGCAAATTGGAGTTGGGCGACCATTGCGCCATACGCGGTGTAGGCCGGCTTGGGAGTCAGGTTATCGCGCACAATCGCCGCCGGCCCCCAGGGCTGCTGCGCCCCGGCAAATTTATCCTCCAGTTGGAAGTAGCTCACATGCTCAACACCAGCGGCGGCGGCGAGGACAAAACTGCGCACCATGTAATTCGCCTGCTCATCATCACTCTTGGCAAATTGCGGTGCGCAGCTAGCGCCGCAGGTACTCCAGCCCATCTCCGTGATCCAGATCGGCTTACCGCCGCCGTGCGCCGCGATCCAGCGTTTGGCCATCTCGATCCGGCCAGGGATGGTCACATCGAAATGTTCGCGTGCGTTGATCAGACTCGGGTCGTCGGGGGCGTGATCAATCAGCCAGGGGTGGATTGACAGGACATCGAAGCTATCCCAGCCGGCCAGATTGACCACACGATCCATAAACCCACCCTGGCCAACCGCGTCAAAGGTGTAGGCTCCCCCATTAAGCACCGTGGCCGTCGGGTCCGCTGCCATAATCGTGTCGTGAGCCAGACGCAGCATCTGGGCGTAGGCCACCGCATCAGCGTGGGGCAGCCAGGTACCATCCATATCAGGCTCGTTCCAGATCTCCCATGCGGCCACACGCGGCGATCCGGGGGCGTCATCGTTGCCATCGCCGTCGTAACGCTCAACCACCTGCGCGGCCCAGCGGGCGTAGGCGGCCATGTCGGTGGGCGCGCACCAGTACTCGGGCTGATCGGTCTGATTGGCGTAGCGCACACAATCAGCCGAGCGATACTCCTTGGGCGTGGTCAGCAGCATGCCGATAATACCGACCCCGGCGTTGGCAATCTGGCCGAGGCGCCGGTCATAGAAACTGTTCTGCGCGTCACGGCCCCAGGCGGCCCACGAGATTTCCTCGCGGGTCCAGCGTGCCCCGATGGGGACGGCCATACCCAGCAGAGCTGTGGCCTCCGCATCGCTGCGCTCGCGCCCGGTGAGATACATGTTCAGGCCAAAGAGCGAGGGCGGCAGGCTGGGCTGACGGGCAGCGCTGCGGGCGGGGGCACCGGAGGGCAGAAGGGTGAGCAGGACGAGTAAGACAAGTAGACGATAATTCATGTGGGGTGGGGGTTATGGGGGCAGAAGACGAAAGCCGCCGGGATTGTACCACGTCCTCGCACTTGACGCCTCATCCAAACCTCGGTACGATCTACAGCATGAGCAATTCAAAGCGCATTATTCTCACTGGAGCTACTGGCGTCATCGGACGCAGGCTCTTCGCCGCCCTCAAAGGTCGCGGCTACGAAGTTGTGGTTTTCTCGCGCCGTGCACAGCAAGCTCGTACGCTGGTACCCAATGCCGATAGCTATGTGTGGTGGGCAACCAATACCGTAGGGGCGTGGGCCTCCGCCATTAATGGTGCCCATGCCGTCATCCACCTCTCCGGCGCACCGATTGCGGAAGGCATCCTCGGCCAGCGCTGGACTCCTGAGGTGAAGGCGGAGATCTATAACAGCCGGGTGAACGGTACCCGCTGCATCGTTGATGCGATTGCGGCCGCCACTGATCGCCCAAAGGTGCTTCTCTGTGCCTCAGGCGTAGGCTACTACGGATTCTGTGACTACACGCCGCTTGACGAGAACACCACCCCCGGCAACGATTTTCTCGCTCAGGTCTGCGTGGCATGGGAGCGTGAGGCCGCCCGCGCCGAGGAACTTGGTGTGCGGGTCGCGTGCCTGCGCACCGGTCTGATGCTCGACCCGGAAGGCGGCGTGCTGCCACAGATCATGCAGCCCTTCAGAATTCGCGTCGGTGGCCCGGTGTTGCCCGGTACTCAGTACTACTCGTGGATCCACCCTGACGACTTAGTCGGCATTTACATGCTGGCCTTGGAGGACGAGCGTGCCAGCGGCCCGATCAACGCTACTGCCCCCACTCCGCAGACCAACCGCGATTTCAGCTCAATTCTGGGCAAAGTAATGAACTCGCTCTCGTGGATGCCCATTCCCGATGTCGTCCTGCGCGCCGTCCTGGGTGAGATGGCCGACCTCGTGGTGAATGGCCAGCGCGCCATGCCGAAGAAGGCGCAGGCTCTCGGCTACCAGTTCAAGTACCCCAAACTTGAGCCGGCCCTGCGCGATCTGATCGGGTGAGACAAGGGGTCAGGGGTCAAGGGTCAGGGG
>Ga0007797_1000714_pt1 | contig 10080 bp, 9 predicted proteins | sample CryBogmetaGMA25M_FD_60364 | JGI IMG/M metagenome (GOLD analysis project Ga0007797, IMG submission 60364) | Freshwater microbial communities from Crystal Bog, Wisconsin, USA - MA2.5M | ecosystem: Environmental > Aquatic > Freshwater > Lake | place: Crystal Bog, Wisconsin, USA | collected 2009-07-06 | reverse complement strand
GTCTTGTTCCCATCATTTGCAATCTATGCAATTTCAATGGTTGGCGAAACTAACCGCGCTCCATTTGACCTTGCAGAAGCTGAAGGCGAACTCGTTGGTGGATTCCACACCGAATACTCATCTCTAAAGTTCGCGCTGTTCTTCCTCGCTGAATATGTAAATATCATCGCTGTTTCAGCCTTAGCAACAACATTATTCCTTGGTGGTTACCACGCTCTTCCAGGTCTTGGGTTTACGGAAAGCTGGTTAGGTGGCTGGTTCACAGCTATCTGGTTCTTCCTAAAGGTTCTTACATTCTTCTTTGTATTCGTATGGTTGCGCGGAACACTTCCTCGCCTTCGTTACGACCAATTCATGCAGTTTGGTTGGAAGGTCTTGATCCCAGTTTCAATCTTGTGGATCTTGGTGGTTGCAACTCTTCGCGTGCTTTCACTACAAAATGCACCAAAAGCTGTTGTTATTGCATTTGCGAGCACAATCGTCTTCATCATCATGGCGGTGAATGTTGGCTTTGAAAATGCAAAGAAAAAGAAGGCGGTAGCTGTTGCTGATGCCGACAATAAAACCGAGCCAAAGTTTGCGGTTCCATCGTTACCAATGGAAGTTTCATCCATCAATGTTTCACAAAAGCTAGGGGGCGATCGTGGCTGAAAACCTCGAACCGTTAAAGCCAAAAGATCTTGGTATTAACGATGTTGAATATTATGAAGTAGAACAAACTCCTTCAGTTGGCTTCTTGGGTCATATGAAGGGGTTCTGGGTTACCTTCTCAACAATCTTCAAGAAGCCTTTAACAGTTGAATATCCTGAAGTTAAGGCGCCAACTGAAGAGCGTTTCCATGGTCGTCATCAACTCAATCGCCACCCAGATGGTTTGGAAAAGTGCATTGGCTGCGAACTTTGTGCTTGGGCGTGTCCTGCAGATGCGATTTATGTTGAAGGTGCAAATAACACAGAAGAAAACCGAATGTCTCCGGGTGAGCGTTACGGCAAGGTTTATCAAATTAACTACCTGCGTTGTGTTTTCTGTGGCCTTTGCATTGAAGCCTGCCCCACCCGCGCGCTAACAATGACAAATGAGTACGAGCTTGCTGATGACACCCGTGCAAAGTTGATCTTTGAAAAGCAGGATCTCCTTGCACCATTACGTCAGGGAATGTTGATGCCTCCACATCCAATGTATCCAGATATGAATGACACAAATTATTACAACGGTGATGTTAAAGAGGCACATCCATCTCAGGATGTGAAGTAACTATGCAACTAGCTCTTCAAGTAGGTCAAACTGCGCAACCAGAAGCGATCATGTTCTGGCTTCTTGCGCCATTGGCTGTCGCCGCAGCATTAGGAATGTTGTTAGTTAAGAAAGCTGTTCACTCAGCTATCTTGATGGCCTTTGTCATGATCGTTTTGGCGATCTTCTACATCGCTCAAGATGCGGTGTTCTTGGGAATCGTGCAGGTAGTTGTTTATACAGGCGCAGTCATGATGCTCTTCTTGTTTATTTTGATGTTGGTTGGTGTTGATTCATCAGATTCATTGACTGAAACAATTCGTGGACTTCGCCCAATCGCAATTACCGCTGCTGTTGGTTTTGGTGGGTTGCTAGTTTCATTACTTGGTCGAGCAACGATCGGTCGTAACGCTGCGGGGCTAGCAACTGCGAATGCTGATGGAAATGTTCAAGCGCTAGCACAGTTGCTTTTCAGTACTTATGTATGGCCATTTGAAGTTGTGTCCGCACTCCTAATTACCGCCGCGCTAGGTGCGATGGTTCTTGCACATCACCATCACAAAGCAGACTTCCGCCCAACTCAGCGCCAGCTATCAATTAATCGTTTCCGTGGTGAATCACTTGGAAGTGCAGCCGGTCTGCCCGGCCCAGGTGTTTATGCCCGCCATAACGCTGTAGATGTTCCAGCTCTACTTCCAGATGGAACTCCAGCACCGACATCGGTAAACGCAAGCCTTGAAGCTCGTGGAGACATGTTGGATTACAAGAAGTTTGATCTAGCTGAAATCAATACCAAGGTTGAGGAGGAGAAGTAATGAACGCTGCTAATTACTTATATGTGTCAGCACTTCTCTTCACTATCGGAGCGGTCGGCGTCGTTGTTCGACGAAACGCAATTGTGGTCTTTATGTGCATCGAATTGATGCTCAATGCTGCAAACCTTTCATTTGTCACTTTTTCACGCATTAACGGCGATCTCAATGGACAGGTAATGGCCTTCTTCACGATGGTTGTTGCTGCTTGTGAAGTTGTAGTTGGTTTAGCAATTATCGTGACGATTTATCGTTCACGCCGATCAGCATCTGTTGATGATGCTAGTTTGTTGAAGCGATAGCTATGACTACCTCAACCAGCCTTGTTTACTTAATCGCACTGCCTTTGGCAGGAGCTGCATTCCTACTTCTAGGTGGACGTCGCACAGATAAGTGGGGACACCTGCTTGCCACAGCTTTATCGGCTTCATCATTTGGTGTTGGTCTTTACCAGCTCTCACAGATGTTGGGTCGCTCAACTGAAGCACGTCCAGTTTCACAAAAGCTTTTCGAGTGGATCAATGTTGGAAGCTTCAATGTAGATGCGGGTCTTTTACTCGATCAGCTTTCTATCTGCTTTGTACTGTTGATTACCGGCGTTGGAACTTTGATTCATATCTACTCAATCTCATACATGTCACATGATCATGATCGTCGTCGTTTCTTTGCGTACCTCAACCTATTTATTGCAGCGATGCTCCTGTTGGTTCTAGGTAATAGCTACCTCAATCTTTATGTCGGTTGGGAAGGTGTGGGTCTTGCTTCATACCTATTAATCGGTTTCTGGAATCAAAAGCCTGCATATGCGACAGCCTCTAAAAAGGCTTTCGTTATGAACAGAATTGGTGACATGGGGTTGTCATTTGCAATCATGATCGCCTTTGCAACTATGGGAACGGTTTCATTTACTGGTGTTGCCGAGCATGCACATCACACATCAGAGGCTGCATTAACAGCTATGGGAATCATGTTGTTGGTAGCCGCTACTGGTAAATCAGCTCAATTCCCATTGCAGGCATGGCTTGGCGATGCGATGGCAGGCCCAACTCCTGTTTCTGCACTTATTCACGCAGCGACCATGGTTACAGCCGGCGTGTATTTAATTACCCGTTCTAACTTTGTATTTGATGCCGCTCCAACTGCCCAGCTTTTGGTTGTCATCGTTGGTGCAATTACCTTGATGTTCGGTGCGCTCATCGGTACCGCTAAAGATGACATCAAGAAAGCACTTGCTGCTTCAACGATGTCTCAGATCGGTTACATGATTTTGGGAGCCGGCCTTGGTCCAGTTGGTTACGCATTTGCAATCATGCACCTGCTAACGCATGGATTCTTTAAAGCTGGAATGTTCTTAGGTGCAGGTTCAGTCATGCATGGAATGAATGATGAAGTGAATATGCGCAAGTACGGCGCACTTCGTAAGTTCATGCCAATTACCTTCATTACCTTTGGTCTTGGTTACTTAGCAATTCTTGGAGTGCCACCATTTGCTGGCTTCTATTCCAAGGACATGATTATTGAAACAGCGTTTAATGCTGGTGGGATTAAGGGAATTATTCTTGGAAGCGTTGCACTGATTGGTGCAGGCATTACCGCTTTCTACATGTCTCGCGTAATGATCCTTACATTTACCGGAACAAAGCGTTGGGATGAGGATGCACATCCTCATGAATCCCCATGGTTGATGTGGTTGCCAATGGCGATTCTTGCTATTGGTTCAGTGACATCTGGTTATCTACTTTCACATGGTCATGCACTTGTTAACTGGCTATCACCACTCTTTGAACACCATGGCGAGCATGAAGAGTTGCTTAAGCCAATCGTTGTTTCTGCGCTTGCATTAACAATGGTTGCAATCGGTGTAGCTATTGCATTCATGAAGTACTCACGTCAAGAAGTTGCGGCCGTTGCTCCAGAAGATGTTTCAATCTTTACAAAGATTGCGCGCCAAGATCTGATGCAGGATCGCTTTAATGAGGCTGTATTTATGCGCCCAGGTCAGGCTTTAACCGCAACCCTTGTTGCTGCAGATGAAGCAGTTGTCGATGGGGCGGTACGTGGAGTCGCAAAGACTGCGCTGGGTTCAGGTTCAGCGCTACGCGGTCTACAAAATGGTTTTGTACGTAGCTATGCAGCGTTGATTTTGATTGGTGCGATCGCACTAATCGGTGCGATTTGGGTGGTGGTTCAGTAATGAAGTGGTTAACACTATTAATGCTTCTGCCACTTGCAGGAGCAGCCATCATTGCAGCGCTTCCAAAGGCTAATGAAAAGGCGGCTAAGCAAGCAGCCCTTGTCACAACACTTGCAGTAACTGCGGCGACCATTGCAATGGCTACTGGTTTTGAGCGTGACAACGTCAACCTTCAATTCGTGGAAAAGTACTCGTGGATTCCTAGCTTTGGAATCAACTACGCACTTGGCGTGGATGCGATCGCGCTTGTGTTGATTTTGATGTCAACAATTCTTGCTCCAATCGTTGTTCTTGCTGGCTGGAATGAAGCACATGGCGGACGTTGGAGTGTTAAGACTTTCTACATTCTGATTCTGGTACTTGAAACCATGATGATCGGCGTTTTCGCTGCAACTGATGTTTTCTTGTTCTATGTGATCTTCGAGGCGATGTTGGTTCCCGTGTATTTCCTTATTGGTGGATATGGAACTGGAGAACGCGCAGCTGCTGCTGTTAAGTTCTTGATTTACAGCCTTGTTGGTGGATTGCTCATGCTCGCATCGATCATCGCGCTTTATGTGATGTCAGGTGCGCAGGGTGGACATACTTTTGATCTCAATGAGCTTTCTAAACTTCAGATGTCTTCAACAACTCAAAATCTTTTGTTCTTAGGCTTCTTTATTGCCTTCGCTATCAAGGCGCCTGTGTGGCCATTCCACACCTGGCTGCCAGATGCAGCTCAATCTGCAACACCTGGAACCTCTGTTCTTTTGCTCGGTGTTCTGGACAAGGTTGGTACCTTCGGAATGATCCGCTACTGCTTAACTTTGTTCCCTGAGGCAAGCAAGACATTCACGCCAGTGATTTTGGTACTTGCGGTAATTTCAATTATTTACGGTGCATTCCTTGCGATTGGCGCAAAGGACATCAAACGATTAATCGCTTACACATCGATCTCTCACTTTGGTTTCATCACAATGGGTATCTTTGCGATGACTAGCCAAGGTCACAGCGGTGCAACCTTGTACATGTTTAACCACGGCTTTTCGACAGCAGCGCTATTCCTAGTAGCTGGCTGGATGATTTCACGCCGCGGTTCATCAACGATCGCTGACTTTGGTGGGCTACAACGCGTAACACCTGTCATGGCTTGGACATTCTTCTTAGCGGGAATGTCATCACTTGCACTACCTGGTCTTTCAAGTTTTGTCAGCGAGTTCTTGGTTCTTGTTGGAACATTTACTCGGTATCCAGTGCATGCAATTATCGCAACCTTTGGAATCGTGTTAGCGGCTTTGTATATCCTGATTCCAGTACAGAAGGCTTTGCATGGTCCAACCACACCAGGCAATGAAGCTTTGAGTGATCTCAACCTTCGCGAAAAGATTGCTATCGCTCCAGTGATTGCAATTATTGTGGTGTTGGGCTTCTACCCATCACCGTTGCTAAAGGTAATTAACCCCGCGGCATCACACGTAATTTCACAAATGGGATTCACTGATCCTGCACCAACAATGGGGGATAAGTAATGACTTTCACAGCACCAGTACTTTCGTACTCACTACTTTCACCAATATTAATTCTGCTTGGTGGAGCCTTACTTGGTGTTTTGGTTGAGGCATTTGTATCTAAGGCTCTGCGTCCAGCTGTTCAGCTAACTCTGACCCTCGGTTCACTTTTACTTGCACTTATGCAGGTGTGGCGAATCCGTGGCCAGCAGTCACTAACTGCTGCGATGGGATCTGTAACAATTGATGGCCCTGCAGTGTTACTACAGGCGTCAATCCTAATTATTTCTATCATTTCTGTTTTCCTGATTGCAGATACAGAAAACTTCACTGCACTGGCTGCTGCCTTGCCAGGATCTGATGAAGAGCGCAAAGCACTTCAATCAGGTGATCAGGTAACTGAGGTTTATCCGCTTACATTGTTTGCGGTTTCTGGAATGCTTTTGTTTCCGATCGCAAGCGATCTCATCACCTTGTTTGTGGCACTTGAAATGCTCTCTCTTCCTTTGTACTTGATGGCTGGACTATCTCGTCGCCGTCGCTTGGCATCACAGGAATCTGCACTTAAGTACTTCTTGCTAGGTGCATTTTCTTCAGCGTTCTTCCTATTTGGCGCTGCTTATTTATATGGATTCTCAGCCTCAATTAGCTTTGCTGGCATCCGCGAAGCAGTTGTAGGTGGCGGCGGAAATGATGTTTTGCTCCTTATCGGAATGGCATTCCTTTCAATTGGATTGCTTTTCAAGGTTGGTGCAGTTCCATTCCACGCATGGTCACCAGATGTCTACCAAGGCGCACCAACTCCAGTAACTGCATTCATGGCAGCTGCTACAAAGGTTGCTGCCTTTGGTGCAATGCTTCGTATTTACTACACATCATTTGCTAACGCACAGTGGTCCTGGACTCCAATGTTGTCTGGAATCGCGATCGTTACGATGCTTCTTGGTTCTTTAGTTGCTATTGCACAGCGTGATGTAAAGCGCATGCTTGCTTACTCTTCAATTGCACATGCAGGTTTCTTGTTGTCAGGTGTTATTGCACTGAACAAGGCTGGACTTGATGCAACGATCTTTTATCTATTTGCATACGGTGTAGCAACTGTTGGTGCATTCGGAGTTGTGACACTTGTTCGCGACTCTGCTGGTGAAGTTACAGATCTAAATCGTTGGAAGGGTCTAGGTAAGCGCTCTCCATTTGCAGCATCTGCATTTGCACTATTTCTGCTTGCCTTTGCTGGAATTCCACTAACAAGTGGCTTCATCGGAAAATTCTCAATCTTCTCTGCAGCTTATGAAAGTGGAGCTAAAGGCGTAGTTATCGCTGGTGTACTTTCAAGTGCCATCGCAGCCTTCTTCTATATTCGTGTCATTGTCTTGATGTTCTTTACAGATGCAACTGAGGATGGAACAGGTGTTGAAGTACCTTCAATTCTGACCCGTTCGACAATTGTTATCGCCGGCGTGATCACATTGGCACTCGGAATTTATCCAGCACCATTGCTGAACTTCATCACTGATATCGCAACCTTCATTCGCTAATGTCCACATTTGGCATTCCAAACGTTGCCCCTGAATTAGAGGCGCAACTAATCAACCAGATGGCCGATGTGGAATCCTTATTGCGAAGTCATACTCGTAGCGAATATCCATTTGTGGATGAGACCGCACACCACCTTGTAGCGGCCGGAGGCAAGCGCTTACGCCCACTATTAACCCTTTTAACCGCTCAATACGGTAATCCAGAGGCTCAGGGCGTCATTGCGGCAGCGGTTGCCTGCGAGATTACCCACCTAGCAACTCTGTATCACGATGATGTTATGGATGAAGCTCCACTACGGCGCGGAGTTGAAAGCGCAAATATGCGATGGGGGAACACCATTGCAATTCTTACTGGGGATTTCTTATTTGCTAAATCATCAGATCTTTTAGCTGATCTCGGACCTGAAGCTGTTCGTTTACAAGCTCGAACATTTGAGCGCCTTGTTATCGGCCAGATCATGGAGACGCAAGGACCAAACCCGGGACAGGATCCACTAGAACATTATTTAAAGGTTGTTGCAGATAAGACTGGATCATTGATCGCTGCATCTGCTCGCTATGGCGGAATGATCTCTGGTGCATCAAAAGAAATTACAGACACCGTTACAGTGTTTGGTGAAAAAATTGGTGTTGCATTCCAGTTGGCAGATGATGTTATTGATATCGCTAGTGAATCAAATCAATCAGGAAAAACGCCTGGAACAGATTTACGTGAAGGTGTCCCTACACTTGTTACTTTAAATGTAATGAAATCAAATGATCCAGTGGATGCTGAACTAAAGCGGCTACTGTCCGCACCAATTACTGATGAACCCACTGTTCAACAGGTATTAGTGGAGCTTCGCAATCACAAGGCGCTAGATGAATCCCGTCAACAGCTTCTGCAGATTGCAAAGGAAGCACGTGGAGCTCTCGGTCCACTTCCTGTTAATGATGCAACAGGTGCCTTGATGTCGCTATGCGATGCTGTTATCGACCGATCTGCTTGATTTAACCAAATCAAATGCCAGGGTTGTAAGCGAAACCCAAATAATCAAAAATCCAACCCAGCGAGCAGTTGGCATATCTTCATGTCGAATCCAGACCCCCACTGAAAACTGCAAAGTTGGAGTTATATATTGAAGCAATCCAATAGTTGTAAAGGGCAATCGAGTAGCAGAACCGTTAAATAACAACAAAGGAATAGCGGTAATTGCTCCAGCGCTCATCAGTAAAAGGGTTAAACCCCAATGGTGACCGAACTGCCCAGTGCCCTTATTACCTATATAAATCAGGTATCCCAGGTAGAAAAAGCCGGAAATAAAGGTTTCAATCGCAAGACCTTCAAGAGCGCCAAGACCCAACTGCTTCTTAATAAGGCCGTAGCTGCCCCATGAAACCGCCAAGGTAAGTGCGATCCAAGGCAGGCGACCATAATCAATTGTTAAGACCAAGACTCCGATAGATGCGATCGTAACTGCAGCCCATTGAAGGGGGCGCATCTTTTCTTTCAGCAGAATTACACCAAAGCCAATAATGATGAGCGGATTGATGTAGTACCCCAATGAAGCTTCAACAACATGACCGTTGTTTGTAGCCCAGATGTAAACCAACCAGTTAATTGAAATTAATAATGATGTGAGAAATAACTTGGCTGCAATCTTTGGTCGCTTCAAGGTTGCTAAAGTTGATTTCAACGCCTTAGTTGCTGCAAGAACTATGAAACAGAAAACCAAGGTCCAAACAGCTCGGTGCGAAACAATCTCTAGGGGATTGGCTGGTTCAAGCAAGGGCCAATACAAAGGGAAGGCACCCCATAAAGAGTATGCACTGATCCCAAATAGAAGGCCGAGCTTGTTTTTACTCAATTATCTAAAGTTCGTAAATTGAACAGCGAAGTCCCAGCCACCATCTTTGATCATGGCCATTGTTTCCTGAAGATCATCGCGACTCTTTGAAGTAACGCGAAGTTCATCACCTTGAATCTGAGTCTTAACAGACTTTGGACCCTCGTCACGAATTTTCTTAGCAATCTTCTTAGCATTCTCAGTTGAAATGCCTTCCTTCAACGGAGCAGCGATCTTGTAAATCTTTCCTGATAGCTGAGGTTCGCCGGCATCGAGGTGCTTAAGTGAAACACCGCGCTTGATCATCTTGTCCTTTACAACATCCAAAGCTGCCTTTGCGCGCTCTTCAGTATCTGCTTCAATCAAAACCTTGTCACCTTCAAGTTCAATCTTTGAACCGGTGTTCTTGAAATCAAAGCGGGTCTCGATCTCACGAACAGCTTGATTAATCGCGTTATCTAGCTCCATGCGGTCGATCTTTGAGGTAACGTCAAAACTGCTATCTGCTGCCATTTACGGGCCCCTTCACTGGATAAAAGCGCGGTTTGTACGCGCACCTACCTAAGGTATCCTTTCCCTTCGCACAATCCTAAATTGCCGCAGTACTTGTTCGACCTTGGCGGGTTGCCCGAGCGGCCAATGGGAGGGGACTGTAAATCCCCCGGCTCTGCCTTCGAAGGTTCAAATCCTTCACCCGCCACCAAAGTTCGTTTTGGCTCCTAGCTAGACGAAACCAGAATTAAACACAGTAAATAGCTGGCTAATTACCTCTTAAGTGAAATCGGATTTCCATACTCGGAAATCAAAGCCTTTAAGTTAACTTCATTTCGGTCCTGGTTTCCATTTTTCCAAAGCCCAACCTCTTGAGTCGAATCAATAAAGTTCAATGTATCAAGACCAGAAAGTCGTCTTACTAATGTGCCTTTTCGTCGAGCTTGGAAGTACCACCACAAGTCATCGGTATTAAAGGAAAGTTTTCTATACAACTC
>Ga0007797_1000713_pt1 | contig 10085 bp, 9 predicted proteins | sample CryBogmetaGMA25M_FD_60364 | JGI IMG/M metagenome (GOLD analysis project Ga0007797, IMG submission 60364) | Freshwater microbial communities from Crystal Bog, Wisconsin, USA - MA2.5M | ecosystem: Environmental > Aquatic > Freshwater > Lake | place: Crystal Bog, Wisconsin, USA | collected 2009-07-06 | reverse complement strand
TGTTTATGCTCATCCTTAATCCACCCATCTTCAAGTATTTTATTAACAAAAGCTATAGCTCTGAATTCATGTAATAAAGACGAATTAAAAGTTATTTCATTAATCCGATTCATAATTTCATTAGCATTAGTTGGTAATTTACTTCTGGTCATTGGATTAATATGCACCACAACCACATCATTTGTCTCTCCATGATAAAATAATGGAAAAATAGCAGGATTTCCCATAAATCCACCATCCCAATAATATTCATCACCAATTTTAACTGCTTGGTATAAATAAGGTAAACAAGCTGATGCCATAATCACATCTATTGAGAGTTCTGATGTTTCAAATACCCTTACTTTTCCAGTACGTACTGTAGTGGTGGAAATAAATAAATTGGTTGATTTAGCTTCTCTAAGTTCGTCAAAATTAACATGTTTCCCCAAAACATCTCGTAATATATTATAATTATATGGATTAAATTGATAAGGAGAAATAATATGGCTTAAATTATCAAATATACTTAGATTATAATAACGAATAAAATTATCAAAAGGTGTTGGAACGTCTTTTGAATTATGGGTTATCTGGCTAACACTTTTCCAGAAATCATGTAATAATTTCCTGGCTCCATCATTACCTCCCTTTAATCTACCATAAGCAAAAACAGCTGCATTAAGTGATCCAGCACTAGTAGAACAAAGACCATCGATCTCAAGTCTACCGTCTTCTAGTATTTTATCTAAAATTCCCCAAGTGAAAGCCCCATGAGCTCCTCCACCTTGTAATGCCATATGTATTTTCTTTTTAATCTCTGTCAATTATATACTCCTCTACTTCTTTAAATAATCATATAACACTCTTCCATAAGGCAAAGTGATATCTGCAATAAAATGCATTCCCTCTATTACCTTTTTTACTGGTAAATCAGCTACTGGCGCATTAACGTGAGGAATCAGATGCAATCTTGCTGGCCCCTTCCACGCTCCTTTAATTTTAACATCTGTTAAATTATAACCCACTAATTGAGCAATAGCTAAAGAACCATCCACATCCGGGATTAGTTTAAGATTTACCTGAGTTTTAGTAACTTTCTTCATCATCTCTTCAACGTTATGAGCATGGCTTGCATGGGTATTATTAATTAAATTCTCATGTTTATATCCCATGGTTCCCATAGCCACTTGCTGCTCTGCATATTCAAGCTTTCCAGTTAAAGTATCGCGAATAATTTTTAAAGAAGGATGTGCATGCTTTTTAGGAAAGCCCCAAACCTCTCTACCACCGGAAATAGGTGGCTCACAATCTAAATACATTTGAGCAGTAAAATTGACATGCTCACCCTTATATAAACAAGGAATAACTAGACCACTTTCAGCATAATCTCCAAATCCAGCACTATCAGGCATTGAAATAAACTCATATAGCACTGTATTGCTGCCATCTGGCTCTAAAGGTTCAGGTACAGCTGCTCTAATGGCTTCAGGGCAAGATTCATAAATTACAATAAAATATTCTCTATCAACGAATCGATATGGACCTCTAGGATAGCTAGGGCTTGCTATTGGCATTGACGCAGCATTCAAAACATCTTTGATATTCATCATAATCTCCTTTTTAACTTTAAGGAAAAATTATATCATCAAATAGTTTATAATATATTAACGGTTATTAGAGAAAGCCATTCTTCTTCAGATAATATTTTTAAGCCAAGATCTTGAGCTTTGGTTAGTTTACTTCCAGCTTCACTACCTACTATAACATAATCAGTATTTTTAGAGATACTGCTCAAAACTTTCATCCCTAGACTTTCAGCTTTAGCTTTAGCTTCGCTGCGAGTCATTTGATTTAAAGATCCTGTAAAGATAATAGTCTTGCCGGTTAATTCTGTTTGTCTTTCATACTCAACATAATTAGTTATTTTTATAATTTTACTTAAGTTCTCGATGATTTGACAATTATTTTGATCAGAGAAAAACTCTCCAATCATAAAAATGGTTTTATCACCAATTCCATCAATATTATTAAGGAATTCTTCTGCATCTAAATTATTAAGAACTATTTCACTCATCATTGCATACCAATTCGCAAAATTTTGATAATTCTTAGCTAATAATTTAGCAGTAACAATACCCACAGACCTAATACCTAAACTATAAATAAATCTGGCTAAACTTATCTCTTTAGCTTTATTTATTGCCTCTACTAAGTTGTTAACAGATTTAGCTCCGAAACCTTCACAAACTTTTAATTCTTCACTATAACTTTCTAAAATAAAAATATCTGCTGGAGACTTCACATATCCTTTCTCGATAAAGAAGTCTAATTGCTTTTCTCCAAGCCCATCTATATCAAACGCATCTTTGCTAACAAAATGACATAAATGCTCTAACCTTTGCGCTGTACATGCCAAACCACTCGGACAACGAATCACCGCCTCTTCCACTTCACGCACAACATGGGCATTACATGAAGGACAATTTCCTGGTAAAGAGAATTTATTTAGATTACTTGTTCTAAGGTCTAACCTTACTTCAACAACTTGGGGTATCACATCTCCAGCTCGCTGAACAATAACCATATCCCCTATTCTTATATCTTTACGGTCTATCTCATCTTGATTATGTAAACTTGCTCTAGAAACTAATACGCCACCAATATTAATTGGCTCTAATTCTGCCACTGGAGTTAAAGCTCCAGTTCTTCCAACTTGTACGGTAATATTAAGCAATTTTGTTATTGCCTTTTCAGCTGGAAATTTATGAGCAATAGCCCAGCGTGGATTGCGCCCCACAAAGCCAAGACGCAGCTGCAAGCTCAAATCATTAACCTTATAAACTATCCCATCAATATCAAATGACATTGTACTTCTAATTTTCTCAATTTCTGAATAGAACTCCATCACTTCATCTAGTGACTTACATATTTTATGCTGAGGATTTACAGCTAAACCAATAGCAACCAAATAATCTAACAATTCCATTTGAGTCTTAGCTTTAATATCAGCTTCACCAACAGCATAAACGAAATAGCGTAAATTTCGACTAGCTGTAATTCTACTATCTAACTGTCTTAATGAACCAGCAGCCGCATTACGCGGATTAGCAAAGGGCTCTTCTCCTTTTTCTTGCTGAATGAGATTAAGTTGATAAAAATCTTCATGAGTCATATAAACTTCCCCACGAACTTCTAAAATACCAGAAGCCTCTATGCTACTTGGGAATCCTGTAACTTGCTTTATATTAGCCGTAATATCTTCACCAACAAAGCCATCTCCTCTCGTTGCAGCATAGACTAATTTACCAGCTTCAAATCTAGCTGAGAACGATAAACCATCTATTTTAGTCTCACAGCAAAGCTCTGGAAAATAATTAATTCCTAAAAATCGCTGCAGCTTCTGAATAAAATCATCTATATCTTCTTTATTAAACCCATTACTTAAGGAGAGCATCGGTTTACTATGAGTAATTTTAGCAAATTTACTAACCACAGGAGAGATCACTTGAGTAGGGCTATCAGCTTTAATAAATTGAGGAAATAAATTCTCTATTTTCAAATGACGTTGGAATAATTTATCATATTCGCTATCTGTTATAGCTGAAGTATTTTTTTGATAATATAACTCATTATGATGTTTTAACAAATCACTTAAGCGCTTCAGCTCAAGCTTTGCTTCATTATCAGTTAATTGTTCAGGGGCTTTATTGATATTTTGAAACATTTTTATTACTCATCAAACATCTTATCTAGACTAACTTCAACATAGTTTTTTTACATATGTAGTGTGGAAATCCAGGTAAAAAACCTGCTTCATTACAAATAAGAAGCCTTCGGTTAATTTTGGATTACCACCGCTACATATTTCCGCCTTTAACAGGCATGCACTACTTCTTTTGCATAATAATTAACATCATTCAACTTTAGCAAGTATCTCTTTTAATTCTTTCATTGCTTTATCTATCAGCTCTGGATTATCACCTCTTAATACAAGGCTTGTTCCCCAAATATCGTCTCGCTTAAAGGGATAACTCCCCATTTCAATTGACGGATATTTATCTTGTAGGTCACTAAACTGCTCAGCTATAGCATTTTCAGAAATTTCCGCGTCAACAGATTTTGAAATAATAGGTTTTCCATGCTTCAAATATTTCTTAACCTCTCCAAACATTGCTTGCATAATGGAAGGCACTCCAGCCATTACAAAAACATTATCTATTTTAAAGCCAGGAGCTCCGGTTTCTCTATTAAGTAAAGACTCTGATCTGCTAGGCATATGAGCCATTCTTATATGACCTTGAGTAAGAGGACAATTATTTTTCAATAAAAATTCTTCCATTATTTCTTTAGCTTCTTTATGCAATATATACTCATCATCAAATGCTTTGGCCATAGTTTGCGCAGTTATATCATCATGAGTTGGGCCAATTCCCCCAGTTGTAAAAACATAAGTATATTTTTTTCTTAGCTCATTAACCGCTGAAATAATAGCTTCTTCTATATCTGGGATCACCCTCACTTCTTGAAGACGAATACCAATACTTCCTAATTCTTTAGCTATAAATTGAATATTCAGATCTTGAGTTTTACCAGATAAAATTTCATTACCAATGATAATTATAGCAGAGTTAAGCGTTTCTGATTGCATTTTTCCTCACCTAATGATATATTCTGTAACTTATCAACCACCAACTTTAATATAAAATGTCCAACATAACAATACATAAACCAGAAGATTTCGTTAAAATGCGCTCTAGTGGCAAGCTTGCTGCTGAAGTTCTTGATTTTATTACTGACTATGTTAAACCAGGCATTACTACGCTTGAATTAAATGATTTATGTCACGATATGATCATAAAAAATGGAGCCATCCCGGCACCTCTTAACTATCGCGGTTTTCCAAAATCCATCTGCACTTCAATTAACCATGTTATCTGCCATGGCATACCTGATGAACGTAAATTAAAAGATGGAGATATCATTAACCTTGATGTAACTGTTATAGTTGATGGCTGGCATGGTGATACTAGCAGAATGTATCTGGTTGGGAACCCTTCAGTTAAAGCCAAGCGCTTAATTGATGTAACCCATGAGGCAATGATGCTTGGCATAGAGCAAGTAAAACCTGGCGCTCATTTGGGTAATATTGGTCATGCAATTGAAACCTATATTAAAAAATTTGGTTACTCATCAGTTAGAGATTATTGCGGACATGGAATTGGTAAAATATTCCATACTGAGCCAAGCGTAATGCATTTTGGCGAAGCTGGCACTGGTCCTATTCTAGAAACTGGAATGTTTTTTACGGTTGAACCAATGATTAATGCTGGCACTTATCATTCAAGGCTAAATCCAACTGATGGCTGGACAGTAACCACAAAAGACAGAGAGCTTTCAGCTCAATTTGAACATACAATAGCTGTTACTGAAACGGGATATGAAATTTTTACTCTTTCACAAAAAGGCTATAGCAAACCCCCATATAACAATATATAAGGAAATGATATGAACGATGTAATTGATAATAACTCAAAAGAATATTTAAACCAATTCATGGCTAGAATTGAACGGTTAGAAGAAGATAAAAAAACAGTCTTAGAAGATATCAAAGAAGTCTATTTAGAAGCAAAAGCTCAAGGCTTTGATACTAAAGTATTACGTCAAATTGTTCGTATTCGTAAAATAGATCGCGCTAAATTAGAAGAGCATGAAGAATTAATGGATTTATATAAACATGCTTTAGGTATGATTTAGCTTTTAAATTAGCTTTTCTTATCATTTTATTAACTATTTTCATATTAATATTGATAAATACTATCCAATAGAGATTGATATAATGGAAGATATAAATAAAAATGTAGCGAACTTCATTGATAAGCATAAAAGTGAAAATTTATTTAAAGCTTTTAGTGGCATGGTAAAAAATTTAGCTAATGATGACTCTATTTTAAAAACAGCGTCTAAATTAGAGTCAATTACTAAAACACTCAAAGAAAGCAACGTAAAGCATGATCCAAATTTAACTAAAGAAGATACGAAATTCCAAAATAAAATTAATGAGCAATCTACAAAAGCCACTACTTTAAATCGTTAAATTATTGACAAATCAGCCCAGCTAAACTAGCTTACTTATTTGACAAAAAATAACAGGCATTCAATGAAAAACAAGCCATGGCATTTCCTTAAACCTGGAGATATAGTCGATATAATCGCGCCATCTTCTACGGTTCCAACTGATAATTTAATTGAATATTATCAAAAGGCTAAAGATTGTTTAAGCAAAATTGGATTGGTTGCTCGAATCCCCAACGATCTAATAACTTTAGATGAAGATTTATTTTCTGCTAATAATCTTGAATATCGTAGCTCACATCTTATCGATAGCCTTACTAATAAAATAAGCAAAGCTATTTGGGCAATCCGTGGAGGCTATGGAGCCGCAAAAATCATTCCGTTTTTAGAGCAAATTACTCCCCCCATAAAGCCGAAGCTCTTGCTAGGATTTAGTGATATAACAGCTTTGCATTTATTTCTAAAAAACCAATGGCATTGGAGCAGCATGCATAGCGCTGTAATCAACCAACTAATCATTAATCCGAAATTACTCACTGAATTAGAGCCTATAATTTTTGGCAAACAAACTCAAATTAATTATGACCTAATTCCTTTAAATGATTTAGCCAAACAATCACTAAGTATTAATAGCGAAATAACCGGCGGTAATCTCTCTATAGTTCAAACCAGTCTTGCAACTTCTTGGCAAATTAACGCTAAAGATAAGATCATCTTTCTTGAAGAAGTTGGTGAACAAGGCTATCGTATTGATCGAATGCTAAACCAATTATTACAAGCTGGTATTTTTGATCTTGCAAAGGCAGTAATTTTTGGAGAAATAACTCCTCCCTTAGGGATAGAACCTGATTTATGTGGCAAAGCTATAGAAAATTTTGCTAAAAAGCTTAATTTACCAGTATTATCTTTACCAATTATCGGTCATAATATAGAACATAATTCACCATTACCATTAGGAACTAGCTGTAATCTAAACTTAGGAGAAAAACCTACATTGATTTGCACATCTGGTGGAATTGATTAATTTTATAAGAGAAAAATATGTTAACAGCCAACGAAATCAAACAACGACTAGAGCATTTAAATCCATCATTTATTAATATTAGTGATGATAGCCACGCTCATGCAGAACATATCGAAAATCCAACTGGCGGTTTAACACACGCTACCATCACTATTGTTTCAGAAAAATTTAATGAACTATCTCAGGTACAGAGACATAAATTAATCTATAACTGCTTAAAAGATGCATTGGCGGGATCACTACATGCTTTATGTTTAAAAACCTTCACAGAAGCAGAATATAAAAAGAAAGATTTTTAGTATAGTAAGCTTTAAATTCAATCAAATTTATTGTTTCTAGCAAGGCCAGCAGGAGGAATCTTACCCACCTTCCCTCTTTTGCCAATCCATGGAGCTAGCTTCTTTTCTCTTCTTGTTTGCCCCAAATAACTCCAAGACAATCCTTCTTCAGAAGATAGTAATTTTAAAGCAGACAATTTTGCATCATGATATTTCTGAAATTGCACACCCTGACCACGCTTCATTTCTGGTATTTCTTCAATTTTGAAAACCAATAATTTACGGCTAGTTCCAAGAACAGCCACTAAATCATGCTCTGGCTCAATTAAACTACAAATAATTGCTTCGTCACCCTCAGCCAAATTCATTACTTTCTTACCTAATTTGGTTTGCGCTAATATTTCATTTGAGGCTACTATGAACCCTTTACCATTTCTACTAACCAATAATATCTTACGTTCAGGCTTGTAAACCTGCACATCAAGAACTTGTTCATCTCGCTCAAGTTCAATTAATATATTTAATGGATCTCCATCACCTTTAGTTATACTCATAGTATGCGCTGCTATGGTATAAAATTTTCCTGCTTGAGTAAAAATGATAATTTTATCAGTAGTAAATAATTCTAAGATAAATCTTTGCCCGTCACCGTCTTTGTAACGAATATTTTCAGGTGCAAGATTATGCCCTTTTAATGCTCTAATCCAACCTAATTGCGAACATATAATAGTCAAAGGCTCTTTTGCAATATAACTTTCAATATCAATAGATTGAGCAAGAGGTAAAGCAGCATTATCAATAACAGTTCTTCTAGCTCCAATCTCAGTTTTTAAACCAAATTTCTGCTTAACCTCATTAAGATCAGCTTTTATAACTTTCTTAAGAGTTACAGGATTGGCAATAATATCTTCTAATTCAGCCTTAGTTTTGCTTAACTCATCATGCTCATTGCGAATAGACATCTCTTCTAGTTTACGCAGTGATTTCAAACGCATATTAAGGATTGCTTCTGCTTGGATCTCACTCAGAGAAAAAGCTTCCATCAACATTTCCTTAGGCTCATCTTCATAACGAATTATTCTTATTACTTCATCTAAATTAAGATAAGCGATTAAAAATCCAGCTAATATTTCTAAACGATGCTCAATTTTATCCAATCTGAACTTTGAACGCCTCAAAATAACCACTTCACGATGTTTTAAGAATTCTTCTAAAATCTCTTTTAAACTCATTACTCTTGGTACAGAATGACTATCAAGTACGTTCATATTAAAACTTACACGATATTCTAAATCAGTCTGCTTAAATAAAGACTCCATTACTGCTTCTGCAGAAACATTAGAATTTTTTGGCTTAATAATTAAAGAAATAGTTTCTGCTGAATCATCATAAAAATCATCAATCAAAGGCAGCTTCTTATCCTTGTATAATTCTGCCATTTTCTCAATCAATCGAGACTTTTGCACTTGATATGGCATTTCAGTGATAACAATCTGGTAATTATTTCGCGGTAATTCTTCTCTATGCCATGCAGCTCTAACTTTAAAGCTACCTCTACCAGTTTCATAGGCTTTAATTATATTTTCTTTAGTTTCACTAATAACCCCACCAGTAGGTAAATCTGGCCCTTGAATATGTGCCATTAAATCAGCAACACTAAGTTCAGGTCTAGCAAGCAATGCTAAAGACGCATCACAAAGCTCTGCAATATTATGCGGAGGAATTGAAGTCGCCATACCAACAGCAATTCCTTCAGTACCATTAGCAAGTAAATTAGGAAACATAGCTGGCAGTAAGCAAGGCTCACTATCTTGTTCATCATAAGTAGATTTGAAATTTACGGTATCTTCATCTAGGTCTTTTAACAAATACAAAGCAATTTCAGTAAGACGAGATTCAGTATAACGCATTGCAGCCGCATTATCCCCATCAATTGAACCAAAGTTACCTTGTCCTTGAATCAATGGATAACGAATAGTAAAATCTTGTGCTAAACGTACTAAAGCATCATAAACAGCAGTATCACCATGTGGATGATACTTACCAATCACGTCACCAACTACTCTTGCACATTTCTTATATGCAGATTTTGGATCCATCTTTAATTGCAACATTGCATAAAGAATCCGCCTATGCACTGGCTTCAATCCATCCCTCACATCTGGCAAAGACCTAGACATAATGGTTGATAGTGCATAAGCTAAATAGCGCTCACTTAAAGCTTCAGTAAATTTAGTTTCAATAATATGCGACATTAGTTCCGTGTATTTCCTATCAATAACAACAGCTTAAGCTCAAGTCTTATAAATATAGTTAATTATATTATAAATTTCTGCAATTGCAGTAATATTAACATAAATAAACTGGAAAGCCAGAAGAAGAATAAAAGCAGCTAGACTTTAATTTAACTTAATAAATTAGACTTAAACTATAGCCAATAACCAAATTTATAAATTTTACAGCACTGCCATTTCATTCTCTTCTACTAAAACTTACACTATCAGCATGTAGAATATAGTTTTTACAAACATAATATAAAAAACATTTCCTCTACTATCTTAACGCTTCATTAATCAACTAATGATTTAATTGAGCGGCCATATAACAATCTAAAGAGGATGCAGAAATGACGGTCACATTATTACAAGCGCATTTAAAAGAACAATTAATAATTGACGGCCTTAATATGGATGTCAGCACTAAATCAATAGCAAATATTTATATATATT
>Ga0007797_1000710_pt1 | contig 10103 bp, 11 predicted proteins | sample CryBogmetaGMA25M_FD_60364 | JGI IMG/M metagenome (GOLD analysis project Ga0007797, IMG submission 60364) | Freshwater microbial communities from Crystal Bog, Wisconsin, USA - MA2.5M | ecosystem: Environmental > Aquatic > Freshwater > Lake | place: Crystal Bog, Wisconsin, USA | collected 2009-07-06 | reverse complement strand
ATAATGACATTCGATAGGATTGGAGACAAAACAATGAGTGATGAAGTTTATCGAATTGTAATGGAAGCCAACGGCTGGAGGTTTGATCCACGAACTGGTGCTAGGACGCATATCAGCCAAATGCAATCCAGATATGATGATATTTTCAATCGAATTTCTGTTGTTTTAAAGACAGTTGAATCTCAAGCCTTGTAATAAACCTTCCCATCCTTGTCAGCAAACCACATGGCCCTGAGCTCCGGGACGGCGACGAGCTTCTTGACGGGAACACAGTCCGTGTCGACGATTGCGGCCGTGTGTCGCTGCTTGAGGCTCAGGACGCCGATTGTGCCGTACGTTGTTTGGTAGAGGATCGCGTCGTCGACGATGGTGAATGCGGTGATCTCGCTGGCGAGGATGGTCATTCGCTTGGAGGGCGACAGGTAGCTTGCTGATAACAGGTAGTTGTGAGTTGTGAGGAATATGAAAACGTCCCCGTCCGTGGTGCACCCATCGCGGAGCTGGAAGCGGTTCTCTTCGCCTGGAAGCGCAAGCGGGACGCTGAACTGTTTCATGGTGGTGATGTGGCGGATGAATCCGTGGCGCTTGAGCTTGGGGAAGTCCATTATCTGGTCGATGGAGAGCTGGTAGATTGTGCCGAGTTTGGAGACAATAAAAATATTGCGGTTGTGGGCGAGTAACGCGGTAACGAATCGCGCGGAGTCCGTAAGCATGTTGTTATCTCCTTTGCGGAATGCGTGAACGTTCAGAGTGTATGTGATGCTGGATAATGGCACGAACACTTGAGCGTTGGCATAGGAGTGGCCGTCGTTGGGTATTTCGACGAACTGTGTACATACTTGGTCTGACCATTCGGTCTGCTTCTTACATACAAACAAGTTGTGTGTGTTTTCCGTTGTTATGCATTTTGTATCCTTCCACTGTTGGGTCTTGCCACGGAATAGCCACTGGACGGTTTCGTCTCTTAGTCCCATGATCTTCCCAACTGACAGCTCCCGCCAGAATGTGATACAGGTTGCACGAACAGCGAGGAGGTTGGTTGTTTCTGGGTTGTTGGCGAGTATGTGTGGGTGAATGATCTTGCCGCGAATGAGGTCGGTGGGGAGCGCTGTGAAGCATGGCATTTTCCTTTTGGTTTGGTTTTGGAAACGGGCCGGTTGTTAAAAAAACAATATAAATTGCTGAAATGGAAAAAAAACAATATAAATTGCTGAAACGGAAAAAAAACTTCATTATAAATGACTTTTTTCTCTGGTGATCCACAAACACAATGGAAATCGAGGGCAGGCTCCAGGCGCTTAAGAATATGCAGTATACCGTTTTGGTGGGGGTTGTTTCCGATCCTGAGTTCGTGTCGTGGTTTTCTTCGTGGTTTTCGGAAAATGTGTCCAAGAAGTACGCGATGACCGATCGAGTTGCTGCGAATGTGCTCAAATCGTTCCTGGTGGCTACACACTTCGAGCGGGTCGTGGCAAAGGGGATTTTAATGCATATTGTTGAAAGCACTGCGCGTGAGGTTGTAAAGCGTTTGGAGCAATGGTATGAGTGTCGGAATGAACTTGGTCTGTGCAGTGCAATCGATATGTTCCTGTCGACTTGGGACAATCATCAGCGGTCGTTGCATCCGTATGATACCATGGCAAGCGTTATTCAGACTCGCTTCTGGTTTTCTCACGCCAGGTGGGTTACGGATGCTCGGATTGTGAAGTATTTTGCAGACAAGAAGTTCACTCTGGAACACTACGGAACGATGCGGGTGATTGATCGCGAGGACAAGTTTCGGGCCAGTAACTTTGAGAGAAACTTCAATGTCTGGATTCGGCGCCTTGCTGCCACTGTTGTGTTCAAGACTGGAAACCGAGAGCTGGAATACAACCCCGAAACAATGTCGCTCCGGATGATCAAGATGTGCATGTTTGCGCAGTCACAGCTGATTGATATTGCCAGCGTGCAGAACACAGCACAACTTGTGGCGATAGCTGGTGCAGCAGGTGTGTTGGAGCCGCTAGTGGATAAGTGTTTGAAGGGTGATTATTCGGACGCCGAGAACATGCTTGTTCGTTTGGTGGAATTCAGCCATTTATTCAATGTGTGGTGGGCTACGAACGGCGAGCGAATCATTAATCTTATGCAGCAGCATATCTACATTTTCACGTACATGAATTTTATCGGAGATCCCGTTGTCGAGTCTGGAATGGCGGTGGAGCTGAAGAAGCGGTACAGCTACCTGACGTCTTACGCCGAGATGGATGAGTTTCAACGGAATTCGCCGCTGATGAGAGCTCTCGGAGACGCTGTGCAGAGCCCAATGTGGAAGAGTTTCTACACGTCTGCCCAGGTGATGCACGAGTTGTTCATGGATCCTGAGTTTTTGTTCAATGCCAGAGAGTGTTATCCCATTGTGACGGATCGGTATGCGAGTGCTCCGCCTGTGTCAGTGGATGGTTCGGTGTTTCAGGTTATGCTTGCAGACATGATGGCAGCGACACTGTTTTCGTGTAGGTTTTCGGGTGATGCTCTGCGATGTGTTGAGGTTTTTCGACTGGATGAGATACGCCAGGATGCGAGCTTCTTGTGGGGTGAGTCGGAGTTCAGCGCGTACGCTACGCAGGTGTTTAACTTTATGCGCTCTCGGATTGGGAATGATGGGATAGAGGAGAGGTTGGGGACGGAGTGGAGCTGCATGCCGAATCACAATGATGTTGCCAAGACGATGACTTTTTTATTCGACGTGGCCAAGGAAGTTCGCGTGGGCATGGCCAACAAGGTGGTCGACGCAACCAGGGCAATCGGGGTGCAGTTCCGGCTGACAGTGGCAAGCAGTTCGCGGATGGCATATGATAAGACCAGGGTGTGGCTGAAGCAGGAGATAGATGCACTTTCGCGGAAGGAGCTGGAGTTGGTTCATTCGGGAGATCCGTTCATGCTGCTTCGCTTTCACGATCGTGCGCTGGTGAATCTTGTGTGCGGGGGTGGTATTAGTACGTGCTCTGTTCCCGAGGTCTTGGAGCTGGATGTGAGCAGGCTTGAAGATATCCGATCCAGTCTGTGTATGGTTGATGATAATCCGACAATGCGCTACGTGCTCTGCGAGCTTGTTACTTCGGAGCTGCCTCCTCGTTCCGTCGCGTACAAGCCTGCTCCGGTGATGTTTGAGGTGGCGAAGAAGCTTCGTGCCGTTATGGTGGTGTGCCGGGCTGTGCACGGGGAGATGACAATGCGGCTGACGCGGTCCCTGGCGGACGATTCGATGGCGGTGTTACTGGCTGTTGGCGCCAACTGAGCTGAAAAGCATTTTGTTGGTTTCGGATTTGTAAAGATTCAGAATCTGGCCTTGGATGCGGATGTATGCGTCGATCATTTTCGGATCAAGGCCCATGTTCTGTCCGTGGGTGTCTATTTTCTGAAGCGATCCACGCACGCTGTCGCTGAGGTCTAGCATGTTTCGAAGCGTGATGCCGAGACGAATGGTCGGGTTCAGTGTATGGCTTTGGATGTGCTCGTGTATGGTGTTTTCGTTGATTTCATCCTCGTCCGGGTGTCGAGTTCGAAGCTCGGCGTGTACCTCGCATGCCAACGTTCTTGTGCTCATTGTGCCGATGTTATCGTGAATAAATTGGTGCATTTCGTGTGCGTCCTTGTGTGTGTTGAACTTGCACAGCCAGCACATACGGGGTATTTAAATGTGTGTGAGTTTATATATTTTTCATATAAAACCCGTGATCGCGCTGTGGTGCATCGATGAACGAGCGATTGGTGCTGGGAATCATGATGTGTGTGTTTATGTTATGTGAAAAGGTTGAGGGCAGGGGCAGCTGGGGTGATGAGTCGGACAACCATGCTCGCGGCGATGTGGTGGTGACTATCTTTGAAATAACCATTGTGGCTGTGTTGGTGGCTTGCTGCGTGGGGATGTTTCAGCAGTATGATGCCATGGGGTATATGGGGTGGAATGGCTACGGGTCCTGTCCCGCGGCTTTGCCCCCTCTTCCTGCTATGAATACTGCTGACGGTGGGTGTGGGTCTATTCGCATCACGATGGATGATCTTCGCCGCGCGGTGAGTAGGGAGGTTGAGCAGAAAGTGCGACAGGAGTTTAAGAAGGAAGCGGCTAGAGCTCAGTTGCACACTGTTCCTGAAGACTCCGCTGAACTTTAAAAAATAAATCCATTCTATGCTATATGCACAACGAGCGAATCACTTGTAAGTAGTTCGATGGATAAGTTATTTTTGCAGTCGCCGACGCATTTAAAGAAGATGTTCACGTACATGTGTCAGCAGTGCACCGCTTTGGAGGATCCAATCTCCAACGTTGCATGCCAGTTTTTGCATGGCAGACTGCACATATCATTTGGTGTGAGTGGGATCGCGCTTTTCGAGGATGGAATCATATTCCCCTACTTCTACATGCAGCGCCCGCAGCGACAGTATCTGTATCAGATAGCTTCGGCAATCGCGTGTGAACAGCTCCCGGTCGAGCGTTTTCGTTTTATTAACGGGTGTATAGTCCTGTCGGAGTACAGTGGAAGGAACCTGGACCCGAAGCTTGTGTGGCGGATGGTGTTGGAGTGTGTGTCGGAGAGCAAGAAGCACAAGGAGTGTCTGAGGCTGTTGGCCAACGTGGTGATCCAGCGCGTCATGTGTCGGGTGCCGCACTCTAAGGATATTGTGGCGCACGTTGGGGTTTTGGCGGCTGAAATGTTTGACAAGGAGGAGGTGGCGGCAAAGGTCGATCCACCGGACGACGAATGGGAAGATGATGATTCTCCGGTTGCGAAGCAGGACGCTATTTCTTTAGAAGAACGAACGCCAGAGTTGTGAGCGCGACGACCAGCATCATCTCGAGAAACGTGTGCTTCACCTCTTGGTACATCTCTCTGCGCCGCATCTTGTGGTTGGCGAGGGATACGACGAGTTTTTCTCCGCTTCGCTGCAAGAACCTACCAATAAACGCCTGGACGAGCAGCTCTGGATACGACGCGTTGTGCAGCATGACGCTGTTCATGAGAGTGAGCTTGTAGAAGTTCGATTCGGTGGTGATCATCGTGCCATCTTCTGTGGCCAAATACTGGTTCAGGGCCGTGATGAGTTCAGTCTCGTCCATGGGTGCTGTGACAGGAGTTGAAATATATATTGGCCTGTGCAGTAATAAAATAAAAATATGACAAAACGCCTGGTGACGGCTGTGTTTGAGTATGTGTTTGATTTTTTGTTCATTTTAGATGACATGCATTATGTGGAGCGTGTGTCTACAGCGCTTGCAGATAAAATTTTGCCCTCTATTGATTGGACGGTTATTACAAAGTTGGAGTTGGTTGATAGTTTAATCACGTTGCTGCGACATCAGCCGATAAGGGTCAAAGCCCTCATGGTCCCGGTGTTCGACCGTGCGTTCCAAAGAGCGTTCAATTACAGGGCTTTGTTTTCTTCTTGTGTTGATAGAGCGATTGGTCCGTCGGTGTTGTCTGGGTTTGATTCGTGTCCAGGTGTGCCGCTGGGGCCGATTGACGGTAGGGATGCTTCCTGAGCAACCGATTTAACGCATTCGTCGTCTGGACTGGGGTCGTTAAGATCCGGTGTTCCAATGGGCGGCAAGGATGCTGCCTGAGCAACTGATTCAACGCGTTCGTCGTCTGGACTGGGGTCGTTAAGATCCGGTGTTCCGATGGACGGCAGGGATGTTGCCTGAGCAACCGATTTAACGCGTTCGTCGTCTGGACTGGGGTCGTTAAGATCCGGTGTTCCGATTGACAGTGCCTTGTCCGTATACGGAACTTGTAACTCGTATTCACACTGCAGCGGGAGAACGATTGTGATTGACTCCTCTTTGCATACCGGCACTTCATCTTGGTGTGGTGTGGATTCGTTTTCGGTTTCATCCTCATGTGCCGTTGTCTCGGGCGTCTCCACTCCATCGGTGTTTGTTTTTTCTTCTTCAAATGGATTCGTGCCTGTGTTAGCGTCCACAGTGATTCGGAATGCCTCAAGCGCTGCGCGGAGAAGATTTACCTGCTGCAGAACCGGCTCCGCGGCCTCGGGATAATTACGGTATGTACTCTCGAAGTGGGTGTAATTATCCACCATGGACATGATGGCTTGGTGGGTGGGCGATGGTGGGGATTGGTGCAGCTCGTCTGTGTCCATAGTTTCCGTGTGTCAGTGTGACGGTGTCATATATACGTCTTTATTAAAATGTGGTGGGGGCCCTTACATAACGCGCGTATGTTGACAGTGGTCATGTTATCTCTTCAGCACCTGTACGACGCCTATGCTACCTCGCACATCCCGCCAGAGCCCGAGCCCGTGTTATCGGCAATGCAGCAGTTCAGCAAGCGTCGGCGTGTAAACGAGAGCACGGCATCTGGGTTTGAACGCATGCGTGCATGTCGCAGGGCGTTGGAGGCGTTGGATCGGCAGGGGTGGGAAAGGAGTTATCATCAGAGGCTTTTTCACGAGAATTTTTTAAAGGCATGCAGTCGGATATTTTGGAAGACAGAAAAGGCGGGTCAGTTTCAGAAAGACCATCAGAAGATTCTGCAGCTGAATGGGTGGACGCACTTGAGTCAGGTGGGGGTTTATTATTAACGAAGTCGTCGTATGTAATCACTGATAGTCTTTTTGGCAGGAGATCCTGGTTTCTACCCCACGCCGGTAAGTTTGCTTTGAACCAATTCAGTATACTGGTGAAATCAGCATCCCAGTCAGTGACCGCTACCCAGCACGGGAATAGAGACATTTTGGGTGGGTGGTTTATTTTCAAACAGTTTAATACTACTCAGTGGGAAGGCTGGGATCCGGGGCGTTGTCGAAGTTGGCGAGAAGCTCGTCGGTGGTGATGGGGCCTTCGGTGATTTCAGGGTTGGGTTCGGAGGCATCTTCGTCGTGGGAAGTTTGCTTGGGTTCTGGTTCGTTTTCTTCGTCGTCGTCTTCTTCCGCTTCGTCTTCGTCGCACGAGGTCACAAACGAGTCATCGTCGGAGTATCCGTCTTCTTCGGTGTCGCTTTCGTCCTCTTCTTCTTCTTCGCCGTCGTCCTCGCTCTCTTCGTCTTCTTCCTCTTCTTCGTCGGTGGTTGATGAGAAGTCTGACTCGTTGTCGATTACTTCGTCGATCTTGTCCATAATGGGGTGCATCTCGTCTCCGGGCCTCTGTACCGGGCCACTCGAACGCAGCACTCGTTTCGTTGGAATCGTTGGTGGTGGCGCGGTTTCGGTGTCCTCTCCTGATTCGTCATCAGCCATTTCATCCTCGGACGGGCTCCAGGTCTCGTCGCTTGTGCCCTCCTCGTCCGCGTCATCTGCAACCTGACCTTCTTTGCGGTTTTTTTTTGAGGCCCGGGCGCTGCCGTCGCAGGGGGGGTGCGTGTCGTCTGATGGTCGCTTCAGCATTTACCTGTTTGACACGAGGTGGTGAGGGTTTAAATAGAGCCCTTGCTACTGACACGTGTTTGCGGTGTGTTGCTACGTGGTACTGACGCTTTTTTTTACATGTCTGGATCACGTCGACAGCTTCGGAAAGACCATGTGAGCCGTTATTTAATTTTGCTGTTATGCACTAAAACTGATAATACACCACACGCAGCTCCGTTAGCCTTTTCGCAGCGGCCATCCTGTTCAGTGCTCCGGGTGTCGAGTGTAGCATCTACTCCACCTGCAAGCGTATTTCTCAGAAGCTGCTGCGGAACGTCAAGAAGTTTTTGGACCTGGTGTTTGTCGAGCTGGACATGTGCCCGTACAAGGTCGTGCGCTCCAACTGCGAGGAACTCGTGCTGCAGGGGCCGGAGGGGAAGCAGGACCTGCGCGTGGTTAACTCCTATCCGTCAAAGGTAGTGCTGTTATTTATGAGGGGTTGCACCTGGTGGTGTGAGTTGCTGCTGCAGGGTGGTTAGGTCGTCAGTGTAGATGTCCAACACCTTGGCCACTCCGTCCATCGACGGGAAAACGCGGCAGCAGCCCAGCTTGACGTGTTCGGGGTGGGAGTTAAAGGTGTCGGCTTCCTTTTGAAACATCTTGGTCATCTCCTCGACTTTGTCCGGGTCAACGGTAACGTGCATCATAGCCGTCATGCGCGGGCGGTTTGAGTCCATTTGGTCGTGTCCGCGGAACAGGGTCATGGGGGTCCACTGTAGCTCTTCTCGCATCGTGTTTCTGTCGCAGAGTGGTGGGTGGATCTCTTCCATGCGCTTGACAACAAATGTTTTCATAGCATCAAGCTCGCCGTTGTTGAGCGCTGTGCCCTGCACCGGCATGTGGAGTTTGATTTTGTGGTCAGCCAGATACTCCATATCGATCCCGTATGACATGGGGGCGTCGCCGATTTGCGAGCCGAGGAGGGTGTCGTTCTGACAGAAGGCGGTGTTGTAGAACGAGCCTTTCGAGTGGGATACGTGCATCGCGAGTTTGACGTTGGTCTGGTTGATCTCCGGGTGGCTCATTGTGAGGTTGAACGGTGGTTGGGTGGTCAATGTGTTTACAACAATGTTCATCGGCACCATTTCCCCGCCAATGTCAACCTTCTTGACCCGCACCTCATCCGCAATGCACGCAGTTCCCTCTAACATGATAGCGATGGGGTGTTGTGGATGGTTGCACACCAGCGATGCGCACGCGTGGGCCTGCACTTCCTTGGGTCCGTTCTTTTCCGAGCCATATGACGCAGCGTTGGCGGACACGAGCGTGATTTTGGGTTCGATCTCGTTGGAGTGGATCTTTTCGCCGAGGTACAGCGCCAGGTCGATCAGCTTGGTCCGGTGTGCGACGGGCATGCCTTTGAAGAGGTCGTTGGGGAAGTACTCTGACCGCAGGCTGTTGTAGGAGACAAAGTTGTTTTCCTGTGAAAACCGAGTTCTTAGGTTCGCGTGCATGTAGCCGAGGTGGTTCACAGCATCACACAGCATCGCGGCCAGGCCCTCGCAGTCGTCGTCCATCAGGCTTGCGCGCTTGCCAGGAATGCGGCGAACGGGCTCGCGGAAGGGGGATTTGAAAACCTCGGATAGCACCGTGTTCTTCAGCGTTTTCGCGAGCTTGGGATCCTCCGACATCGTCAGGTCCGATGTGTACTGCGTCGCGCTCGCTGATCGCATGGCCGCCTGGGCGTACGAGCCGACGAAGCGTGTGGTCAGGTCCGGCGGGAGCGCTTTTACCTGCTCGCACGTCAGGCCGTTTGTGTGTAGGGTTTCCGCGAGCATGTAGGTGGCAAGCCACGGCGGGTAGTTCTTGGCGCCCAGGAAGTCGAGGTGGTACAGGTTGTAAAGTGTTGCTTCGTTACCCATAATGTGTGCGGTGAACATTGACTTGAACATTGGCCCGCCGTTGTCCTTGGAGATTTCGAGGTTGGTTTGCAGACCGTTGCGCACGCTGAGGTCGAGCTTTTTCATGTTGTCGAGGTGTACCTTGGAGCCGGTTAGAACTGATTTCTCGATGCACCCCGTGTTCTCGAGGGCCTGGAACTCCAAGTGCATCCGCGTCGCCGGGTCCTTTTCGAATTGCATTTGCACGGTGTTGCTGCAGAAGTTGGACTGGAACGTCTTATTCTCCCCCATTTTAACCAGATCCGCTAGCTCTGCCACCGTCGCGTGCCCGGCGCTGATCGGCTTGAGCTGTCCGTCCGCGTTGTCGAGGCACCAGAAGTGGAACTTCACCCGCTCGGTCAGCTTCACGTCCGTGGTCAGTGGCTTCATTTCGTAGTTCACAAACACATTCCCTTCCTTGTCCGCATGGTACGTGTCGTGGCTGCACCCGTCTTTGTTTGTGAGCATCACAGCCGCCACAGTGCCCACGGGGAACGTCCCTTGGTCGGAGAATGCGCTCAGGTTCGCCTTGAAGCGGATGTTGATTTTTTCTAGAGGGTTTAGTGGGGTTGGGGTCTCTGGGTTGGTGGTCGACATTCGCGTTCGGAGGTGTAAGCATCTTTAATACTGGGGCGCGAGCAAGCAAAACTGTTTTTGTTAAGAGTATTCGCGGCCGTGATTATTCTGCTGTGGTGAGTACGAAATCGACGAGTTTGTTAACTTTTTCACGAAGCTCTTCGAGCTCATTTCTGCTTAATGGTTGAGCGATTCTGCTTGGTAAATGGCGAGCTGGCGTCTGCGGGTGGTGTGAAGGGG
>Ga0007797_1000707_pt1 | contig 10119 bp, 8 predicted proteins | sample CryBogmetaGMA25M_FD_60364 | JGI IMG/M metagenome (GOLD analysis project Ga0007797, IMG submission 60364) | Freshwater microbial communities from Crystal Bog, Wisconsin, USA - MA2.5M | ecosystem: Environmental > Aquatic > Freshwater > Lake | place: Crystal Bog, Wisconsin, USA | collected 2009-07-06 | reverse complement strand
GCCCTCGCTCTGGCGATGGTGCGCAATCTGCTCGGCAACCCGTCGATCGCCCCCGGTTATCCGGAAAATTCGCCGGCGTCATATGCGGCCATGGAGTGGCTTGATCTGACGGCGGCCAACGGTGAGGTGATGCGCCGCATTCCGGTGGACGAGAATGCGGCGGCGCTGATTCCCTATCGCGGCTATCAGGGAAGCTTTCCCTATGTTTCGATCACCGATGTGCTCAATGACCGGATCCCCAAGGAACAGCTTGCCGGCCGCGTGGTCCTGGTCGGCACCACGGCGCCGGGACTGATGGACTTGCGGGCGACGCCGGTGGGCGCCGCCTATCCGGGGGTCGAGATACACGCCAACCTGATCGCCGGCATTCTCGATGGCGCGGTCAAGCAGAAGCCGCCGTACATTCGCGGCGCCGATGTCGTGACGGTGCTGCTGGTCGGCGCGGTGATGGTTTTTCTGGTGCCGCTGCTGTCGCCGCTGCGGGCGACGCTGGTCGGCATTCTCATGCTGCTGTTCCTGCTCAGCGTCAATTTCAGTTTCTGGCACGCCGCCAATTTTGTCCTGCCGCTGGCCAATGGCGTGATCGCGATTCTGCTCCTCTATGCCATGAACATGTCCTGGGGCTATTTTGTCGAGTCGCGCACCAAGCGCCAGCTGACCGGGCTGTTCGGTCAGTATGTGCCGCCGGAACTGGTCGAGGAGATGAGCCGCGACCCGGAGCACTACAGCATGGCCGGGCGCAAAGCCGAACTCACCGTGCTGTTTTCCGACATACGCGGATTTACCACCATTTCCGAAGGGCTGGAGCCGAACGAACTGGCGGCGCTGATGAACGAGTACCTCGGCGCCATGACACTGATCGTGCGCAAGCATCGTGGCACGCTGGACAAATATATCGGCGACGCCATCATGGCATTCTGGGGCGCGCCGGTCGACGATCTGGAACATGCCAAAAATGCCGTGCTGACCGGCCTGGAAATGCATGTCGCGCTGCAGCAGTTGAACAAGAGCCTGGTCGCGCGCGGCTGGCCCGAACTCAAGATCGGCGTCGGCGTCAATACCGGTCCGATGACCGTCGGTGACATGGGCTCGCCGGTGCGTCAGTCCTACACGGTGATGGGCGACGCGGTCAATCTCGGCTCGCGCCTGGAAGGCATTACCAAGCAGTACGGGGTCGGCTTCATCGCCGGCGAAAGCACGCGCGAACTGCTGAAGAAGGAATTTGTCTTCCGCGAACTGGATCGCGTCCGCGTCAAGGGCAAGGAAGATCCCGTCGGCATTTATGAGCCGGTCGGCGAGGAGGGCAAGGTCGCGCGCGAGGAACTGGACGAGATCAAGCTCTGGAATCAGGCCTTGCGCTCTTACCGGGCGCAGGAATGGGATCAGGCGGAGCTGGCGCTGATGAATCTGCAGCGCATCCGGCCGTGCTATCTCTACGATTTGTATGTCAAGCGGGTTGAACATCTGCGCAAAGAGCCGCCCGGGGAAAACTGGGATGGCGTAACCGTTTTTGAAACCAAATAGGCTCGGAAAAGACTTGGACGCGAAGGCGCAAAGGCGCAAAATTGAAACCGCAAGGAAATACGGCATCACCGGCGATCACTCGACGGCCGGTGCGGCGGAAGGCGGCGCGCCGGGCTTGGCCTCGCGTGTTTGTGCCTTTGCGTCGAAGGATCTGAGGTTTATTGCATGAAAGTTCGCATTCTCGGTTGTAGCGGCGGCATCGGCGGGCGGCATCTGCGCACCACGTCGTTTCTGGTCGACAACGATATCCTGATCGACGCCGGCACCGGCGTCGGCGACTTGGCGATTGCCGAACTGGCGCAGATTGATCACGTCTTCGTCACCCATTCGCATCTGGACCATCTGGCCTGCCTGCCGTTCATGATCGATACCGTGGGCGACATGCGCAATCGGCCGCTGATATTGCATGCCACCGAAGCCACTCTGGAGATCATTCGTTCGCACATCTTCAACTGGGCGATATGGCCTGATTTCAGCGAGATACCCTCGCCGGAGAAGCCCTTTCTACGGTTTTCCCCGATACGCGTCGGCGAAACGGTAGACCTTGACGGCCGCAAAGTGATTCCGCTCCCGGCGAATCACACGGTACCGTCTGTCGGTTACCAGCTTGATTCCGGGCAGGCCAGCCTGGTATTTACCGGCGATACCGGGCCTTGCCCGGAACTCTGGGAGCAGGTCAATCGGATTCGCAATCTGCGCTACCTGATCATCGAGTGTGCGTTCTCTGACCGGGAGAAACGGCTGGCTGTTGCATCGCTGCATTTATGTCCGAGCATGCTGCTGGAAGAATTGACAAATCTGCAGCGCGACGCCGAGATTTTCGTTACCCATCTGAAGCCCGGCCAGATCGAATTGACCATGCAGGAGATCGAAGACTGCATTGGCGAACTCCGCCCCGGAATGCTGCAGAACAATCAGTTGTTTGAAATCTGATCATGGCCGCTACGGTGAGCATTGACCAGTTGGCCCGTCTGCAGCCCCTGATGTCCCTCGGCACTGCGGGTTTGCGGCTGTTGCTGCCGCTGTGCCGGATGCACACCTTCACCCGTGCCAGCGACCCGTTTCGCGTCACCGAGTGGAGCGGTCAGGTGGTCTATCTGGTGCGGGGACAACTGCGGATGGATATGGCCGACGGCAGTTCGCGCGTTCTGGTCGGCAGTCACGATCTCGGCGCGGCGCCGATTGCGCGCGGCGGCAAGACCCCGCGCGCCGGCAAGGCAATCACGGAGATCGAACTTCTCAGCCTGGAGGAAGATTCTCTCGACATCCTGGTGACCTGGAACCAACTGGCCGCCACCGGCGACGGTACAACAGGCAGCGCCGAACAAACCGACTGGCGCATGATGTCCGGCATGTTCGCTGTGGACAACCTCACGGTCGGTGCCTTTGCATCCCTGCCGCCGGCGAATATTCAGGCTTTGCTGGCCAAGTTCTCCCGGGTTCCGGCAAAGCGCGGCCAGGTCATAATCAGGCAGGGCGATCCCGGCGATTGCTACTACGTGATCGAAAGCGGACGCTGCAAGGTTTCCCGACTGGTTGCCGGATTGCCGGTGCAACTGGCCGAGTTGCGGGAAGGCGACGCTTTCGGCGAAGAGGCCCTGGTGGCCGATACGGTGCGCAATGCAACGGTGACGATGAATACCGACGGGACGCTGCTGTGCCTGGCGAAGCAGGATTTCGACCGGCTGTTGCGCGCGCCGCTGTTGCAGAAAGTGACGGGTGACGAGGCGGAGCGAAGGGTTGCTGCCGGCGCGACCTGGATTGATGTGCGCTTCCCCGCCGAATATCAAAGCGACGGCTATCCGGGCGCCATCAACATTCCGCTCAACGACATTCGTCAGTCCTCGGCGGCGCTCAATCCGGCGAAGGACTATATTGTTTATTGCCAGACGGGGCGTCGCAGTTCCGCCGCGGCATTCTTGCTTTCCCAGCGTGGATTTCATGCGGCCCTGCTCGACGGCGGCATGAGGGCGCGCGCTGGCGCCATGGAGTCATTCGAATGAGTGTCGTTTCTGCTGCTTCGGCGGCGGCCGCCGGATCAGATACAGACAGCCGCCTTGTCTTCTTCAAGAACCTGCAGGTCGTTACCAACAAGATTCACGCTACCGCCAACATTGACGAAATCATGCTGGAATTGTCCGGCGAAATCTGCAATTTGTTCAATGCCGATCGCCTGACCATCTATTCCGTCGGTGACGATAAAGCCTCGATTGTTTCGAAGGTCAAGACGGGCCTGAATTCCTTCAAGGATCTGCGTCTGCCGATCGCCGACCAGAGCATCGCCGGCTATGTGGCGCTGGCCAGGAAGACCGTGAACATCCGCGACGTCTATGATGAGACGGAGCTCAGGGCGATCAATCCGTCGCTGCGTTTCCTGCAGGAAGTCGACAAGCGCACCGGATATCGCACCAAGCAGATGCTGGTGGGGCCGATTGTCGATGCCCAGAGCGCTGACCTGCTCGGTGTCGTCCAGATCATCAACAACAAGGTCGGCAGCCCTTTTGCAGCGGTTGTCCAGGAAGGCATCAAGGGTCTGTGCGAAACCCTGGCGATCGCCTTCAATCAGCGCAGCAAGCCGGCTCCGGCGGTCAAGACAAAGTACGACTTCCTGGTGTCGGACGCCGTCATTTCGGCGCAGGAACTGGAACTGGCGTCGCGCACCGCGCGGCGCAAGAATCTGGACATCGAGGAAGTTCTGGTCAATGAGTTCCAGGTCAAGCATCAGGCTCTCGGTCTTGCCTTGTCCAAGTTCTTCAATGTGCCTTACGAGCCGTTCAGATCCGATCGCATCAAGCCCATGGACTTGCTCAAGAATCTCAAGCGGGATTTTCTCGAGCAGGCGAAATGGGCCCCGGTGGAGGACGGCCCCGATGGCGTCATGGTGGTCTGCATGGACCCGGAGCAGGTCAAGGGTTCGCGCGTGGTCAACAACGTTTTCCCGCGCTCCAAGGCCGCCTATCGGGTCACTACCAACCACGAGTTCGTGCAGACGCTGGATCAGCTGTTCGGTGCTACCGGCGTCCCCGGCTTCACGGATGACAGTTCGGTCGGCGACTTGCTGTCGACCCTTGATCAGGACGAAATGGAGGGTGACGGCGGCAGCGGCACCGACGTGTCCGCGGCATCGGACAACGAACTGGTCAAGCTGGTCAACAAGGTCATCATCGACGCCTATCAGCAGGGTGCTTCGGACATTCACATCGAGCCGGGGCTGGGCAAGGACAAGGTCCTGATCCGCTTTCGCCGGGATGGTTCGCTGACGAAATACATCGAAGTGCCGGCGAGCTATCGCAACGCGATGGTGGCCCGCCTCAAGATCATGTGCGACCTGGATATTGCCGAGCGTCGCAAGCCTCAGGACGGCAAGATCAAGTTCAAAAAATATGGCCCGCTCGACATCGAGTTGCGGGTGGCGACGATTCCCACGACCGGCGGCGTCGAAGACGTCGTGATGCGCATCCTCGCCGGCGGCGAGCCGATACCGCTGGACAAGCTGGGTGTGCTGCCGACCAACTTGGCCAAGCTCAAGACGACCATCGCCAAGCCCTACGGACTGTTCTTCGTCTGCGGCCCTACCGGTTCCGGCAAGACCACCACGCTGCACTCGGTGCTGGGCTATCTGAATACGGTGGATACCAAGATCTGGACTGCCGAGGATCCGGTCGAAATCACGCAGAAGGGTCTGCGTCAGGTCCAGGTCAACAAGAAGGTGATGGATTTCCCGATGGTGATGAAGGCCTTCCTCCGCGCCGATCCGGACATCATCATGGTGGGCGAAATGCGCGATGCCGAAACCACCGGCATCGGCATCGAAGCATCGCTTACCGGTCACCTGGTGTTCGCCACTTTGCACACCAACAGCGCCCCCGAATCGATCATCCGCCTGCTCGACATGGGCATGGATCCCTTCAACTTCTCCGATGCCCTGCTCGGGATTCTGGCGCAGCGCCTGGCCAAGCGCCTGTGCAAGTGCAAGGAAAGCTACACGCCCGACGAAGATGAAGTCAGGCTGTTCATGAAAGAGTACTGCAGCGAGCTGGAAAATACCGCAAGCTTCCAGAAAGACATGGAGGGCTCCTATGCGGCGACGAAGGCGCGCCTGATCAAGGACTACGGCAAGGACGGTCACATGGTGTTCACCCGGGCCAAGGGTTGCGACACATGCGGCGGCAGCGGCTACAAGGGGCGCGTCGGCTTGCATGAATTGATGATCGGCACCGAGCCGCTGAAAAAGCTGATTCAGGAGCACGCCCGGGTGGTGCAGCTGTTCGCCCAGGCGCTGGAGGACGGCATGCTTACGCTGAAGATGGACGGCCTCGAAAAGGCCTTGCAGGGGGTCACCGACCTCAAACAGGTGCGGGCCGTCTGTATCAAGTAAGGAGGCAACATGGATAGCTCCAGCGATTTGTTCCGCCGTCTTGAACAGCTGAATGCCATCGGCGCTTCGCTTTCCAAGGAGCGCGATACCGACCGGCTGCTTGAATCCATCCTGGTGGCGGCCAAGACCATTACCCATGCCGACGGCGGCACCCTGTATCGCATGACGGAAGACCGCCGCGCGTTGCGCTTCGAGATCCTGCGCACCGATTCGCTGAAAATCGCCATGGGCGGCACCACCGGCAACGCCATCAACTTTCCGAACCTGCCGCTGGTCAACAGCACGGGCCAGCCCAACGATGCGATGGTGGCTGCCTATGCCGCCATTCACGACAAGACGGTGAATATCGTCGATGCCTACACCGAGGCCGGTTTCGACTTTTCCGGCACCCGCAGTTTTGACCAGCGCACCGGTTATCGCTCGCAGTCATTCCTCACAGTGCCGATGAAAAACCACGAGGGCGAGATCATCGGCGTGCTGCAACTGATCAACGCCCTCGATCCGGCGAGCGGTCAGGTCACTCCGTTCTCGTTGGCCGACCAGAGCCTTGCCGAGTCGCTCGCCTCGCAGGCCGCCATTGCCCTGACCAATCGCCTGCTGATCACCCAGCTTGAAGAACTGTTCGAGGCCTTCATCAACCTGATCAACCTGGCGATTGACGAAAAATCGCCCTATACCGGCGGCCATTGCCAGCGCGTGCCGGCCTTGACCATGATGCTGGCCGATGCGGCTGACGCCGTGCAGGAAGGACCGCTGGCCGCGTTCAGGATGGACGACCGCGACCACTACGAACTCAAGATCGCCGGCCTGCTGCACGACTGCGGCAAGGTCACCACGCCGGTCCATGTGGTCGACAAGGCGACCAAGCTGCAAACCCTGTTCGATCGCATCCACCTGGTCGACACCCGCTTTGAAGTGCTCAAGCGCGATGCCGAGATCAGTGCGCTGCGCAAGCAACTCGCCCTGCGCGAAAAAGTCGACGCCGCGGCGGACGCGGGGATCTGGCGGGACTACCACGAGGAAGTTCGCAAACTGGACGATGAGCGCGAGTTCCTGCGCAAGGCCAATGTCGGTGGCGAGAAGATGAATGACGAGGATCTCCAGCGCGTGCGCGACATCGGCAGCCATCGCAAGTGGCGCAACGTCGATGCCGTGGTATCGGATTTCCTTAGTGCCGATGAGGCCGACAATCTGACCATCCGCGCCGGTACCCTGACGCAGAAGGAGCGCGAGGTCATCAACCACCACATCGTCGCCACCATCAAGATGCTGGAACAGCTGCCGTGGCCGAAGCATCTGACCAGGGTGCCCGAATACGCCGGCGGCCATCACGAGCGCATGGACGGCAAGGGCTACCCCAGGGGCCTCACGCGCGAGCAGATGTCGGTGCAGGCAAGGATGATGGGCATCGCCGATATCTTCGAGGCGCTGACCGCCCGCGACCGCCCCTACAAGGCCGGCATGAAGCTGTCGCAGGCGATGGACATCATGGCCAATTTCAAGAAGGGCGGCCATATCGACCCCGACCTGTTCGATGTTTTCGTCAACCAGGGCGTCTATCGGCGTTATGCCGAGCAGTTTCTTGATCCGGGACAACTGGATCAGGTCGATGAATCCGCCCTGACAGCATAATTTTGGCCCGGCCCGGCCCGGGCCGCCGCTGACGCTTCTGGGCGCGACAGGTGACGTTTTTTGTCAGTATATGGGCGCCGAATTGTCCGGGGGCATGGCAGGGCTTTGGTTCTACGCTGGCCCGATTTGTGCTTTGTATTCCGCTACGACAAACGTCGTTACTTTTTCCTAAAAGGAGCATCCGCATGAAGAAGACGTTGCAAAAGGGTTTTACCCTGATCGAGCTGATGATCGTCGTCGCGATTATCGGCATTCTGGCCGCCATCGCCATTCCGCAGTTCTCTGAGTACACGAAGAAGGCCGAGAACAAGTCCGCCCAGTCCGACGCCAAGAACGTCCTGACCCAAGCGATTGCGGCCAGTACCTAAGCGCGCGCCCGCTTATAACCTTTTAAAGGAATATACAGAATGAAAAAGACTATCTTGGTCGTGGCACTGTGCGTCGCTTCGTCCGCAACTTGGGCCGCAACACTTTGCACGACGGGAACCGGAACTGCGCATACCGCTGTTGCCAATATGTTCGTGAAGGTCGCTTTTACTCCAAAGTGTTCGGCCAACACCAGCGTGGCTTTTCTTGAGAGCGCCAATACCGCAGCTGTAGGTGCGATCTCGACCAAGGGCAATCAGATTTTCTCGGGCCACTCCAATGGCGGCTCGGTAGGACTGCGTGCCGGCACCAGCTCCTGCGGCCTGACTGCAGCGACGGCTTGTGCCGCGGCTGACGCCAGCACTGCCGCGACTGACGCCTTGGCTGCCAGCTCGTCCTGATCATTTCGGTGTCCAGGAAAAAAGCGCGCCCCGAGGCGCGCTTTTTTTTGCCGTGCCGAGTCTGGCAACGTATTCACGGCTTCATCCGGGAGCAGCACGACAACCGGATGATTCCCGGTCTCTTTCTTCAAGGGGGTCCGCATGAGACAGACCTTGCAACAAGGTTTTACCCTGATCGAACTGATGATCGTGGTCGCGATCATCGGCATTCTGGCCGCCATAGCGATTCCGCAGTTCAGCGAATACACCAAGAAAGCCGAGAACAAGGCCGCCCTGGCCGACGCCAAGAACATCATGACCCAGGCCGTCGCAGCGAGCATCTTGTAGGCTTCCTGCATACCTGATGCCGCCCTGCCTTGTGAGGTTACAATACTCGCCGCGTTACCGGGTTGCGTTGCGCGAGCCCGGGAAATCCATGAATTCCGCAATGGCGAGTGCAAGCAATTGATCAGCTTCCTGACCACCGCCTGGCGTGCCGGGCTGCGCAGCCGCAGCATCCAGGGCATCCTGATCCTCGGCGCACTGCTGGTAGGCGTCGCCTATCTGTCCGCCTCGTTTTCGCCGCGGCAGCCGCGCACGGTGGCGCTTGATGTCGGCTTGTCCGGCCTGCGCATTACCCTGATCCTGTTCGCCCTGTTCTGGGTGCAGGAACTGGTGGGGCGCGAGATCGAGCGGCGCACGGTGCTGTTTTCCCTGACCTACCCGGTGGCGCGCGGCAACTATGTGCTCGGCCGTTACCTGGGTGTCATCGGTCTGCTGGGGCTGGCGGCTTTGCTGCTCGGCCTGCTGCTGTGGCTGGCGGTGCTGACCACCGGCGGCGGTTACGAACAAGGCTTTGTCATCGCCGCGGGCTTGCCTTATTGGCTTACCGTCTTCGGCCTCTGGGTCGATGCGGCGGTGGTGGCCGCCTTTGCCCTGTGGCTGTCGACGTTTGCCACGGTGCCGATGCTGCCTCTCGCCCTCGGCCTGGCTTTCGCCGTCGGCGGCAAGAGCCTGGGCGCGGTGGCCGAATACCTGGGCAAGGGCGCGGACGGGGACGTCGAACTGATGCGCTTTGCTCCCGTCATCAACGCCATTCAGTGGGTGCTTCCCGACCTTTCGCGTCTCGACTGGCGCGCCTGGCCGATGTACGGGCTGGCGCCGGAGGCACTCGCCGTTGCATTGGGCCTGGCGCTGGCGGCCTGCTATGCCGCCCTGCTGATCGCGCTGGCCGTCATCACTTTCAGTCGCCGTGATTTTCAGTAGGCGTTCGCAGCCGGTGCCGTCATGACGGCGAATCCCAGAGCTGCCCTGTGGCTGATGGCGCTGGCTTGTGCGGCGGCCTTCATCATTTCTGCAGAGCGCCTGAAATCACTGCCGCGGCAGACCGTGGCGCTGGAACTGCAAGTGGCGCTGCCGCTGTTCGTACAGGTATTCATGAGCGCCGGCGACCGTTACCTGGCGGCCAACCTCGCCGCCATCCGCGCCTTGATCGTGGCCACCGACAAGATGCGCCCGGAAGACTACCGCATTCTCGGCAAGGTGCAGGAGGACGCCTCCTGGCTGAATCCGGCGCACGAGGACAACTACTACATCGCGGCGGCGATCCTGCCTTGGAACGGCGAACTGGAGGCAGCGCAAACCATCCTGGCGCGCGCCGGCAAGGCCCGCTATTTCGACTATCAGCCGCCCTTCTACTACGCCTTTCACCTGCTGCAATTCAAGGGCGATGCGGTCGGTGCGGCGCAATGGCTGCGCGCGGCGGCCGAGAAACTGCCGGACGATGAGGAGCGGCTCATCATGCTGAATCTCGCCGCACGGTGGATGGACAAGGCGCAG
>Ga0007797_1000705_pt1 | contig 10145 bp, 1 predicted proteins | sample CryBogmetaGMA25M_FD_60364 | JGI IMG/M metagenome (GOLD analysis project Ga0007797, IMG submission 60364) | Freshwater microbial communities from Crystal Bog, Wisconsin, USA - MA2.5M | ecosystem: Environmental > Aquatic > Freshwater > Lake | place: Crystal Bog, Wisconsin, USA | collected 2009-07-06 | reverse complement strand
GATTCAGGGTCAAAGGCAATCGCCTGCCATCCTCCCATGATCGCCTCTCCCCCGTTTTGATAGCCGGGTGGGATGGCTCCACAACGCATAATCGCTAAAATGAGAATTGCTGCATGCCGTTGGACACGCTGGCGGGTGGATTGGAGTAGTGGTAGGTTCCCGTCGGGTTGGCATTGACTTGGTTGACCCAGTTTTCCAAAGCGGCGGTGTCCTCGTTGAGTTGCTGGCAGTGGCTGGCAAATGCGCTGTCGCCCGAGTAACCGAAGGATTGGTAGATTTTGGCGATGAATTGCATCTGCTTGCGGATGGCGGACATTGTGCTTAAGTAGACGTCGATGCCCGTCGTATAGTCCCTGCGATTATTGACAAGCGGCTGGAAGGCCGTGGCAGCCGTACCCGACATTAAAGTCTCGTAGCCGGTCGTGCCGAAGTTCAGTCCAAAGCCCAACACAGCACCGTTGCCGTCCACCTTGAAGGAAGGGGTTTGCGCGAAGTTGACAACATTGCTGATGGCAGCTGTCATCGTCGCTTGGCTGCTGCCACTGCCCACAGTGCCACTGATTGATGGCAACGCGGTGGCACTGCCATTCAGCCACTGGTAAATCCGCGCTTGCATAGTCGTCGCGGAATCCGCCTGTGTCAGTTCAGAGGAGAAATTAGCGCCGATTGTAACCTTCACATCATCGACGGGGATGACGAGTGTAGCTTGGAGGCTTTTCATCACCGACTGCTGCTGGTCCTCGGTCTGGCAGTCATAGACAATCATTGCCAAATACTCCGCTCCTAGCACGACCGACGAAACGTAAGCGTCGCCATAGGCGGCGAAGAACTCGGCGGGTGTCAATTCGGCTGCCGCCGGGTTCAGCGTGGGCGCACTGGCATAGTTTGGACTGCTTGCGACGACATTATTGTAGATCAACACGCTGACCGAGGTGTTGGTGATTTCCAAGGAGTGTCCCCCTCGGTGTGCGACCGCGTTCTCACCATAGCCTAGCCTGAAATTCAAGCCCTTCTGAACTTGGTCCAGTTGCTGGAACGAGTCGCAGACATAGCAGACGAGGCCCGAACTCTGCACGTTCTGGCTGCCGATGCCGGAGGTTGGAGCCGCCAACGCAGTATTCGGCAGTGCGCCGCCCGTGAAGGTGTTGAAGCCCGCGCCCAACTCGACAACCGGCAGCCCATCCGTTGCCACCGGCTCGACGATCAGCGGGGGTGTCCAAACCGCCGGTTGCAGTCGGATGGAAATCGGCTGCAACTGGTTCAGGTAATCTCCACAGCTACCCTGGAGGCCGACTAGCACCTCGCCCGAACCCGCCTGCCAGTAGATTTTGCCGCCCGTGGATTGTGGGTTGGGTGGGTAGCTGTAAGTCTGGCCCAAACTGGTGCTAAATATCAGCTGGTTGATGTAGTCGCCACAGGTTCCGCGAATCATGGTGATGTATTCATCGGGCTGGAGGTTCAGCGCATAGTCCGCGCCACCATTTGGTTCACCATGGGTAAACGTGGTCGGACCCGATTTCGAGGTGACATAAGTGACTGCCATTTGATCCACATACTCCCCGCCCCATAGGGAAATGGAGGACAGCAGCGGCAGGCTGGTCAGCGGAATCGCCGACGGGCCAGACACATTGGTGTTGCAGGCTGCGTTGGTGATGGTGATCGGCACACCCAAATTGATGTCTTGGAACGGCGCAGAGGGGGTGGAACCCCATAACGGATTGGCCGGCGTCAGGTAGGCCAAGGACGGTACGCCATTGGACAAGCAGGCCGGCGGGTTCAACGACGCGGCCAGCGGCTGCGCTTGCAGCGGATTGGCGATGGTGTTGTTCACCCATTGGTTCAGCCCGTTGATGGCGGCGGCAACCTGTCCGGCCTTGCTGCCGGGTTGTAGCGGATTGCTTATCCCTGGGTCGTCAGTGTAGCCGTAGGTGGCGTAAAAGGCTTGCAGTGCCTCGACTTGCGACCAGATGCCATAGAGCCTGGACAAGCTGGGCGCAACCGTGTTGCGGTACGTGTTGCGGTTGCCCACCACGGTCTGGAAGGCCGTTGAGTTGGCCGAAGCCGATGGCAACAAAGCCTCGTAGCCCGTCGTGGTGTAGGACAGCACCACTGGGGCGTTGACATCCTGCTCGTCAAAACTCAACGCAAAGCTGACCAAGGCGGCGATGTCTGTCTGCGGGTCGTAGGCCAGTTCAGGCATGGCGGCCTTGCTACCGGACAAGCTCTGGTGGCAGGTGCAGTTGACGTTGGTGGAGGATTGCGCATGGGCCAGTGTACTGGACAGGCTTGCCCCGGCTTGGTAATTATCCATCTCCAAGCCGGCGGTCAGGCTTCTGGACACCGACTGCTGTTCGGACACGCTCTGGCAGTCATACACGAACACCGCCACATATTCGCCACCGTTGACAGTGGACGACACAAACGCATCGCCGTATTCGGCCAGCAAGGCAGGCAGCGGCATGGCACTGGCCGATGCCGTCATCGCACAGCTTGTGTAAACCGGGCTGGTATCCACCACTTTGGCAACCACCACCACGCTGACCGAGGTGTCGGTGACATCAATGGTTTTCGTCTTGGTTTTGTTGTAGCCAAGCTTAAACTTACCGATGCCGATGGAGAACCCCGAACTCTTGGTGAGTGACTGCGATAGGCTCTCCACCGAGGTGCAGACCTTGACATAACTGCCGCTTTGCAGCCCTTGGCTGCCGACCACGCAGGCATTGGGGTCCAGTGCGCCGTTGGGCAGGGCGCTGCCGGTGAAGCTGTCATAGCCTACGCCGATCCCACTGACCGGCAACACCGTCGTGTAGGGCAGGGGCTGGAGGGAGTCCGCCTCCCACCGCGCCGACTGAATGTCAATGACGACCGCTTGCAACTGATCCAAATACGTTCCGCCATGCCCCTGGAAGCCGATTAGATTCGTCCCGGAGGGTAGGCCCCAAGTAAAGTTGGACGCGGATTTTGGCTTCGTCGGCCACGACAGGCTCTGCCCTTTGGTCGTGGTGAAGCTCAGGAGGTTGACATAACTGCCCGAACTGCCGTCAATGCTGCTGATGAATTCGCCAGTAGCCAGATTTAACGGGGTGCTGGCGCCCCCGCCGCTGCCACCGTGGGTAAATACCGTCGCGCCGGCCAGTGAATTGTAACTGGTTTGAATCTGGTTCATCCAGTTCCCGCCCCACAGGCTGATTGAGGCGATGACGGGCAGGTTGGAGACGGCAATCGGTGCATTCGGGTTGGTGACATTGTACGGGACGATAGGTACCGTGGAACTGTCATCACCGTCGTCACCGGTGGAGACATCGAAGCTGGCGCTGGCTGAGCCAGTTAAACTCGTCGTGGCGGAGCTGGACGCGGTGGCCGAAAGCCCCGAGACACCGACATTGATATCCTGGTAGGGGCCACCGGCGTTACCGCCCCAGATCGGCTGGCTAGGCACCCGGTAATTGAACACCGGCGAGCCGGTCATCAGGCTTTGTGGGGGGCTGAGGGCGAATGGCAACGCAGCTTGCTGGGTGGGGTTGGCGACGACCGGGCCATAGGAAGTCTGGATGTTGATGCCATAGCCCGTGGACTGTCCAGACACGGCATAGGCCAGCAGCAGTTCGCCATTGACGACGGCCAGTGCCGGTGGGCTGGATGCCGCGACGCTGAAGGCGCTGTAAGAAGTCGAGTCGTCATGCCATACGACGGCTTGGCCGTTGGCCTGTTGCCAGGCGATGCAGAGGCCATTATCCGTGGTGGCGGCCATGCTCAAGGAACTGCCGACCAGCCCGGTTTGATAATAGCTGGGGGTGCCAAAAGGGCCCACGCCGCCGGCAGCCCAAACATTGGCGCAGCCTACCCCCAGTACATAACCATTTTGCGTGAAGTAGGAGGAAAAGGCCAAGTACAAGTTACCGCCAAACACTGCCGCCGCAGTATTGGCGACATTCGGTGTGCTGGCAATATAGCCGGACGGCAACTGGGTCGGCGTACCCCAGGTGCTGCCATTGCTGGATGAGACCATCCAAATGTTTAAATTGGATTTGGTAAAGAACAGGTACAATACCCCGCCGGCCGCCGCCAAAGAGGGCCCGGCAAGGCTGTTGCAGCTGGCCCCGCTGATTTGCACCGGATTGCCAAAGGCCCCGCCGTTGCTGGTGGTGCAGACATTGACGCTGTGATTAGTGTCTGTGCCGGTGTAAGCCAGATACAACTGATTGTTGAACACCGCCAAGGCCGGTGTATTATTGCTGATGGCGTTGGTCAGCCCGACCGGGCTGCCCCAAGTCGTTCCGTCGACCGAGTAGGCGGTGAAAATCTGCCCGTTGCTGCCGATGAAGGCCATCACCACCTGGCCGTTGAATTCGGTCAGCGCGAACAGGCCGGAAGCTGCCGCCATCTCTAAACCCGCTAGATAGGCCGGATTGCTTGCCGCCAACGCCGGCATCGTCATTAGCATCGTTTCATTTGCACCGCTGGCATTGGTGGTGTTGTAGACCAGTGCGAGGTTGCTGCCTACTGCCGCCAGCGTCGGCTGTATGCCGGTGATTGTAAACATCGCATTGGCAGTCTGGCACCATCGAATGATACTGCCGCCGTCCGCCCAACTGGCGTATAACACACCCGAAAGGGCGGCTAGGCTTAAATAACCGCTGATTGTATCGGTATAGAATTGCGGCGTATTGGCAAAGTTGCCGATTCCGCCGCTAGTCAGAATCGGGGCACTCAACACTGCCAGGCTGTTGGGGGAGGTGGATGCGCTCGGGTCAGACGTGTAAGAGGATGAGTCGGCGGCAAAGCCAAAGTACAAGGTGTCGTCCGTTGCCGCCAAGGCGGCGTTTGCACCGCTGGTGGCAAAGAAATACATTGCACTTTGACTGCTAAAACTCTTGCCGTCGCTAGAGGAGACTAAGCAAAGCTGCTGGTACGTGGTGATCCAAGCTAAGTAAAGTATCCCGCCGGCCACTGCCAAAGCGGGGCTGCTCTGGCTGTAAAGCGGACTGACGCTGGAAGGTGAGCTAAAGGACGCCCCCGTGCTGGAATAACAGCTATACACCTTTCCAACGGTCAATTGGGTGTTGGGGCCGCTAGTAGCCTTGAACGCCAAAACCAGTTGATTGTCGAATGCCGCCAATGCGGGTGGATAAGTGCTGTAGGCATTGGTCATCGCGGTAGCCGCACCCCAAGTCTGGCCGTTATCGGATGACGAGCAAACATAGAGTTTGTTGCTCGCGCCGACATAGGCTAGGTATAACGCGCCCTTGAACTCCGCCAGCGCGTAGCCGCCATTCGTCGCTAGGGCCGATACCCCGGAGAGCGTGGACGCTGCGTTCCAAACACCGCCAGACAGGGTGCTTAGCCCGAGTGCCGATGGCGTGTTACTGCCGAATAGCGCCTGGATGGCCGGTTGGGGCGTGGCGTAGGCCAGCAGCAGTTCGCCGCCACTCCAAGCCCCCAACAAAGGTTGCGCACCGCTGCCGACCGTGGTCGTGCCGCCGCTGGACGACTGATTCCAAGTGACGATGTCACCGTTAAGTTCCCAGGCGGCATTCAGATTGCCCCCCGAGGCGGCCAGACTCAGACTGCCGCCGATAGCCCCGCTGTTGTTGTAAGCCGTAGCGTTGCCGAAGCTGCCAACGCCGCTGCTGCCAATGGCCGCACAGCCAAGATTTAAGCAGTTGACACCCGCACTGGACGAAGTGCCGGCGAATGCCAGGTACAAATTGCCCTGTATCACCGCCAGTGCCGGATTGATGCTAGCCGAGGCACTGGTAAACGGCGTGACGGGTGTGCCAAAGCTGATGCCGCTGCCCGACGTGGCCAGATTGATTTGCCCGTTAGCGGCGGTATAGGCGAGGCATAGCCAGCCGCCGGCCGCTACCAGTGCCGGTCCGGCCTTGCTGGTGTTGCCACCGATCTGGGTGGGTGTGCCGAAGCTGATGCCGTTGTTGGAAGAACAGGCAAAAATGCCGCCGCTGGTTGCGCTATAAGCCAGATACAACTCGCCTTTGAACGCCGCCAAGGCCGGCGGGTAGGGGGTGTTCAAGCCGAGCGAGATCGGGTTGCCCCAAGTCTCGCCGCCGTCGAACGAGGCGCAGACATGAATGCCGTTGTTCGCATCGGTGTAGGCCAGGATCAATTGACTGCCCAATTCCGCCACGGCGAAGCCGCTGGAGGAGGCGATGTTGAAGCCGGTGCTGTCCCAGACCGGGTAGGCAGGCAGGTTCCATGGGTCGCTCCACACATCGCCGGCGCAGAGGATGAGGTTCGGCTGATTGCCGCCCCCATAGGCCAGCACGTACCGGCCATTGGCGATGGTTTGCGACGGACTCCCCCCGGTGGCAATGTTGGTGTTGCTGGTAAAGCCCGTAGCGGAGTCATAGTAGCCCTCATACACAGAGCCTCCGTAAGACCAAGCAAAATAAAGCCCTTGGTCGGCAGCGGCCAAGCTCAAATAACCAGGGGTTGTGCCGGAACCGGTTGCTGCAAACAGCCGAATGGCATTGCCAAAACTCCCCACGCCCGGACTCGTGGTACTCAGCGTGGCACTGAGCAGCCCGATTCCGCTACTGCTGTAGGCCAGATACAGCGTATCGTTCAACACCGCCAGCGCGACGTTGCCAGTGTTGGCTGCACTTGAAGATTGGGCAGTCGTCGGCGTGTGAGCGATGGCAAACGTGCTGAAATTTTGCGACGTATACAGATCAATCTCGCCTTTCGTCGTGACGCAACCCAGATAAACCCAGCCGCCCCCCACCGCTAGTGCCGGCCCTGAAGCACTGGTGGCAGAGTGTTGAACTGGGCTGCCAAACGTCGCGCCATCGGAGGAAACGCAGGTATACAGGTTGCCGTTGGGCCCACCCGTATAAGCCAAGCACAACTGGCTGTTGAACGCCGCCAACGCGAGTGTGGTGTCGGCGAGCGCAACCGCGCCGGTGATGGCGGCAGGCGCACCCCAGGTCTCGCCGCCATTGGCCGAGGAACAGAGGTAAATCTGGCCGCCCGTGCCGGTGAAGGCCATCGACAGGCCGTTGTTGAATTCCGCCACGGCGGTTCCGCTGCACGCGGTGAAACCCGATGCACTCCAAGTCGGATAGTTGGGTGCGTTCCACGGCGTATTCCAGACGATGGGCAAGGGCTGCAGGTTGAGGCTGGAACCTAGGCCGTTGGTGGAGACATAGGTCAGCACCAAGTCGTTTTCCCAAACCGACAAGGCCGGCTGGCCGTTGGTGGAGGTGTCGGTACTGGAGTAGGTGGTTTGCACGTTATTGCAGAGTCCAGTGGAAAGGTTCACCACCACCAGTTCGCCATTGTCGTTCCAACTGGCGAACAGGCTACCGGCTTGTTCCGCCAAGCACAGATAGCCGCCTAGGGTGGAGACTGTTAAGCTGGTAGGCTTACCGAAGCTGGCCAGGCTGCTAGCCCCAATTTCCGCGTAGCCATAGCTTAAGGTAGTGAGACTCGCGGCGAAGGCCAGATACAGATTACCGCCGGACACCGCCAACGCGGGGCTAATACTGGATGAGACACTGGCGTAGCTGCTAGTCAATGTAGCGTAGGCACTGAAACTCACGCCATCGCTAGTGGAGAACAGGCCAAGCGGAACATTTCCACTGCCAGACACGGGAATGGTGGTAAAGGCGAGGTACAGGGAATTGCCGGCCGCCGCCAGCGCAGGCCCTGCGAGGCTGCTGGCATTTAGCGCAGTCGGGCTGGCAAAACTGATGCCGTCGCCGGACGCGCAGACATAGAGTGTGTTACCGCTTCCGGTATAAGCCAGAACCAACTGCCCATTGAACACTGCCAAGGCCGGTGGTTGCGCGGTAGTCAGGCCAGTCAGCACGGTCGGGCTACCCCAGGTCTGGCCGCCGTTGGCTGAGGAACAGACATTGATTGTGTTATTGGCATCGGTGTAGGCCATGAACGGCTGGCCGTTGAACACCGTCAATGCACTGCATGTACCCTGCGTGATGTTGTAGCCCGGCACATTCCACAAGCCGAAGCTTGGCGCATTCCAAGACGGGTTCCACGCGGCGCGCAGTGAAATCAAGCTGGGGTTCGCCTGCGGCGTGGCATAGGCCAGCAGCAGTTCGCCATTGACAACGGCCAGTGCCGGGGGGCTGGATGCCGCCACGCTGAACGCGCTGTTGCTGGTAGCAAATTCAGCCCAAACGACGGACTGGCCGTTAGGCTGCTGCCAGGCGATGCACGGGCCATTTGCCGTGCTGGCGGCCATGCTCAAGGAACTGCCGACCAGCCCGGTTGCATAATATTTGGGGGTGCCGAAAGGACCCTCGCCGCCTTCGGCCCAAACATTGGCGTGGCCTATCCCCAAATGATAACCGCTTCCCGTGAGGTAGGCGGAAAAGGCCAAGTACACATTATCTTGATAGACTGCCACCGCCGTGTTGGCGACATTCGGCGTGCTGGCGATATAGCCGGACGGCAACTGGGTAGGCGTACCCCAGGTGCTGCCATCGCTGGATGAGACCATCCAGATGGTCAGATTGGGTTGGGTAAAGAACAGAGTCAACAACCCGCCGGCCGCCGCTAAAGAAGGCCCGGCAAGGCTGTTGCTAGTGGTCCCGTCGACCTGCGCCGGACTGCCAAAGGCCGCGACGTTGCTGGCGGTGCAGACATAGACGTTGTCATCCGTGCCGGTGTAGGCCAAATACAACTGGCTGTTGAACACCGCCAAGGCCGGCTTATTATTGCTGCTGGCCCCAGTCAGCGCGACCGGGCTGCCCCAAGTCGTTCCACCGGCCGAGGCAGCGGTGAACATCCGCCCGTTGCCATCGGCGTAGGCCATGACCACTTGGCTGTTGAACTCGACCAGCGCGAACTCGCCGGCCGCCGCCGCACCTAAACCCGGCAGATAGGCCGGGTTGCTTGCCGCTAACGCCGGCATCGTCATCAGCATCGTCTGATTCGCCCCGCTGGCAGTGGTGGTGTTGTAGACCAGTGCGAGGTTGCTGCCTACCGCCGCCAGGGTCGGTTGGGTGCCGCTGGTCGTAACCGTAGCCGTAGCCACGGCAGTCTGGCACCAGCGGATGATACTGCCGCCGTCCGCCCAACTGGCGTACAACACACCCGAGAGGGCGGCAAGGCTTAGATAACCGCTGATTGTATCGGTATGGAATTGCGGTGTGCCGAAGCTGCCGATTCCTCCGCTAGTCAGAATCGGGGCACTCAACACCGCCAGGCTGTCGGGGGAGGTGGAGGAACCCGCAGCCGACGTGTAACAGGATGAGTTAGCCGCGAATCCAAAGTACAAGGTGGTGTCGGTTGCGGCCAGTGAAGGACTCGCGCCATTGGCGGGGTAGATAGTGCCTAGATGTCCTGCAATGTTGGAAAAATTCGAGCAGTTGCTGGAAGAAAGGAGCACGAGCTGTCCTGACCAACCGGTGCAGCCTAGGTAAAGCATCCCACCGGCCACCGCCAAAGTGGGTCCGAACAGGCTCTCGACGGTAAATTCGACGCATGATACAGGGTTACTAAAGGATGCGCCCGTGCTGGAATAACAGGTAAACAAGTTATTAAAGGGCAAAATGGATGGGGAATCCGCAACAGTGTGATTATTGAATGCCAAAACCAGTTGATTGTTGAACGCCGCCAATGCAGGTAGGTAAGCACTGCAACAATTAGTTACCGCGGTAGCCGCACCCCAAGTCTGGCCGTTATCGGACGAGGCGCAGATATAGATTTGCTGGCTTGCGCCGACATAGGCCATGTATAACACACCGTTGAATTCTGCCAGCGCATAGCCGCCATTGCTTGCCAAGGCGGGGACCGCGACCCCCCCGGCTGTTGACGCACTGACTGTGGCTGCCGCACCCCATACGCCGCCAGACAGGGTACTGAAATTAAGCATCGGCTGCGGCTTGCCACAGGCCAGTGCCAACTGGCCGTTTGACGTATTCAAGACTGGCTGCTGGATGCTCATATTCAACGAGGCGTAACTGTTGGTGAACTGATTCCACAGCCAAGTTTCGCTGCCGTTTTGCCAAGCCGCATACAAATTGTTGCCGAGTATGGCCAAGCTTCAGAACTCCTGATGTCTTGGATTTTACGATTATCCCACATTGTAAATTAGCCTGAGATTGGTCCTCGGAAACAGGGTTTCCGTCTCATTCAACTCGTCGCAGAGTTTCTGGATCACC
>Ga0007797_1000704_pt1 | contig 10145 bp, 3 predicted proteins | sample CryBogmetaGMA25M_FD_60364 | JGI IMG/M metagenome (GOLD analysis project Ga0007797, IMG submission 60364) | Freshwater microbial communities from Crystal Bog, Wisconsin, USA - MA2.5M | ecosystem: Environmental > Aquatic > Freshwater > Lake | place: Crystal Bog, Wisconsin, USA | collected 2009-07-06 | reverse complement strand
TTATTTCCAGTATAAATCGTTAAGGGATAAGTAATGAATCTTATTTCTGTTTAATAGTAGGGGATGGTACTGTTTTTAAATACTCTCCTGGAGCACTTTGAGGCGCAGCTTCTTCTTACCAAGCCCGCTGCTCCATGGAAGGAGCTCTTTCGTGACTATTCCCTTCCGGAGGTGAAGCTCCCTTCCAATCGCAAGGGAGCGGGCTCGAATCGTTCTCGCTCGCAAGGTCGTGCTGAGTCCAGCTCCGATCGCGCTCGTCGTAAGGCCTTCAATCTCCTTCAGCAGTTTCAACTGGATGTGGACCAGGCACCTCTTTTGCCCCATCCACAACCTCGTGCAGGTTCCTGCTTTCAAACGTTTGCTTTTCTAGTTTCAGCTCCTCTTTGTACTCAGGGGGCCCGCTTGATTGTCCTGTTTGGGGCTGATGATCTGCTCGCATCTCCGGCAAGTTATTTCACTCTCCTTCATTGTCAGTCACTCAATTATGGTCTTCTCAGTCTTGGCCCTGGTCAAAGTTGCTCGCTGGTCCTTGTGGGTTTTGATGCGTGGTGGGTCGGTCTTGTGTCGTCTAAGCACCATTGGGCCTGGTTTCTCACATCGGTGCACAACCTTCTTAAGTCTAACATCCGCCTTTCTTCATTTACCCTTCGCGACTCTTTGGCTACGGCTTTAGTTCCTTGCATACTGTGTTATCCGGCTTTGTACTGTGGCCCAGCACCGCAATCACATTTGGTCAGCTGCCTTATCGGGTACCACCGCTGCTATTCAGCTCACCTCTCCGCTCTTCGGGGCGGGGGACCTCGTCGTCTGCGCTCTTGTGCTTCATCACAGAGCTCCACTTCGTCGGTTTTAGATCATACACCTCCTCCAGTTCGCAACCTTTCTGACATTCGGTTCATCTCGGGCCTCTCCTCTTCCTTATCCGTGGGAGTCGCTCCCACTCTATTAGAGTTTCAGGGTGATGGTCTCTTTGCATGTACTGACATTCATTTTCCTACTCGTTCCGCATCGCGTGTCCTCTCTTGGCGGTTGGAGGATCTCGTCATCTGTTCGTATGAGGGTCTTTGGCTCCCCCGGGCTACAGCAGAGAGCTCTCAATATCGCTCTAACTACTGCCATCGCGTGGATGCCGACTGGGTGGTCGATGCCCAAGACCCCTTCTCATGCTATGGTAGGTACATTAATGAGCACTTTGATGAGAGTCGGGTTAACTGTCGTATTGTTCTTCTTCGTCGATTCCGGCGCCTTGTGGTCGTGGCGATCCCTGGGATTCTTATTCGGCGGGGGGAGGAACTCTACACAAGCTATGGTCTTCCCTATTGGCGGGACCTTGTCCTTACCCTATCACCATCCTCTCGTGCGGCCCTCCTGCACAGATATGCTGATGAGGTGACTGACGCGTTTCTTTCGGAGGTAGGTATCACTCGCAATGGTTCTTTGTGTCTCTCCTCTCCGAACATACTTGATTACACGATCATCCAACCTCTTAGCCAGTCCAGCCGTGCAATTTACTTTTTGGACTCTTCGTCCATCCCCCTGGATCCTGGATGGTCTCTTGTTCTTCTTGAAATGGACTTCCGCACCCGCTGCAGTATCCCGGATGGTTGTTCTCTTCTTGAAGCCCGGTCTATTCTTCGCTCGTATTTTGAAGTCACTCCTCTGTTCACGTTGGAAATCTCCTCCCCTACTGAGTTCTACTATGCCTGTGACCCTGATGGCAGCTGTGGGATTCAGCTGGCCCTCCTCTATTTGTTGACCTCTGGTGTGTCGTGGCCTCCATCGTTCGAACAGTGCACTGCCAGTGATAAGTCCTTTCTTCGCTTTCGCAGGCGCCAGGACGACCATGATCGTGTTATCGCGACCGTCTCCCAACTTATTCAATTATGCTCTTCTCCTGCACTTCGTGAGAAACTGGCTCTCTGGGCTCAAGGGCTGTCTCAGGGTACCCGCAGTCCACTACTTCGTCATGGGGATCTTTATTATCTTTCCCTAGAGGAAATGTGCTCTCTTCTTCCCGACGGCTTGCCAGCATCCCTCTATGTTCCCACAGCTGATATGTCCCCTTCCCCGCCTCGGAAACGCCCTGCGGGTCGACGCTTTCGACTTTGTTTCGACCGTCGACTCCCTCATCGATCCCCGGCTTTCTCTATAGCAGACCTTCGTCACATCCTTTTATCTCCTGCCCGACAAGCTGCTCTCGCCCACAGTCACTTTTATCCGATTTTCTCTCCTGGAGGCGATGCTGCGGCCCTCTCCGTAGCGGTTGATCGGTTTCTTGAGACCTTTCTTCCGGAGTCGATGTTCCTGGTTCCGTCACATGGTGTTCCTGCAGCTCCCCAACCTTCGACTCTCAGTCCCCTCAGTTCCGGAGCTTCTGACCTGTTTTCCCTTCAGTCCTTTGAGCCTCAGTTTATCCCGGATCCAGTCTTCCGACTTTGTCTATCTCAGGATGCTCACTCTGACTCCGGTGATGACACTGCCTCCGATCATTTCATAGACGTTGATGCGATGGACGCCTCACCTTCGGTTCAGGCTGGATCGTTGGATGGTCTTAGCCCAAAGGGTCCTGACTCAACTTTTGCCCCACTAGACCCTCCGGTCCCGGGTGTGCATCCCCAGCTCGCTGTCCCTTCACTCGTTCCCTCAGGTAGCCTCCTATCTCTGCCGGGTCGTGCCCTCACTTTAGCCGATTTCCCGTCACCCACGTCGGTGGATGACTCTGACATTCATTCGAATTCTTCCGCGGCTCCTCCTCGGCGTGTCTCCTCGGTTGTACCTCCCCCATGTGCTGCTGTCTTGCCTTCGGTCCCGCTTCCAGGTCCTCTTCCCCCAATCGGTCTCTGGCTCTCCCCCGAACAGCGACGCTACACGGGGTCTCAATGGTCGCAACTTTTATGTCCGACTCCCGCAGGCACCACTCGGCTGGGGCTTGCTGAACTTACCTCGACTGGTGGACCACAATCGTTGCTTACTGCATTCTTAGGCACCTTAGGCTCCCCCACCGAGACAGTTCTTACCCTATGGAAGCGTCTGGACGACTTTTTGTCCTCCTCCTGGATGCGTGAATGGTGTCTTCCGACTGAGCTAGTCAACGACCAGAATATTCGTACGATCTCCGTCTCTCCCCGCACTGGTGTATCTCTCGCTCGTATTAGTGGTTTATCGCTCCCTCGTATCCCTAGTCTTTTGGAGCTATATCAACGCCGTTGTCAACCCCGTGTTCATCCAGTATTGTTTTATCTCTTAGCAGGTATGTATTGTGGTCCCATTCGAGTAATCGACCTCGTGACCAACACTGTCACCTGGTACCTAGTTGATATCCTATCCTCGTTGACTCGTCCGCGTCCTCGGCGTCCAGCTATCACATTGTTTGATCATCGTGGCTACATATGTGGCTCTTGTCCTCTTGTTTTGGGTCCTCTGTGTTCAGCCCCCCCCGAGGCTGCCCTCACACCATATCATCCGTCACTGGACCCTATGCTTCTTCCGCCATTGGAGCGTGAAATTTTAGGTGCGCCGTCCCTAGACTCCCTCCTTCTTCAAGTTCCGGACCTCTTTGACTTTGACCAGGGGGGAATATCGTCAGTGGAAGACTTTCGCGTTCTCTATTTCAACGTTAATGGCATGGATGGCTTCAAATTGACGGAACTTCTTACAGTCATGCTTCTTCATTCGGTGGACGTTCTCGTCCTAATTGATGCTCGCATTGACAATACTCTTCACCGGGTGTTTCTCACTGAGATTCATACAAAGCTTGGCCAGCGTTCCAAACTGCTGTCCTCGTTCCCGTCCATTCCTGGCCCTGCTCGTCCGCGTGTGGGAGGCAACGCTTTTGTCATCAATGAACGTTGGAGTCAACGTTTCGTCGAACATTCCTCGGATCCGTCTCAACTATGTCTGGTTGACTCTATCACGCTCAAACTCTCCTCTGGGACTCTTCGCCTATTGGCGACTTATTGGCCGTATCCTCCTCAGGTTCAACAAGACGAGACGGGTCTGAAACTGTTTACTTTAACTCAACAATTCCTTAGCTCTCGTGACGGCACTCAATCTCCATTGGAATATGTTCATCAGGCCATTTCCGCTGTTACTACTCAGCACATGTCTCATCCTGGCAACCATGTCATCCTGGGTGGCGACTTTAACAGTACTTGGCGGGGGCGCAAATTAGATGGTGGGGGCTATGCCCCTCCTCTACGCCGCTGGACTCGGGATGGTGGATGGCGCTCGTGGCGGGATGATCTTCCTGACATCTGCCCCCCGGTCACCCGTCCCTCGTCTCGCCTCACTTCCGGATGTGAAATTGATCACGTTTTCACTATGAGTTCCTTCCTTCGCTTTTCCAGTTACAACGTGGGTATTGGTTCAGGATGGGTCGGCCTTTCAGATCACCGTCCCCTTTTGGTCTCGTATGCGATCACAACGGATCGGCTTCTTGTTCCGAGGTTCTCCCCACTTCGCTCCGATCATCGTCTAATGAACCTTCGGGTATTTTCGCCTTCCAAACCGCAATTAGCAGCGTACCAAACGGCCATGTTGGCCCACCCTCTGCTCCCCTCGGGCTCCCTTGACTCCACCCAGGCTTCTCAACAATTGCAATCTCTTACTAATGCCACCCTTCAGGCTGCCCCTGTAAAGCGGAAGAAGCCGCCCCGCGATCGGATGAAGGAGTACTGGAGTCCGCTCTATGCTGCCTACCAAGCTCAACTCAAAGCACTTTTGAAAATTCAACAACATCTAGGTATTGTTTCCTCGCGTCATCCCATTATACCCTGGACTACGCCTCTTGCGCATTATGCAGGCATCTCCGCCATTGTCGCTGAGTGGGTTTCTGTGGTTGACCACTTAGCCTGGGACAAAGGTCCGCCTGATGCCCTCTGGGCGTGTGGTTTTTCTCCCGAAGAATGGCGGACACAGGACTTTTCCAACCGGCACTCGTTGGTGCAGGCTGCGGTCCGAGACTTTGGTCTTGTTCGCAATGCCCTGCACTGTCGGAAACGTAAGGAGCTGGCAGCGCTGACTTCTGAATACGTTCGAATCCGTGAGGAGAATGCGCTTAAGGGTCGTCTTCGTATTTCTATCCAATCTCTTCTTGGAGAGCACCCGGGCTCCTCCTCGCTTGATGGTTTGGATTTCGGCACTGCATTGCCCACCACCCCGGAGGAGGTTCATGCTCTCATCACGGATCACTTTCGTCGACACTTTCAGTCTTCGTCCTCCGTAGCAGATGATCTTCACTCTGGCGATCTCACCTGGGAGTCCTTCAATGCAGAAACCTTTGAGGATTTCCAGCGCAGACACTCGGCACTGGGCATTCCAATTTCCCCTGACCCGTCCCAGGACTTACTTCGTAATCTCTGGTCAGCCCTCCGTTCTTGTCCGTCCCGCCAGCTCGTTCATGACGAGCTTCAGCCTTTATTACACAGCGCCCCGTCCTTTGATGAATTTCAACTCGCCATCCGCTCCAAGCGGGGTCACTCTGCTGGTGGTCCCTCTGGCTTATTGTATGATCACTTGAAGCATTGGCCACTTTCCGTCCAACAGGAGGCATACAGGTGTCTTACCACGCTCTGGTTGGATCGAACCATTCCAGCCTCTTGGCTATGGAAATGGCTTGTACCCATTCCCAAGTCGTCATCTCAGAAGGTCTCGGATCTGCGTCCTATTATGCTCATGGAAGTGCTTCGGAAGATTTGGACGGGGCTCATTGTTCGACGAATCCTCGGAGCCCTTCTTAAGCATCGTGTTCTGTGTCCCTCTCAACATGCCTACCTTCCCTCACGTGGCACGGACACGGCTAATATCCAACTTCTCAACACGCTCGAAGACTCCTGGTCCCGTCGCTCTTCTCTATACGGCAGCTCATGGGACATGTCCAAGGCCTTTGACTCAGTCTCACGTCCCCTCATCATACTATGTTGGCAACGGCTTGGTGTTCCTGTGGAACTGGCGCAGTGGTTGGTTGCCCTTGATCTGGGTGGGCATGCTATCATTCGGTCGGACTTCGCTTTGGACCTTTTGGATCAGCAAGGACTGGAGGCACTCTTGCCGCATTCCTTCACTCCTGAGAGGGGCACCGGTCAAGGTGATATCCACAGTCCCTTCACGTGGTTGGCCGTTTTTGATGTGCTTCTCACTATGCTTGCCGCCGACACGGATTCACCCGACCATATCTATCTTCCGAAATCTGATGGCACCCTCTATCGAGCTCGTGATGTCTGTTATGCTGATGACCTTCAATCGCAAGCTCGTACTTTACGAGGGCTTCAACGTATGGCAGACCTGGTTTCTGTCTATGCCCTTGTTTTCAACCTGTCCATTGCTTTCAAAAAGCTTCGTGTATTTCACTACTGTGGGATCTCCCCTCCCTCTGTCGAATTCCTGGTGCTTCACCTTGCTGGCTGGCGAGAACAGTCGGTCCCCATCCGCACGTCTGGGACCTTTCGCAGTCTTGGTGTTGATTATCCTATTAACCCCTCTGACGCAACGTCCTTCGAGTCCAGTTACCAGCGTCTCCGCACTTCCTTACATATCTTAGCTCGCAAACGTGCCTCGCCGGGCCTTATTACGCAAGTCATGACGACTTGCTTACTCAGCCGAGGTGCTTATGTGGGAGTGCTCTCCTCCTGGTCTCTTGCCCAATGCCGCTCACTCGACAAACTATTTGCTCGTGCGTACCGGAGCAGAACTCGCAACATCTCCTCCTCACAGGAGGAGAACTTGTTTCAACCGGCCTCAGTAGGGGGCCTTGGTTTCGATCGTCCCTCTGTACTTATTCAAGAACGCAAGCTGAATCTGGCGCGGCGTGCAGCTTGCTCTGATGACTGTTACACCCGCTTTGCGATAGCTGCGCTTCAGCGTCGGGGCCATCCGTATCCCTATAATGTTCAACAACCTTGTGTCTCGCTTGACAGACCCCGGTCCGGATTTTGGATTTCCAGTCTCATCGAATACGGGGACTCTGCCTCTGCTACACTTATATGTCAGCTCACCCCGCCGTCTGCTGACCTCTCTCCGACGACTCCGATCTTTGGTGAGCCCCACTTGGTCTGGACTCCTCAGCAGTCCTCGTACTTTAAACAACATGACTGTCACATCCTCTTGGACCTGGCCCAATGGAATGCGGAGCTTTCTTCCTGGCGATGGCAAGAGCTCCCTGACTTTTTTCAGCCCGTCCTTGGCGGCCTCCTTATTTGGCAACCGTGTCCTATTCCACTCCTTCCCGGTCGAGCGTGGCATGTCACTCATGGCGAATTTCTCCGTACTTCCTCGTGGCTTATCGAAATCTTGTCCATTTCTCCCCGCCCCCTTTCCTCCTTGGTCGATATTGTCTTTCGGAAATGGCAACTCCCTAATCCCATGACGACCCCGATTGTCGGAACCCTTCTTTCCAACAATCCTCGTATTGAGGTGTACTCGGGACCCCCAGATCCTGCAGTCTGGCGTTCCGTAATTTTTCCGGCTGGCAACGTTGCCCATTGTGTATCCCTGGAAGTCGCCGCTCGATTTTCCTCCACTTCCACACCGTCTCACCTCGGTAACTGCCCCCCCAAGGTTCGTATCGTTTCCTCGGTTCCATCCATTCTGCCCTCCTGTCTTGACTGCCCTATCGGGGCGAATGCTCTGGACGGTACGCCCTCAAAACTTTGTTCGGATGTGTCGATTTACATAGCACTCCACACCCATCCCATTGACTCTGCCCTTCACGTTGCGGTTAAGGCCTCCCGTGTTCTTCGCTGTTTAAGCATCTTGTGTACATGTGATCACAAGCGTTGGTCTGCGTCCTTGTACTTTGATGCTTCCTCATCTCACCACGATGTGCATACGGAACATTCCACCCTCCTCGCGGGGGTGCTTCGTGCACTATATCTTTATGAACATTGTTATGAGGGGGGCTCTGTCTCAATATTTGTTCCGAGTAAGACTCTCGTTCAATCAATTCTGTGTCCTCCTGTCTCACACGCCTCCTCCGTACTTGCGGATCTTCATCGCATGATCCAACAGCATCTTTCTGCTGACGTTCTCATCTCATACGCTGCGGTTCCTTCTCTTCTTACCGAGCCTGCCTCCCTTCATATTGATCAAAGGGGCATGCAGCTTTCCAGTGCATACGCGAACTCTACTGATAGTCTTGCTGAGGTTCTCTCTACATACTCTCCTGACTATACTGAGGACTCCTTCACATCTCAGTCTATCTCAGTCTGTGTTCCCTTACCATTCTGTTGTGGTCACTGGTCATGGCGGGACCAACTTACCTCCTCGTATCTGCTCACAACAGTGCCAAATAAACGCGCCCTGCTTGCACGTCTTGCCGCCCAATCTTCTCGCGATCTCGACCGACAGCGACGAGGTGACCCTCCCAAATGGTCTGATGTCACCCTCCAGTTTGCCTCGTCTGTCCTGGGCCTCCCACGGCTTCCTCTTTCGACCAGAGCCTACTATGAACGACACCTGTTTGAACGCCATTGGTCTGTCGGGCACAATCGCTCCAAGCAGGCCCGTACTGATGCTGACAGGAAACTTCTGGGCTCCTGCAAGCTTTGCTGTACGGACATTCGTCAGGAGCATGAGTCTTACGACCACATTTTTCGTCTCTGTCCTGCCCCTCTCCTTTGCGCAGCCCGATCTGCGTCTGATCAACAGCTATCTGAATATCCTCTGTCAACCTCGCTTGACGCCCGTCTCATCCCCAAGATGATCCAACTTCTACATGACGAGCAGGGACATCGTCTTGGCCTTGGTAATTGGATGTCTTGTCAGCTTTCCGCCTTGGAATCCGTCCTCCTTCCGGATGATCGGGCAGAGGACATTCGGCAGAGTATCCTTCAATTCTCTAGTCATCTCACTGACCGCAATGACGCCATCTGGGCGGCATGGCATGAGGCCTCTTACCTTCATGCCGTTGCAGCCTCTCCCTCTGGTGATGCTCTGCACATTCCCCGTCGTCGTCATTTCCGTCCCCGGTCCCGTCTCCCTGGCAAGATTCGCTACTATGCGGTTCGAGTTGGTCGCGAGACTGGAATTTTTCCTTCGTGGAAGGATGCTAGGCGACATGTTGATGGTTTCTCCCGTTCCGAGTACGGATCTTTCAAAACTCGCGAGGCAGCCGAGGCTTTCCTCTCCGCCACTCCTGTGGTGCCCCAGAGTCCTCTTCCTGGCCCCAGCTATTCTCTCTTCACTGACGGCTCTGCTTCCACTAGCCCGCCTTTTGCCGCCGGATGGGGACTTCATATTCTTGATCCGACTGGATGCGTCACTCATGAAGACTGGGGACCCGTCTGTCTCGACCCTTCCTCTCCTGAGTTTGTTGGCGCTTCTCGTTACACCAATAACTCTGGAGAGCTGACGGCCTTAATATCCGCTTTTAAATGGATCTGTGCCCTGCCTTCTCACTCTCCACTGCAACTTAACTTATACACGGATTCGGACTATGCGCAGAAACACCTCCTTTTCTCCAAGACTCTTCCGTCAGCCAACAAGGGTCTTATCACGGAAGCGCGTCGTTTTTTGGACCAGGCTCGTTCGGTCCATTCGCTGTCCCTGGTTTGGACCAAGGCTCATACCAAGAAAATCTCTATGGTGGCGTCCGGAAATCGGAAAGCTGACTCCCTCGCTCTTCTTGGTAGGAGGGAGCTTGCTCGGTCGCTTGCCCCCGTGGATCTCCTCGTGCCCCGGCGTCCCTTGAAGCGGCGCTCTTCTGTAGTTAGTGTAGCTAATATGTCTGCTCCATCTAAACGCGCTCGTCTAGACCTTTTGTCATCCTCACTGTCCCCCTCTTTCCCTACACCCGACCTGCTTCCATGCCTCCGTCCCCCTCCGGGTGGCGATATTGTGGCTGACTAGTGTCTGGTCCCGAGGCTGCCCCTCGGATCCTCTCACTCGGTGCCACGGGACTTGCCACATGGTTCATGGGAGGTGGTTAGATTTCTCCCTTTCTCTATAATCTAACTACAAGATTTTCCGCAAAAACATATGTGATTTCTCCTCGATGTTCGGCACTCCACTTCGCTCTCGTACATGTACCGAAATATGTAGCTACATTCAGTTCACCACCTAATAAAGAAACTATGCCAGTAGTACGACTATTACCGTACCGTTTCCGCATTTAGAATGACTGGAGACAAGAAGCAAGCAACGCCATAAAT
>Ga0007797_1000699_pt1 | contig 10191 bp, 9 predicted proteins | sample CryBogmetaGMA25M_FD_60364 | JGI IMG/M metagenome (GOLD analysis project Ga0007797, IMG submission 60364) | Freshwater microbial communities from Crystal Bog, Wisconsin, USA - MA2.5M | ecosystem: Environmental > Aquatic > Freshwater > Lake | place: Crystal Bog, Wisconsin, USA | collected 2009-07-06 | reverse complement strand
ATCCACTTTTGCGACGGGGGGAGGTGTCTCAGATGGCGGGGTTAGCCGCAGAAGATCGCCCAGCGAGCGCTGGAGATCAGCGAGGCGTGCGGCCATCTGGCGGGTCTCAACGAGAACTCGCTCCCGCTCGGCGTGGGCCTCACGCAGCAGACGCTCCCGCTCGGCCCGTGCGACAGCCCGCTGCTGCGCAATCTCGTTCTCAGACTGAAGCCATGCTTGGGCGATCTCACTCTCGGCCTGACTTTGGGCCTGGGCCAAGCTGACCTCATGAATGCGCCGCTCATCGGCAAGGGCGGCGCGCAGCTCACTAACCTCCTGCCGCAAGGCGTCACGCAACTGGATCTGATCCGATCGCTGCCGCTTGTAGCGCGCCATCAGGCGCTCGGTCTCTTCTTCTAGCTGTTTAGTAAACTCATGTCCAAAATGAACCGTCTGCTTAATATTTGCCTGAACCTGCTGCTCCATCATCTGGTATAAACTGAGGCGTTTCTGAATCCACTCACTGAACCGCTGCTCCTCCTCAGACGAGACGTTTTGCGAACCGCCCTGCTGAGGATCAGACAACAGATCGGGCCTCACGTCCATAACAGCAGCCTCATCCTAAAAGGATATAACTTTCACTCTTTGCTCGGCGCAAACTATACCGCAGCCCCCCCCCGGTGTCAAATTACGCGCCCAAAAGTGCGACCGCGATTGACTCCCGGTGGGGGGAGTTGAAGGGAAGATTTTGTTACAGACAAAGCCCACACGATGAGCCATCACATGGGAACTGCCCGCTCTACATGCGTGACCCTGCCAGCAGATGAGGTTCCAGCGAAGGCAGTGCCAGGCTGGAAATGCTGGTCGGTGATGCGACGATTGACTGGCATCGGCCACTTGCCCCACTCCAACAAAGACTCGAGCCCATGGATGGTCTTTGGAGCCGACCGCCGCCAGCGATAGCCCCGACCGCTGAACCCGGTAAGCGTCTGACTTTCCCACACGACCACACACGTTCGACCATCCATGCGCAACTGATGGAAGAACTGAAGGACGAGTTTATTTGAGTACGTGAGGGGCAGCATAACGTAGTCCGGCATCGTCTTCAGAATCTCTTCGATACCTGTTTCATCAATCGCAACCACGTGGAAGTCTACGAGCAGCCGGTTGTTCTGGATAATAGACTGTTCATGGTTGTTTGGATCCCCAACGAAGAATGCTGAGTACGGTTTGTGCATGTTGACCTCCCGTGTCGTTGAGCCGAACTACATTCTACTACAAGCGATGCTAATTCACCATCCCGAGCCCACATTCCCTAAGAAGCTGTCTGAAAAGGCATGGCTACGTCCTAGACCTGTCAGGTAGGACACACAAGAACCATCTCGTTGCACAAGATTCATCCCGTGTGTCCTACCTGACAGGTCTTTTCAGACAGCTTCTAAGAACGGAGGTAAATCAACCCCTGACGGGCACCACCCCCTTCTCTGCCCTGAACGGGAGAGGAGATGTCGGGGAGTGAGGGCTGCGCAACGGATTCCTTTACATGGCTTCAAGGGAATTGAGACAGTTGCGAACCGCACCACATAGTACCAGAAATTGGCAGAAAAATAAGGGGCGCTTTGGGATAAAAAGGGCATATTTGGGGCAATTCTTGAGATTATTTTTATTGTGTGTAGTAGCCTTGGGGTAAAAAAGGGCAATACCGTAAAATTCACCCTGTTTTAACCTGTGTGGAGTGTCACTACCCCTGTCGTTGGTTTGACCAGTGCCCATCAGAATGCTATAATACCGCTTCGGTATCATCACAGTCGGCCTTTCGACAACCTGTAGCCCCGCCAGGAACGCTGGGGCGGCAGCACCTTCCCAAACACAGCGGTGAGATCGCGCCAGTTCTTTTTTTGCTGGCATGCCACTGTCGCGGAGCGGGGCTGCACCTGACAGACAAAGGAGTCGCGCTATTAGAGACCGGTTTCGCATCAACAATCGTATTCGCGCCCGCGAAGTCCGCCTGATCGACGAGAACGGTACGCAGGTCGGGATCGTGACGGTGCGTGAGGCAGTTATCCTTGCGGAGGAGCGCGGACTCGACCTTGTCGAGGTTGCTCCGAATGCAGTGCCTCCCGTCTGTCGGCTCCTCGACTACGGCAAGTTCCGCTACGAGCAGAGCCAGAAAGAGCGCGAGGCGCGCAAAAACCAGAAGCAGGCCGAACTCAAGCAGATCCGCCTGATGCCCAAAACCGACGAGCATGATATGGGTGTCAAGGCGAACCAGGCGCGGCGCTTCCTGCTGAGAGGTGACAAGGTTAAGTTCAACGTGCGCTTCCGTGGGCGCGAGATGGCCCACCCCGACATTGGGCGCAAGATGCTGGAGCAAATCGCCGAGCAGCTCCGCGATATTGCCATTGTCGAGCAGAAGCCGCTGATGGAGGGCCGCGTCCTCTCTCTGCTGCTCGCGCCTACGGCCAAGGTGATCAAGGCTGCCCTGCTCGCCCAGAAGGCCCACCTCCAGCAGTCGAAGGCAGCGAAGCCAGCACCGGCAAGCGGCGCTGTCGCGAGTGCTGCTCCACAACCTGTTGGGGAGGAGCTTGACGACGAGGAGCTTGACGACGAGGAGCTTGACGACGAGGAGCTTGACGACGAGGAGCTTGACGACGAGGAGCTTGACGACGAGGAACTCGACGATGAGGAACTCGACGATGAGGAACTCGACGACGAGGAGCTTGACGACAACAAGCCCGACAACGCGAAGTAAGGACGAACAGGAACGCTCATGCCTAAAATGAAGACCCACAAAGGTGCCAAGCGCCGCTTTAAGATCACGGCAACGGGCAAGGTGATGCAGCAGCAAGGTGTTCGCGGTAACAAGCGCCGCCGCCCCAAGCGATCCCAGCGCAAGTATGGCAAGGATCAGACGATGTCGCTGACGAACCGCAGCCATATTGAGGTTGCGCTGCCCTACGGCCTCAAGTAAGGCCCACGCCAGATGCGTAGACGGACAAACAAAAGCGGACGGCCAGGTATTATACTGGAATCCGGCACGCAGGTGTCGGTTTCACTGTGAGTAAAGTGCCTGTTGCCTACCCTATTCAGTCGGGCGTAGCTCAGGGTTCGGCTTGCCACCCCCTGACCTGCCTATTTCATGTGGAGGAACTCATACCATGGCTCGTGTGAAGCGTGGCATTATGGCGCGGAAGCGCCACAGTAAGCTGCTCGATCAGGCAAAGGGTTTTCGTGGCGCACGCTCGCGTCACTACAGGGTCGCCCACGAGGCGGTGATGCACGCCCTGGCCTATGCCTATCGCGACCGACGTAACAGGAAGCGTGATTTCCGCCGACTCTGGATCCAGCGCATTAATGCGGCGGCTCGTCTGAATGGTACGACCTACAGCCGCCTGATCAATGGCCTGAAAGTCGCCGGGATTAACCTGGATCGCAAGATCCTCGCCGACATCGCCGTGCGCGATCCGAAGGCGTTTAGCGATATCGTCGCTACGGCCTCTGTACAAAGGTAGATGGGCCGTCTGTAAGGCTGTGGGGGCGGCACGTTGATGCCGCCCCCGCAGCTTTTTTATCGCCCACAGTTAGCTATGATCACAAGCGTTAGTAATACCCACGTCAAATATCTCCGCTCGTTGCGCACCGACCCACGTTATCGGCGCAGCGAGCGCAGGTTTGTGATCGAGGGGGTCCGTCTGGTGGCTGATGCCCTGGCCATTGGGGCAGATCTTCAGGTGGTTCTCTATAACCCCGATCAGCTCAGCGGCACTCCGGCAGGCACGGCGCTGCTCGCTCATCTGACCAGTCGGGAGAACTGCTACGAGACCAACGAGGCGGCGGTGGCTGCCGCCGCCGAAACACACAGTCCCCAGGGCGTCGTGGCCGCTGTGGCCCTGACAGAACTTATGCCTCGCCCCGGCATGCATCTGGTACTCGACGCCATCCAAGATCCGGGCAATCTTGGCACGCTGCTGCGCTCGGCAGAGGCTGCCGGGGCCGGGTTGGTTCTCTGCTCGCAGGGCTGTGCCGACATCTTCAACCCCAAAGTGGTGCGCGCCGCTATGGGCGCACACTTTCGTTTGCCCCTGCGCGGCGACCTGAGCTGGGATGATCTGGCCCGTGAACTGAGCGACGCGCCCTTGATCTATGCGGCGGGTGCGGAGGCGGCGATGCCCTACTACGCCGCCGACTGGCGTCAACCCGCCGCCCTGATCATCGGTTCAGAGGCCCACGGGATTAGCCCTGAGGGACTGGCTCTGGCCACCCACCATATCGCTATCCCCATGCTCGGCAAAGCCGAGTCGCTGAATGCGGCCGTAGCGGGCAGTATTATCCTGTTCGAGGCGCTGCGCCAGCGCAGCCGGGGAAGGACGTAGGTTTTTGTTGATTTTTGGCGGCGAAGCCGCCAAAAATCAACAAAAGAGAGATTTTTGAGGAGGCACGATGACCAGTACCGATGAGCTGACGGCCCTGGAAACTCAGGCTCAAGCCGACCTCGCCGCTGTGGGTGATCTGGCTGGCTTGGCCGAGTGGAAGAGCCGGTACACTGGTAAGTCCGGCGCGCTCACCCGCGCTCTGCGCAGTATGGGGAGCGTGCCTGCTGAGCAGCGCCCCGAGTTGGGCCGACGGGTGAATGCTCTGCGCGAGCAGCTTGATGCCGCCTTCGCGGAAGCCGAGTCCCGCCTGAAACTGGCCGCTCAGGATGCCGAACTGGCAGCCGACCGGATTGATGTGACCATGCCCGGCTACGCGCCTGCCCTCGGCCACCTGCACCTGACCACTCAGGTGTTGCGCCGGGTCGAGACGATCTTCGCCGAGATGGGCTTTCAGGTCTGGGAGAGTCCTGAGGTTGAGCTGGACGATATGAACTTCAGCCAGCTCAATTTTCCGCCCGACCACCCGGCCCGCGATATGCAGGATACCTTCTATGTCGAGATGCCGCCCGAGGCTCCGGCTGTCCTGCTGCGCACCCATACCTCGCCCGGCCAGATGCACGCTATGCGCCGCTATGCCCCCGAACCGCTGCGCGTCCTGCTGCCCGGCAAGGTCTATCGCAACGAGCAGGTGACGGTGCGCAGCGAGATGATGTTCCATCAGTTTGAGTTCCTGGCGGTGGGACACCGGATTACAATGGCTGACCTGAAGGGGACGCTGGGATTCTTCGCTGAGCGCATGTACGGCTCCGGCACGAAGGTGCGGCTGCGCCCGAGTTACTTCCCCTTCACCGAGCCAAGCGTCGAGATGGATGTGAGCTGCTTCCTCTGCGCGGGGAAGGGCTGCCGCATCTGTAAGCATGCGGGCTGGCTGGAAATCGGCGGCTGCGGGATGGTTCACCCGAATGTGCTGCGCAACGGCGGCTATGATCCGGAGATCTTCAGCGGCTTTGCCGGAGGCTTTGGCCCCGAACGTATCGCCATGCTCAAGTATGGTATTGACGACCTGCGTAACTTCTACTCGGGCGATGTGCGTTTCGTTGAGCAGTTTGGCTAGGGGAGAGGGTCGGAGGGAGAACAGATCTCTCCCTTTGGCCCTCCTGATCATTCTTTTCCTGATCCTCTGTGGGATGTATAACGCAAACATCCCGTTAGGCGAGGGGCCGGACGAACCCGGCCACCTCGCCTATGTCTTGTTCCTGGCCCGCGAGTGGCGTCTGCCGGTGCAGCGCGCCGCCCCTGCGCAGAGCGACGTGCCGGGTGAAGGTCACCAGCCACCCCTGGCCTACCTGCTGGCCGCACCCGCCGTGGCCTGGCTGCCCGCCACCGACCGCCAGATTACTCTGACGCCTAACCGTGCGTTTGTCTGGAAGGGCGGCGACCAACCAGCGGCGTTTATGCGTGGTAGCCGCGAGTATTGGCCCTGGCAGGGCAGTTCCCTGGTGTGGCACCTCGCCCGCGCCGTCTCGGCCCTCTGCGGTGTCGCCACGGTTGTGTGGACCTACTTGGCCGCCCGCATCCTCTGGCCGGACCGACAATCTGCCCCGCTCATGGCTGCCGCCCTGGTAGCGTTCAATCCCCAGTTCCTCTTCACTTGTGCCCTGGTCAGCAACGATCCGCTTCTGTCCGCCCTTAGCGCGGCCATTCTCTGGCGCTGCCTGGCCCTGGCTCGTACCCCTTCTTGGCCCGGATTCGTCATGTGCGGGCTGATTCTTGGCCTTGCCCTGCTCACCAAGCAGAGCGCCCTACTGCTCGGGCCGCTGCTGCTCTGGACCGGCTGGCGTGCCGCGTATGGCACCTGGTCCCGTTTCGCTAGATATACCCTGGCCTGGACACTCACCGCCGCACTGGTGGCGGGCTGGTGGTACGTGCGCAACGAGTACCTCTACGGCGACATCTTTGGGGCGGCCATGTTTAGCGCCGAGTTCGCCGGACAGCCATTCACCTGGAGTAATCCGGTGGCCTGGGTCGGGGCAATGGGCCAGTTCTTCAGCTCGTTCTGGGCGCGCTTCGGCTGGATGAGCGTGGCCCCACCCGCCTGGACGATCTGGATGTACGGGGTGTTGGTGGTGGGATCGATCATCGGCTGGCTGGGGGTGAGGAGGCAGGAGGCAGGAGGCAGGAGGCAGGAGGCAGGGGTCAGGGGTCAGGGGTCAGATATCTGTGCTGGCCCGCTGATTTTGCTTGCTATGGCCTGTATCTGGACTTTGAGCTTTGCCGCCGCTGCTGGATTGGTGGCATGGCAGGGGCGCATGCTCTTTCCGGCGATCAGCGCGGTGGGTATTCTGTTGGCGGGCGGAATAGAGAATGTACAACGCAAAGCAAAGTTCTTAGGTTTTGCACTCTGCATTGTCCTTTGTGCATTGGCGCTTTATATGCCCCTTGCGGTGATCGCGCCTGCCTATACCTGGGCGACCCTGCCAGCGGTCCAGGCCCAGGCAAATCTTGGCACGCCGCTCTACCTGCGCTACGCCGAAGGTTGGGAACAGGGCGTCGTGCTACGCGGCTGGCGTCTGGATGGACTCGCATCTCCCGGCACGGATCTGCCGATCACCCTGACGTGGAATAGCCTCGAACCCATCCCGCGTAGCTGGACCGTGTTTATCGAGGTGTACAACGCTGATGGGCAGGTCGTGGCCCGTAACGAGAGCCGCCCCCACAACGCCACACTGCCCTTCATATTCTGGACGCCCGGTGATTGGGTGGCGGACCAGCATCGCATCCCACTGCCAGCAAGCCTGCCGCCCGGCCCCTACCGCCTTATCGTCGGCCTCTATCGGCCTGAGAAAGATGGCATTCGCCTGCCGGTGTGGGCCGAGGATGGCAGTTCCATCGGTGATCAGGCTACGGTGGGAGAGGTGATCGTTACGCCGCCGCTATCTTCGACAGAAAGTTCAGCACTACCACCCCAGCGATAATCAGCGCGATGCTGAAACCTGGCACCTGAAACCTTGTCTCGTGCCTTCTTTGTTCCAGCGCAACGATCACCAGCGCCGGGTACGCTATGATGCCGACAGTGACATTCGTGTGAAGGGGAGTACCGACCAATGTTTTGCTACCAGTGCCAAGAGACGACGAAGAACGACGGGTGCGTTATCCGTGGGATTTGCGGGAAGGACGCACAGGTCGCCAATGTGCAGGACTACCTGCTCTACGCGCTGAAGGGCCTTGCGGCGGTGGGCGTGCGCGCCCAGGAGAGCGCCGTAGCCGACCCGCAGACCGACGTATTTTTGGCCCAAGCTCTCTTCGCCACGCTGACAAACGTTAACTTCGACCCAAAGCGGATCTACGATCTGACCGTGGAAGCCTTCGCTCGCCGCAACGCTTTGCGCGCCCGCGTTCACGCCACCCGCCAGGCCAACGGGACGAAGTGCGCAAGTCCGCTGCCTGCGGCATCAACCTGCTCGGCTGATGGCGACATTGATGTCTACGCAACCTTGGGCGCAACGCTCTCCCCTCACGCCAATCCTCACCCCGATGCTGACATCCAGTCTATGCGCGAGCTGATCACCTATGGCGTCAAGGGCCTGGCCGCCTACGCCGATCACGCCTACGTCCTCGATCACGGGAGCCCCGATCTGCTGGCCTTCTTGCACCAGGCTTTGGCTGCCACCCTTGATGACAGCCTAACCCTCGGCGACCTCATCGGCATCTCGATGCGCTGCGGTGAACATGGCGTGAGCGCGATGGCCCTGCTCGATGCGGCCAACACCGCTCGCTTTGGCCACCCCGAACCGACCCAGGTTCGCCTCGGCGTCTGCGCCGACGCCCCCGGCATTCTGGTCAGCGGGCATGATCTGCTCGACCTCTACGATCTGCTGCGGCAAACTGAGGGTACGGGGATCAAGGTTTACACCCACGGCGAACTGCTGCCCGCTCACGCCTATCCCGTCCTCAAGTCGTTTGACCATCTGGTAGGTAACTACGGCAGTGCTTGGTGGGAGCAGCAGCGCGATTTTGCGGCCTTTAACGGGCCAATCCTGATGACCACCAACTGCATCCAGACGCCCCGTGAGAGCTACAAAGACCGCATCTTCACGACCGGTATGGTCGGCTTCGATGGTGTGGCTCACATCGCTGATCGCGCCCCCGGTGGACAGAAGGATTTCGGCCCGCTGATTGCCTTGGCCATGACCAGCCAGCCACCCCTGGAGCTAGAGACCGGTAGCGTACTGGTCGGTTTCGCCCGCAAGGCTGTTCTCGATAACGCCGGGGCCGTGCTGGACGCGGTGAAGAGCGGGGCGATCAAACGCTTTGTCGTAATGGCTGGCTGCGATGGTCGTCAGAAGGAGCGCGAGTACTATACCGATGTGGCCCAGGCTCTGCCCCAGGACACGATCATCCTCACGGCGGGATGCGCCAAGTACCGTTACAACAAGCTCAACCTGGGCACGATTGGTGGCCTGCCGCGTATACTCGACGCCGGCCAGTGCAACGACTGCTACTCACTGGTGGCGGTGGCTCAAGCCCTCGCCGCTGCCGTGGGTGCCGAGCATATCAACGACCTGCCGATCTCCTACGACATCGCCTGGTATGAGCAGAAAGCGGTACTGGTTCTGCTCTCCCTGCTGCACCTCGGGGTTAAAGGCATTCGGCTTGGGCCAACCCTGCCCGCCTTCCTCTCGCCGAATGTTGCCGCCTTCCTGGTAGAGAACTTCGCGATCAAGGGCATCGCTACCGCCGAGCAAGACGTGGCAGCGATGATGGTCGGAGCCTGATCATTGATGGCCCGCCCATGGTTAAGCGTACACCTACCGGGCTAACCAGTCTGTCATCCCCAAGCCCCCTGGCACGTGCCAGGGGGCTTGGGGGTGAAACATCATCGCCAGCGCGAGCGTCCTATGTTGAGAGAGGGTTGTTACCGTCTCCCAACACACACAAGGAGGTTCGCCGTGCGCCGTCCCTACTCTTCCGCTCTTACGCTTGCCGCACTTTCTGTGATTGTCTGGCAGATCTGGACGCGCCTACACCTGGTCATTTTGGTGACGGTGCCATGGTGGGGGTTGCTGATCGGCATGTTGGTTCTCTTCATCGTCTTCGACTACCTCCTCCATAAGGTCTTTGGGTGTCAGTAGGCATCTCAGACTCAATAGAAAAAGCGCGAGAGCGGTGTCACCGCCCTCGCGCTTTTTTGTCAGTCAAGAGAGTCAGAGTCGGTTGGCCTGCATCCACTCAGAGAGCCAGCGGCCCTGCTCAAGCACCTCGATATGATACTCCGGCTCGGCCTCGGCGGTAGTGAGGACACGGCGCAGGTTGCCCTGGAGCCAGAGTACCTCGATGATCAGGGGCAGGGCCGAGCGTTCGCTGGAACTGAGTGTCCCCGCTGCCTCGTAGCCGTCCAGCAATAGCCTGGCCCGCTCAAGATCCAGGGGGCCATTATAGACACCCCAGGGCGACCAGTTCTCGGGGGCTTTGCCTTGTGCGAAGGCTACCAAGGCGTCGGCCATATCAACCAAGCGGGCGTCAATCGTGATCTGATCGTAGTCAATCAGCCCCACAACCTCATCGCCACGGAAGAGTAGGTTATCACTGTGGACATCGCCGTGAATCATACTCTGTGGCAATTTGGCGTAGGCCACATCGCTCAGACGGGTGCGCAACTCAGCGGCGCGACGGTCGTACCAGGAGAGCTGTGTCGTCAGGTCGCCGAGAATATCGCGGTGCATCAGTCGCTCGGTGAGACCGAGCAAAACCGATGGGCAATAGCGCGGCGGCTGGAGGATGGGCTGGCCAGGGAAGCCAACCACGGCGCGATGATAGCCAGCCAGGACGTTGCCGACAC
>Ga0007797_1000696_pt1 | contig 10225 bp, 7 predicted proteins | sample CryBogmetaGMA25M_FD_60364 | JGI IMG/M metagenome (GOLD analysis project Ga0007797, IMG submission 60364) | Freshwater microbial communities from Crystal Bog, Wisconsin, USA - MA2.5M | ecosystem: Environmental > Aquatic > Freshwater > Lake | place: Crystal Bog, Wisconsin, USA | collected 2009-07-06 | reverse complement strand
TTGTCAGGTGCTATTGGCTCTGCGCGATTAGAACGATTTAGAAATACAAAGTTTGTTATTCGCGGTGGCATCGCATTTTCTACCTCCATCATGGTGCTATCTATCCTGCCTAATTACATTAGCTACGTTATTTGGCTTCCGATTTGTGGAGTTACAGCATTGACTACCTTGGTTTCTGCAAACTCCATTGTTCAAACAAGTACCGATCCTGCAATTCGTGGTCGCGTAATGGGGCTTTACCTTTTGATCTTCATGGGTGGCACACCATTTGGTTCTCCACTGATTGGTGCCACAACAGATTTAATCGGAATTCGTCCAACAATCGCTGTGTGCGGCGGAATCTCACTATTTGCTTCACTCTTTATCTGGTTCAAGTACAAGAACCGGGTTGCATTACCCGCAGATATTTCTGTGGCTTCAGTCTTAAAGACTGTTAATCGCAATCAGGATTAAAATTCCAACAAGTGCCAGCAAAGTAATTAAGCGTCGAACCTTGTAACTCATTACGCAGCCTCAGCAACCTTTGATGGAATCGCTTTAACAATACTGAATGCGATTGCTATTAAAACAAAAACCATGATGTATGCGCGTGAAATACCGAAGTTATCGCCCAAAATTCCCAATAAAAATGGTGCTCCTGCGATAGCAACACCAGCGGCTAGAGATGCTCGACCAATCGCTAGATCTGGGCGGCCATCACTTAATCCAATTAAACGAATTGATGAAAGCGCGAACTGCATTGAAATACCCATACCAACTGCAAGTAAGCAGATTAAGGAAATAATCATGTTGTGCGATAACCAGAAGCCAACAAAGCCAACAAATTGAAGTGCAATGATGGTTAGTAATTGAGTATCAAGTTTTAGATTCCCAAGAACTAATCCGCCATACCAACGACCAAGGCCCATTCCAGTTCCAAGTGCAACGATCGCAACAGTTGAAATCGCAGCGGTTGAACCAACGCGATCCTTTAACAGCGCTGCCGCCCAGAAGGATGTTGCGAACTCGCTAGAAATGCAGGCAACAAATCCAACCCAAGAGATCCAGAAACTACGTGAGAGTTTTCCACCTTGTGGTCCATCTTCATCTGGAACATGTTCATCTTCATTTTTTTCACGTCCAACAAAAAATAGGATCAATGCAACGGGTAATGCAAGCAGTAGACCCAACCGCCAAAGGTTTGGATAAGCGATAGCAATAGTTCCAATTAGCGCTGTTCCAGTTACAAAGCCAGCAGATGCAACTCCATTTGCTTGAGGGATAGCTACCTCAGCAGCTTTTCCATAATGGTGAGACATCTTGGTCAACATTGTGTTGATGACAACTGATGTACCAAAGCCGGTAATTAATGTTGCTGGCAAGGTGATGTAAACAGGTGGTGAGATCACAAAGAGTGTCAGACCAGTGGTGAAGATTCCTAAACCAATCCAGCTTGCCTTTGAACGGCCGTAACGGTGTGCAATTCGTGGGTTAGCCCAACCAGCAAAGATTGATGCGATTCCCATCGCAGTGCCATGTAAACCAGCGATTGTTAGCGAGGTTCCTTGATCTGCACGTAAAAGTGATTGTGCAGGGCCAAAGCCACCCAAATAAAAGTTTACGATCGCAGTTTGAACCGCCACGACCCAGAAAAAGCGGTCGCGCTGAAAACTCTTTGGCATTAAAGCGCTGCTACAACGTGATCAATGCACTTTGTAAGTGCTTCAACATCACTTGGATCTACAGCTGGGAACATACCGATGCGAAGCTGGTTCTTTCCTAGCTTGCGGTAAGGCTCTGTATCAACAATTCCATTGGCACGAAGTGCTGCTGCGATCTTTGTCGCATCAATTGCATCATCAAAGTTAATTGTTCCAACAACCTTTGAACGCATAGCAGGATCTGTAACAAATGGAGTTGTGTAACTTGTCTTTTCAGCCCATGAGTACAAGATGCCTGATGATTGAGCGCTACGACCAGCTGCAAATGAAAGTCCGCCGTTTGCGTTCATCCACTCAATTTGTTCTGCAAGCAGCATCAAAGTTACAAGCGCAGGAGTGTTGTATGTCTGATCCAGACGAGAGTTTTCAATTGCAATTCCAAGATCGAAGAACGCTGGAACCCAGCGACCACTTGCCTTGATTTTTTCAGCGCGTGCGATCGCAGCTGGAGACATGATTGCAATCCATAATCCACCATCTGAAGCAAATGACTTCTGTGGTGCAAAGTAATAGGTATCAAACTCTTTGGCATCAACCATTAAACCGCCTGCTGCTGATGTTGCATCAACTAAAACAAGTGCGCCATCGGTTCCTGCTGGGCGAATAATTGGCATCGCAACACCAGTAGAAGTTTCATTGTGAGTCATTGCGTAGACATCGATGCCTGCTTCAGCAATAGAAACCGGGTGAGAACCAGGTTCAGCCTTAATAACAGTTGGCTCACCAAGGAATGGAGCCTCCTTTGAGGCAGCTGCAAACTTTGATGAAAACTCACCAAATACCAGGTGCTGTGAACGCTCTTCAATCAAACCAAAGGTTGCGATATCCCAGAACGCTGTTGATCCACCATTACCAAGAACAACTTCATATCCTTCTGGCAGATTAAATAAAGATGTCAGACCTTCGCGAACACGCTTTACAACATTCTTCACGGGCTTCTGGCGGTGCGATGTTCCAAGAATTGTGTTTCCGCTTGCTGACAATGCAGCGAGTGCTTCTGGACGAATCTTTGATGGTCCGCAACCAAAACGTCCATCTACCGGCTTTAAATTGGAAGGAATAATAATGTCTGCGCTCATGGGCTAAGACTACGGGTAGTACCTATTGAGTTCCCAATCGGCACTGGTGTTACCCCGCTCATACCGCAGGCGATCGTGCAAACGTGAGTATCTGCCTTGCCAGAACTCGATGTTCAACGGAGTAATTCGATATCCACCCCAATGTGGTGGACGAGGCACAACACTTCCTTCAGGCCATTTCTTGGATGCACCTTCAAATCGTTGCTCTAACTCTTCTCGCGTTGCCAGTGGTGAAGATTGATGACTTGCCCATGCACCAATTTGTGAACCCCAAGGCCGTGTTGCAAAGTAATCATCTGATTCTTGGGCTGAAACTTTTTCTGCAACTCCACTGATTGAAACCTGTCGCTCCATGGCATACCAAGGAAATAACAATGAAACATTTTCGTTGAATTCCATGGCATGTGCTTTGCGTGATTCGTAATTTGTAAAGAAGGTAAATCCACCTTGTGAAATATCTTTTAGCAAAACAGTGCGAGTATTAATTTGACCGTCACTAGCTAAAGTTGAAAGCACCATTGCATTTGCTTCTACGATCACAGAATTGTCATGAGCTTGCTTTAACCAAATCGCAAAAGCTTCGAAGGGATCGGTTGGCAGAGTCTCTAAACCAACATCGCTATAAGAACGACGCATCGCCCTGATCTCTTCGCGGGAAACAATCTCTTCAGCCATGGTGCTATCGAACCCCACTTCGGCCCAGAGAGCGAGTTTTCAAGGCCCCCTGTAACTTCCCATGTAAAGCCAACCATTTATAACGATCGGATAAATGACCCCTCAAATTCAGGAAATATGTGCCATTTGGTTTGCTTACTCATGCATAAAAGAGTGGAATTGCCCCAACAGCGCATGCCCTCGTATGCGCGAATTCCATGGAGGAAATAGATGAATACAAAGCGTTTCGGATTTGCTGGCGTTTTCGCAGCAGTCGCGCTTGCAGTTTCAACTCTCGTAGCACCTAGTGCTAACGCAGCAACAGAAATCGTTGTGTGGGCAGATGAATCTCGCGGGCCAAACCTAACTAAGGTAATTGCAGCAAAGGGTGACTGGGTTCCTGGTTACACCGTAAAGGTAGTTACATTCTCAAGCTTTGATGCACTCAAGGATGCTTTTGATAAGGCAACTGATGCATCAGGTCCAGATATTGTTGTTGGTGGAAATGACTGGGTACCAACAGGTGCTAAGAGCGGAAAGCTAGCTCCAATCGTATTGACAGCTGCTGTTAAGGCACGCTTCAACCCAACACAGTTCCTTGACCTTACATACAAGGGCAAGTTGTACGGCGTACCTGTAGACATCAACAACGTTGCAATGATCTACAACACCAAGCTTGTTTCTTCAGCACCAAAGACATTTGGTGAAATGGTTTCAAACTACAAGGCACTTAAGGCTTCAAAGAACTTGAAGGCTGGTCTATGTATTGCAGGCGGCGGAATGTCATGGGGAGCTCACTCAGTATTCTCAGCACTAGGCGCAGATGCATACCAATTCAACTCACGTGGTGGAATTGTTTACGGACGTACATTCAGTGCAGTAACTTTCGGAAAGAATGTTCGTACTTACTTGCTAGATGGCAATAAGAGCAACGGCTTCTTCCCAGCAACTGACACAGGTTGCAAGGACAACTTCCTTGCAGGAACTGTTCCTTACGCAGTTATTGGTAACTGGGAGTGGGCAGATTACGTAGCAAAGGGATTCACAATGAACCTAATGCCAGTACCAGGTGTTGTTGAAGGAACTTACGGACACATGTTCGGTTCAGTCAGCGGCGCACTACTAACAACATTTGCTGCGAAGCACGGTACAGAAGCTGGCGCAAAGTCACTTCTCACTAACTTCTTCGCTTCAACTGATGGCCAGGTTCGTTACCAGGCAATTGAAAAGCGTCCACCAGCTGAAAAGGGTGCACAGGCAGATGCAACAGTTTCTGCAGCACAGCGTGGATTCGGTTCAGCAGCATCACTAGCTGGTATTCCACAGATCGGCGCATTCCTTAACAACAACAAGGGTGGCGCTAACTACTGGGATTCAGCACCTGCATACTGGAAGGCTGTTCTTATCGATGGTAAGGATGCAGTTCAGGAAGGCTCAAAGCTTGCAGCTATCTGGCGTGCAAACGTTGAGGCAGGAAAGTCTGACCTCTAATTAATTCGATACATTCGAATTAACTGATGAAGTCGAGTGATGCGGGCGAGATTCTCGCCCGCATCACTCATTCCATCGCAATACTTCACATTCTTTATTTTCAACTGAGATAGGACCCACAACAATGAATTATTTGATCAGAGGCAAAGTAGCCCTCTTGCTCAAAGTCATTATTGTTAGCCTTGTTTCAGCTGTCTTATTGATGCTCACACAAAGTGCTTTTGCTCAACGTGAGTATGTAATTGCAGGATTCCTAGCGATCACAGTTTTGGCAATAGCCTTAACTTATCTCACCAAGATTTCAGTTCCTCTTAAGTTTTTTATACCAGGAATTTTGCTTCTCACAGCATTTGTGGTCGGTCCAATTCTCTACACCGTCACAATGTCAGGATTTAATTACAAAACTGGAAACATTATTTCTAAAGAGGAAGCAATAGTTCAGATCAAGGTCAGAGGTGTTGAAGCCAGCCCTGATGGCCTTGCTTTTGATGTAAAGCTTGGAAAATCCAATGGCCAACCAGCGGTTTTAGTTTCAGATATTACAAATCTTAAGTACTTTGTCTCGACAGAAAGTGCTCGTACCGAAGTCAATGCCTCCGATGTGACTCTCAATGAGGTCGGCGTTGCGATTACCGCACCAAACTTTATTGCACTAAGTGATGCTGAACTTGCAGGTGCCGACAAGAATTATTCAGATCTACACTTTAAATATGATGGCAAGTACTTCATAGCGCTCGAAGGCATCGAAACAGGTGTAGTTTCACGCCAAATTCTTAGGTATGAAGCCTCAAAAGATGAGTTTATAAATCTGGTTGATGGCACCAGGTACGTTGATAATGGCCGCGGAAATTACGCCTTACCTGATGATAAGAAAGCGATTTTGGAACCTGGGTGGCGTGCACCTATTTGGTTTGAGAACTACACAAAGATCTTGACCGACCCTCGAGTACGCGGACCATTAGTCAGAGTCTTTATTTGGACCGTAGCCTTTGCCTTCCTAACGGTATTAACCACTTTCGCACTTGGACTATTGCTTGCTCTTGCTTTAAATAAACCAATTCGTGGCCGCCGAATTTATCGTTCGATTCTTGTTCTGCCATATGCAATGCCAAGCGTTATGAGTATTTTGATTTGGGGTGGAATGTTTAACACCGAATTTGGTGCGATCAACACCTTATTTGGAACACATATTGCCTGGTTCTCAGATCCTAATTTTGCAAGAGTTGCAGTCATATTAGTAAATCTATGGCTTGGATTCCCTTACTTCTATCTCATTTCAAGTGGATCGCTACAGGCAATTCCAAGTGAGCTGCAAGAGGCAGCTGCTATTGATGGTGCAAATCCACGCCAAATTTTCCGAAAGATTACATTGCCTCTATTGCTCCAGATACTTTCCCCTCTGTTAATCGCATCATTTGCATTTAACTTCAATAACTTTAATTTAATTTATTTGTTAACAGGCGGTGGACCTCGAAATGAACTGGATGGCCAGATAGCAGGCGCCACAGATATTTTAATTAGCTATACATATAAAATCGCTTTTGGAACCGGAACACAGGATCTTGGTCTAGCCAGTGCAATTTCTTTGATTATCTTCTTATTAGTTGCATCGATTTCACTGTATAGCTTGAGGAAATCCAAAGTATTGGAGACCTTCGCATGATTAAGTGGCTCAAGCAAGATGCATGGAGACACCTCATTGGCGTCACCGTTTCATTATTCGCATTATTTCCGCTGTATTTGGTGGTTATTTCCTCATTTAACCCCAACGGCAGCTTGCAGTTAACCTCATTTATTCCTACTGAGATTTCATTTGCAAACTACAAACTCTTGTTTAACAATCCAGCGATTCCATACTTAACATGGGTAAAGAACTCGCTCATAATCGCTAGCTCTGTAGCTGTATTGTCAGTGATGATTGGAACTGCATCTGCATTTGCTTTCAGTCGGTTGAAGTTCAAGGGCCGCAAATTTGGAATTCAATTACTTCTATTAGTTCAAATGTTCCCAGCTATTCTGGCAATTTCAGCTGTCTATGTGATTATGGAGCGGGTTTATAACTTTGCTCCAGCCATTGGTTTGGGAACTCGACCTGGCTTGTTGCTTGTTTACCTTGGTGGAGCCATGGGAGTGAATATTTGGCTGCTTAAAGGTTTCGTTGACTCAATTCCAGCAGAGCTTGATGAGGCGGCAAAGATCGATGGTGCATCAGAGGTGCAAACTTTCTGGTTAATTTTCGTCCCACTAGCCTCACCTGTTCTAGCGGTCGTTGCATTGCTTAGTTTCATTGGCACATTTAATGAGTTTATTCTGGCTCGCTTATTCCTAGTTGATATGCAAAATCGCACCGTAGCTGTTGGTTTACAACAGTTTATTGGTGGACAGTATTCACAGAATTGGGGACCTTTTGCCGCTGGATCAATTCTTGCTTCAATTCCCATCGTCATCATCTTCTTGTCGCTACAGAAGTACATCGTGAGTGGATTAACGGCAGGTTCGGTTAAGGGCTAATGCTCAACAAAAAGTTACTCCTTGCGGTAGCAATACTTGCAAGCTTTCTCTTTGCAACTACTTCGGTCGCAGCGCCAACAACAACTCTTCCTTCAGACCAAGTTGGCCTCTCAAAAGACCTTATTTACTTTGTTTTTCCAGATCGTTATCTCAATGGCGATACCTCCAATGACAACCTTCCTGGCTACAAACCATCAGATACCGCTTTCTTTCATGGTGGAGATCTCAAGGGATTAACCGGGACATGTTCAGATGGCGATAATGGTTTAGCTCGTATTAAAAAGTTAGGTTTTACCGCTGTATGGGTTACTCCATTGGTTGTTCAGCAAAAGCCAACCCCATCTGGTGCGGGGTATCACGGATATTGGGGCGTAAATTTCCTTGATGTCGATCCACATTTGGGAACAAAAGCCGATCTATTAGCTTTTTCAGAGTGTGCCCATAAATTGGGGTTGAAATTAATTTTAGATGTTGTAACTAATCACACCGGGGATGTAATTCAATACAAGGATCATGACGCCTTTATTCCGTCAGATATGGCTACAGCTAAGAGCCCAGCATGGCTCAATGACTTAAGTAATTATCACAACGTAGGAGATATGAATAGTTGCTGGGGCGATGGTCCATGTATGCAACTAGGTGATTTCTATGGACTAGATGACATCGCAACAGAAAAGCCTGTTGTCTACAACGGATGGGCTGACGTGTATGGAAAGTGGATTAAGGATTATGGATTATCTGGATTTCGCGTAGATACCGCACGACATGTTGATGATAATTTCTTTATCCATTGGTCACCTCAGATAAATGCCGCCGCAGCATCGGTTGGAATCAACAACTTCACCATTTTTGGTGAGGTTTGGGATGTAAACCCAATCAATTTGATGAACTATGTCCGGCGAAACAAAATTCAAACAGTTCTTGATTTTCCATTCCAGAGATCAGCAACCGAGTTTGCATCCGGCTATTCAGATGCAGCAACTATTGAAAACCTATTTAGTTATGATGATCTGTACACGACATCGACTTCTAACGCCTCAAACTTGGTGACATTCTTAGGTAACCATGACATGGGGCGTGCTGGAAAGATCATCGAATCCATGCGAATAAATCCTGCAGCAGAGCTGCTTCCTAGAACCCTGCTGGCACATTCTTTGATGTATCTCACTAGAGGAATCCCATCTGTCTACTATGGTGATGAGGTTGGAATGACCGGAACAGGTTCCGGAAGTGATCAGTTAGCGCGCCAAGATATGTTTTCAACCAAGGTAAATATTTGGAAAACTGAAAAGAGAATTGGATCTAATCCAATTGGTACCGGAAACTCCTTCGACATAACTGAGCAGCATCCAATTGCGAATCATCTCAAGTTTTTAGCAAATTTACGTGCAGCAAACCCAGCGCTTGCTAACTCATCAATGCAGATTCGTTATGCAAAGGATTATCTGCTGGCAATCTCAAAGAAGGATGATGTTGAAAACCGTGAATACATTGTTGCATTTAACAATTCAAATAAGGCTATAAAGGCAACGATACCAACTGCAACATCTAAGGGTGGCTGGAAGTTATTGATGGGTAAAACTTCAGTTACAGCCTCTGCGGAAAAAATTACTATTACAGTTCCCGCCCTTTCAACCGTTGTCTTAAAGGCTAATCAAAAGATTGATAAGACCGATGTAAAGGTCGGGAAAATTTCATCTGCTTTGGATTTCTTAACTGGTTATTACGAGACAAAGGCTGCAATTACTAGCAAGGATATGCTGAAGGTAACTTTTTACAGTAGAACTTCCTCTGATCAACCGTGGAGCTCCTTAGGAACCGATACAAATGCTCCATACAGCGTTTACATCGACCCATTAGATTTTGCAGGTAAGAAGGTTGAAATAAAGGCAGAGGCGATCAATTCGAAGGGAGCAAAGTTTGAGCTACCAAGCACAAGTGTCCTTATCCCCGCACCATGATGGCAGCGAGCTGTATGTAAGCAATAGCGCTCCAAAGGTCGGTGAAAAGGTTGTACTCAAAGTTCGAGTTCCACATTCCTACACCTTTGAAAAGAGCTTCATTCGGATCTACGAAGATGGTGAACCACGCAGCTATGAGCTTGTTTTAGCCTCAAAAGACGGCACCGAAGATTGGTATCAGGTCGAAGTTCCGATCATCAATACCCACACCCTGTATCGCTTTGTTTTTGTTTCTCGAGATAGGTACGACTGGCTCAATGCCTTCGGGCTTTCAGATCACGATGTGCATACCAATAGTGATTTTCAAATAGTTGCCGTGCCTGCCAACCCTGAATGGATTAAGAGCTCTGTCTTTTATCAAATCTTTCCAGATCGTTTTGCAAAATCTGGAAATACATATGAGATTCCAGATTGGGCACATCCTCGCGATTGGAATGAACTTCCTCGTGGACGCAGCGAGTTTACAAGCAGTGAACTGTATGGTGGAGATATTCCGGGTGTAGAACAGCATCTTGACCACATCCACGGTTTAGGTGTGACTGGAATTTACTTCACCCCATTCTTTTCCTCTCGTTCAAACCACCGATATGACGCAAGTAGTTTTACTGAAGTTGATCCAATTCTGGGAGGAAATGAAGCTCTCTTTTCCTTAGTTAAAAAAGCTAACAAGCTCGGAATCCGAATCATGGGGGATTTAACCTCAAATCATTGTGGTGCTGGACATCCTTGGTTAGCAAAAGCTAAAAAGAGTAAGGCAGCAAAAGAAAGATCATATTTTTATTGGGATAAATCGGTAAAACATGGATATGTGGGTTGGTGGGGACTGGCT
>Ga0007797_1000693_pt1 | contig 10259 bp, 10 predicted proteins | sample CryBogmetaGMA25M_FD_60364 | JGI IMG/M metagenome (GOLD analysis project Ga0007797, IMG submission 60364) | Freshwater microbial communities from Crystal Bog, Wisconsin, USA - MA2.5M | ecosystem: Environmental > Aquatic > Freshwater > Lake | place: Crystal Bog, Wisconsin, USA | collected 2009-07-06 | reverse complement strand
CCTGAACATCGCTTCGATATTGCGCAACCATCTGAAAGGCTCGCCCTGCCGGGTCTTCATGGCTGATGTTAAAGCCAAACTGGATCAGTCCGATGCTTATTACTACCCCGATGTGATGGTCTCTTGCGAAAAATCATCGAACCCGTATTTCCGCGAGCAGCCGAGTTTGATTGTAGAAGTCTTGTCTCCCACCACCGCCAAATTCGATACCGGAGACAAACGGCGCGATTACCAGTCCTTACCGAGTTTGCAGGAATATGTGCTAGTTGCCACCGACTGCATGGACGTGCGGGTCTGGCGACGGGAAGAATCCGATTGGAAAGTGACGATATACACCGATGGCATGATGATTCCGCTGGCTTCCGTTGGGCTGGAGATTCCGATTGAGGATATATATGAAGAGGTTTGGGTTTAGACTTTATCGGAAACCCTCCACCAATGCCGCAACGGCAGGGCCATTCAGTGGGTTTTCGATAAAGTCTAATAACTATGTTAAGTAACGCTCATTTCACTCGAATAATCGATAAAAATGTAGGATGTGCCGAGGAACGAGGCGCTTCATTCGCGTTTTCATACCTGCATGGTTGATGGGCTTCGCAAGCTCGGCCCCTCCGGCACTGGCGCAGGTCGGGATTTGTAATCCCGACCCGAACGTTATGTCCATAGGCCAGTGTCCAGCCGTTGCACAAAACGTTACGGACGGGATTACAAATCCCGTCCAGCAGCAGAAGCGCATCAATGTCGCTTAACTTTCGCAGCCCTCTATAATAGACCTGCTAAATTGTTGGAGAAAAACCATGCCAGTCAACAAACTCAAGTCACAAGCTCACGAATTGGTGGAAAGCCTCCCTGAAAATGCGACTTGGGATGATTTGATGTATGAAATATATGTCCGCCTATCCATTGAAGCAGGTTTACAGGATGCGGACGAGGGTAGGCTCCATTCGGTTGAAGAGGTACGCGCTAGGTTCGGTTTAGAACCATGAAAGTCCGCTGGACAGACAAGGCAGACTTTATCGGAAACCTTCCGCTAATGCAGCAACGGAGAGGGTCATTAAGTAGGTTTCCGATAAAGTCTACTTTTCAAAATATCCATGATTACATCGCAAAGGATTCTCGATTCTATGCGTTTTTGCTTGTTCTCAAGCTCAGGCTTGGGAACGCGGTCTTTGAAGCCTCAGCTTCCCGAAGATCGGCCAAGCGGGGGCTTGCAAGATAAGGGTTCCCAAGCCGGAGCTTGGGAACCAGCCAAAAAGCCCGCCTGCACAGGAACAGCGAGCGGAAACGCCGCGAGCGTTCATTACGCTCCGCTAAATCGGAAATCAACCGTTTGGCGCGGATGCGTTTGCTGTGAAACACGTTGCGAGAACCCGTCACCGCCCATATGAATTGCGCTAACGAGAAGCTTCGAGCGCAAGACAGGGCGGACGACATCCAAGGGCGCGATACAAGGCGGAGCTTGAAATTACGCCGGGAGTGCAAGGCTTGCCTTGCCTGCACACCCCGTCGCAAGGCAAGCCTTGCACTCCCGCGTCACTTTTAATCGCACCCGTTTAGCAATGGCGTAGGTCGGGTTAGGCGCACATAGCGAAATCCTGCCCACCAAGCATAATCCTGTGTGCGCCGTAATCCGACAAAGGGGGCTAGATTCGGTTTACGCAAAATCTTTCCTCTTAACGTTGCGTCGTTGCGCCGTTGCGTGAGGAAAAATATTCGCCCATTGAATGACATGCCGTATTGCGAGAAAGGCAAAAGAAGGTCTCACGCAACGGCGCAACGACGCAACGTAAAAAGCAGTCCTTTGCCGTGACTGGCTATGGATATTTTCACTATCTCGCAACAAAATGCGGGGTTCGTGGCTGCGATCAACTCGGAATTCGCTTCGCCCTTTGACTTCGCTCAGGGTAGGCTTCATCCCAATGCTGTTGACGCTGGTTTTGCTCGTCGTTCCGGCAGGGATTGCCGGAACCCAGAGGCCATGGAGGGCAGTTTACATTCACCTCCCTGTGTTCTGGATACCGGCAATCCCTGCCGGTATGACGGCTGTGTCAACAGTAATGGGGCTTCATCCGGGCTACGCGGGTGGGCTTGGGCTTTGCGCTTGCATGGTTTGTATCGCCAGTGCGCGGACTTCCATTGCCTCGGCCTCGGTAAAGCGATCAAGCTTCCTAAGCAATCCCGCATAATTTATAAGGCCCGTCGCCACGTTGGGGTGGTTGATTCCTAAGGCCTTTTCAAAAATCGCCAGCGACCGTTGATAAAGCTGCTTGGCTTGTTCATATTGGCCTTGCTCGTAATATAGCCCCGCGAGGTTGTTAAGGCTGGTTGCCACGTCGGGATGCTCGGGACCTAGGGCTTTTTCCGAAATCTCCAACGATTTTTGATAAAGCGGTTCGGCCTGTGCATACTTCCCTTGCGCTCTATACAATTCCGCGAGGTTGTTAAGGCTTTTTGCCACATAGGGATGCTCAGGACCTAGTGCTTTCTCATAAATCGCCCATGACCGTTGGTAAAGCAACTCGACCTGTTGATACTGTCCTTGTGCATGATACAGTGCCGCAATGATGATGAGGCACCGAGCCACGTCAGGATGGTTGGGTCCGTTGGCTCGCTCTATGTCCTCCAGCAGGGCCAATGATAAAGGCAAAGCTTCGCTGTAATGTCCTGTAAAATATAAGGATTGTGCATGGTTAGTACGTAAGGTAAGTGTATGAGGGGAATCCGGCCCGAAAAAGCGATGGCTCATCTGCATGGCGCGTCGATTTAACCGCATAGCCAATTGGTAATGTCCTTGCTCGTAATGCTGCCTCGCAAGCTTTTCTATCGCTTCAATGCTGTCTTGATCCTTGCCAACCTGCAAAAAATCCTCTGCTTCTTCCCATAGCGCATCGGCGGCTGACGTGTTGCCGGATTCGTATTTTCCCTCCGCCGCCACCGCCAGTAACTCGGCGAGGAATAAGTCCGTCTCTTTATCATTGGGGTGCAGCAGCACCGCCAAACGTGCCAAGCGTTCCGCCTCGGCAAAATGCTGGTTGCCGTAATCCGACACCAGAGAAAAATGATGCGCGGCCAAGTCCAGGCAACAGGCACTCAAAGGCTCGCGCACGGATTCAAAACCTAGGCGCAAGCCACGGATGGCGCGTTCTTCGTTGCCGTCCTCACGTTCCTTCTCGGCTTGCCGTAGCCACTGCTCGGGGAATTGGGATTCCAACGCGGCGATGGCTTCATCCTTTTTCTTGAGTTCCCGTTCCAAACCTTTGATTTGTTCTTGAAGGGTATCGTTGATTTCTTGCAGCTGGTGCAATTCTACTTGCTTTAGCCGAAATTGGCGGGTCACATACTTCCAACAGGCGGCAATGGGGACGATGACGCCAAACACTGCTGACAATTGCTAAATGGGTAAATGAAACTGTTGCCATGAGTTTTGCAGAAAATCGAAAAGGCCATCCAACATAAGGCGTTCCTGCTGAGATTAAGCGATGGATGAGTGGGAAAATAACAGCTAGATTTATAGGTTTTCGGCGGTGCTTTGTCAAACCCATTTTATAAACAGCCTATTTGTGTTAAATATAAGCCATGGCATCAGCAAACCCTATCATCATGGAATATGTTTCTGAATACAACTGAATTGCTAGATAGAATCCGCCTAGGCGAAGACTCGTTCCTGGAACTGAAAGAGGTTCGCTTGTCTGGCAATAAAATCACTGCTCCGCACCGCGACTCTTTGGCGGACGAATTGGCCGCATTTTCCAACAGTCGTGGCGGCGTTTGTGTTTTAGGTGTTGATGACAATACCCGTGACATTCTGGGTATAGCGCCGGAACGCTTGGATGCTGTCGTGGACTTTGTGCGCCAACTCTGCCTGGATACCATCCAACCGCCTATTGCCCCAGTAATCGAGCGGCTACGCTTGCCTAACGCCAGTGGAGAATCGCTTACTGTTATCAAGGTCGAGGTGCCGCGTAGCCTGTTCGTGCATAGTAGTCCGGGCGGATACTTGCACCGTGTCGGTGATGCCAAGAAAAAAATGACGCCGGATTATTTAGCCCGACTTTTTCAACAACGCAGTCAAACCCGGATCATCCGATTTGACGAGCAACCCGTACCCGGTGCGACGCTGGACGATTTGCAACCCGAACTCTGGCAACGGTTTGCCTCCAAACGTACAAATGACAGCCGGGACGATTTGTTGAATAAATTGGCGATGGCTAGGCAGGATGCCGACGGGGTGTTGCGGCCCACCGTGGCGGGGGTGTTGATGGGTAGCGCCGATCCCCGCCGGTGGCTGCCGAATGCTTATATCCAAGCGGTGGCTTATCGCGGCATCGAGGTCAGGCCAAAAGGCGATGCTTTGTACCAATTAGACGCGGCGGATATTACCGGGCCTTTGGACCGACAAGTCATGGCCGCTTGCCATTTCGTCAAGAAGAACATGCGCGTGGCAGCCAGCAAGAACGAAGGTCGCCGTGACCGGCCACAGTTTGACTTGACCGCCGTTTTCGAGGCGGTCGTGAATGCCGTGGCGCATCGGGACTACGCCATTTATGGCGCGAAGATTCGCTTGCGCCTGTTTGCGGATCGTTTTGAATTGTATTCTCCGGGTACAATCCCCAACACCATGACGGTGGAAAGTCTCCCCTACCGGCAAGCTTCCCGCAACGAGGCGATTACTAGCTTATTGGCAAAATGCCCGGTGCCAATGGCAGACGAGGAAATCACCGAACGCAGCGCTATGATGGACAAACGCGGGGAGGGTGTACAAATCATCCTCGACAACGGCGAGCGTCTATCCGGTGTGCGGCCCGAGTATCGGCTGATCGACGATGCCGAGTTACTACTGGTGATGAAATCCGCACGGGAAACAATAAGCTGAAGCAGACCAAGGGCGGATACAGGGATGTGATCCGCCGAATGTGGCGACCACAGACCCATAGCATTCGGCGGATCTGTCCATGGTTCCGCCCTTGGCCCTTCAATTGCGCCGCGTTTGTAGGAACGGGCCTTTAGTCCGCGATTTTCGTGGGCTAAAGCCCGCTCCTACATCATCGCCACCATTAGTATCTTACACAGCCACACAACCACAAACTTCACATCAGTCTAGGCCCAAGCGTCTGAATGCGCCGAAGGTACTGTCCATTCTTTTCTCCTCTTTGGAAAGCTCCGATGCCACGGTAGCAATGCCGCCGCCACTGGTTTGGTCCAGTTCATCGTTGATGAAATCGGCAAGCGAATGCAGCGAGGCTTGGTTTTCGTTGAGGGCGTTCTCGTAACTGTCCAGTTCGCTTTTGTCGGGAACCAACTGGGAAAAAGGCACACGGATGAACGCCGTGGTGTCTTCGCGTGGACGGTCTGGACCCGAGCCTAGCACACGAGCAATGCTGTTTGCGGCGGCGGCACGCGCCCCCAAGCAGTCTGGCGCACCTAAGGCCCACTTTTCGATCAAGTATTTCAACAAGCTGGTATGGTCGAATAGGGTGTGTTCCACCCCCCGGTTGACCCAGGGCGAAACCAAGATGGCCGGCACCCGCACACCGAGCCGGTCGAATGACCATTCGTCCCCCAGTTTGGGCGGGGCAGGTGGAACCGCCACGGGCGGAGAGACGTGGTCGTAAAACCCGCCGTGCTCGTCAAACACCACCACCAGAAGCGTCGATTGCCACAACGCCGGGTTGGACCGCAAAGCGTTATAGGTGTCCGCGATTAGTTTTTCCCCCTTCATGATATTATGTGGAGGATGGTCGTCGTTTTGGTCGGTGCCGAAATATTTTGGCTCGATCAAGGAGAATTGAGGGAAATCGCCAGCCTTCCTATAGCTTGCAGCCAATTTGAAAAAGTCTTCACCACAATCCATCTTCCGATAATTCGCCACGTTTTGTGGTCGCCGTTGGCGGGTCATGACTAATGATGAGGGGATATCGTAGTAAAACACATTCCATGAAATATTCTGCGCATCGAGCAAGTCGAAGATTGTTGTTTGGTTTTGCTGGAAGTAGGCTTTAGGGTTCAGTGCACCCACCCCAGAGGGCATGGTGACGATGCCAGACGAAGTGCCGGAAAGGGCAAAGAAACGGTTCGGCCAAGTCGGCCCCGGCAGCGAGGAAAACCAGCGGTCGCAAACGGTGAAATCACGAGCCAAGGTATGCAGGGCGGGGAGGTGATCCAAGCGGTAATAGCGCATGATATCTTGAATATCCTCGGAATTGATCCCTTCGTGCTTATAGGTTTCAAAAAAATCCAAGACGAACCCCTTGTTGCCGCCTGCCAGTTGGCGCATGACATTGACGTGTTCGTGCATTGGGTCGAAGCGCACACAATTTGCCGTTGTTTCTGTCTGGTAAACCGGGGAATTGTTTGAATCGACAGGGTTCCAGTTCGGTGGGCCATCCGGTTTCACGCCGTCAATGTCCGGGTTGACGGATTGCAAGGCTCCCAACATGTGGTCGAAAGAGCGGTTTTCCATCATTAGTAACACAACATGCTGGATCGGATCGTTCATAATGTTTTTTCGTCAGTTGCAGTTTTACCCGTTAGAGATATTGGCACATGGGCCAATCGAAGGCAACAAGTGTCGTAGGGGTGACTGGTCGGTCGCCCCTACGGCGCAATCCGGGGAACATGGCTACAAACCCGGATTGCAAGCTTCGCTTCATCATGGCTACGGTCTATACATTTGCGTGACAAGGGAATGCAGATAGGCGATGAGTGCTTGCCGCCAAGCACGGCTTTAGTTATATTTTCCCTCAAATGCGGCGAACTTCGGGTGCGATTATAAGTGATGCACACGAAATTGGCAGAGCCTGAAATTACGCCGGGAGTGCAAGGCTTGCCTTGCTTGCACACCCCATCGCAAGGCAAGCCTTGCACTCCCGTATCACTTTTAATCGCACCCGCGAACTTCAGCAACCATGACTTTTGAAGAATTCCACTACCATATCCCTTGGCGGGCACTCGGTAGCCATCCCGGCCACCACACTGGAGTGCAGTCCGGCGGCGGTTTCGAGTTTCAAGGGCTAGTGCCTTTCACCAGTCAACCCGACCCGCGCTATTTGGACATTCGCGCCATGCTTGCCGATCCCATGCAACAGTTGATGGTGAAAAGTTTCCGCCAACGCGCGGCGATTCCGGTTTATCTGCTGGCCGACCTGTCTGCTTCGATGGGTTTTGTTGGCAAAACCGTCAAGACTGGCTTGTTGGCCGAACTCGCGACCGCGGTCGCTTGGTCTGCCTGGCGCACAGGCGACCCGTTTGGCTTTTATGCCTGCGATAGTCAAATCCGTCTGGACTTAAGCCTGCCTCTGCGCTTATACAAAGGCATGGTCAGTGGACTATCCGAACGATTACGAACATTTCATCCCAAGTCTGATAATGCATTGGGATTGTTGGAAGCAGCCACTTTATTGGGCCGGCAACGGTCTTTGGTGTTCTTGGTTTCCGATTTTCATTTTCCGTTAAGTCTGATGGAGGAATTATTCAACAGCTTGGCCCGTCATGACGTGGTGCCTGTGGTGTTGTGGGACAGTGGCGAATACGGGAACCTGCCTCGCTATGGTTGGGCGGAACTGCAAGACCCGGAAACCGGTCAGCGCCGCCGCCTATTCCTTCGACCGGGTTTGTTGCAACGTATTCGGGAACGATTTGCCGAACGCAAGGAGGAACTGACGCAGATTTGTGTAGGCCATGGTCGTGAGCCGTTTTTTCTGGTTGACCGGTTTGACCCGGATGCGATGACACGGTATTTTTATCAATGAAAAATCCATTCGGAATTGCCTTAGGTTTCGCCTTGGTTTTTCATTCCCTCGCCGAAGCTTCTACCCCGATCCATTCCATTGAAATCTCTTCGCCGCGCGATTACGGCATTGTGATGGGAGATACCCTGGCTGGGGTGATTCGGGTAGAGACAGAAACAGGCTATCACTTGGAAACCGCATCAATTCCCCAGCCGGGAAGTGCCGTCAATGATTTCTTGGAAATTCGTGAAATCCATAGTGACAAGCAAGAGTTAGGCAATGAAACCCTTTATCGCATCATCCTAATCTATCAAGTTTTCAAAGGGGTCCGTGAGGCGGAAACGCTCACCGTCCCTGCGCTGCACTTGCGCTTTGAGCGCAACGGTCAGAGTGTTGAAACGATAGCCCCTGCTTGGGATTTTACCCTTACGCCCATCATCCCAACCAATGCGCCAGATGAAGCAGTGGTCTTGCGTGGCGAACTGCCGCCGCCGACCTACTCGGGCATCAACCATTGGCGATGGCTGGCCGCTTGCCTGTCAGGTCTCTGCGGACTCGGGGCTTATGCGGCTTGGCGTTTCGGTTTGCCTCCCTACCGCCGCAATGTCCCACCCTTTGCACGGGCGGCTTCCGGTTTAAAAAAACTGGGTAAGAAGCCAGCAACACAGGAAAATTATCGGCAAGGTGCAAAACTATTGCACGATGCCCTCAACGAAGCCGCAGGCCATACCCTTTTACCCGGACAGCTATGGTGCTTCTTGGAAGCCCATCCCGAATACCAAGGTTCCACTGCTGATTTGGATCGGTTTTTTATGGATTCCGAGCGGGTTTTCTATGCAACTGGCACTGTGCCTCCCGTTGATTTTTCCTTATCCAAGCTTGAAGGCTTGTGCCGTAAACTGGCTAGCGCATGGGGTGAAAAGCGATGAACTTTGCCTTTTCGCATCCTTTGGCATTGTTGCTGGCCCTGCTGGCTTTCATCCCCCTCTATAAGAGCGGACAGAAAACGCTGACCTATTCCTGCCTTGCATTGCTCCCAGAAGACAATTTATCACTATGGATAGACTGGAGTTTGCGGTTTTTGGCGGGGTTGGCCGCGCTGCTGTTGGCTCTGGGCATCGCAGAACCCTATCTGCGCGAGCAATGGGTTGAGAAGACTGGCACAGGTGCGCACATCGTACTGCTCGTGGACCGCAGCAGTAGCATGAACGAAAACTTCTCCGGCACCTATCTCGGCGGGACGGCCCATGAATCCAAAAGTGCCTTGGCATCCAAGCTAATGGCCGAATTTATCGACCGCCGGAAGCAAGACTTCTTTGCCCTGGTCGCTTTCAGTGCCACCCCGATTTATGTGCTGCCCCTGACCCAAGACCATGAGGCCGTCCGTTCCGCAGTGCTGGCCTTGGGCGGACGGGGCCACGGCATTACCAACATCGCGCCGGGCTTGGCAATGGCCTTGGAACATTTCAGCGCACAGCCAGTCACGGGGTCGCGGATTGTGCTTTTGGTGTCCGATGGTGCAGCACGGATGGAACCCGAAACTGCCGAGGCACTGCGCCAACAATTCCAAGATAACCAAGCCTCGTTGTATTGGATTTACCTGCGCAACCCGAAAGGCGGAAAATTGACCGAAGCACCCAAAAACGCCAATGAAAGCACTACCCCGGAATATTATTTGCATCAGTATTTCCATTCCCTAGGCGTTCCCTATCAAGCTTTCGAGGCGGATAATACTAAAGCTTTGCAAGATGCTATCGCCAAGGTGGAATCGCTAGAGAACCGTCCTCTGACTTACCGGGAAAAACTGCCGCGACAAGATTTGTCAGGGCTTTGTTATGGTTCGGCCTTAATTTGCTGGATAGGGTTGCTTGCTTTTCAGTCCTTGGAGGTCAAGGCATGGAACATCTGAAACGAAGAATATCTATGGGCTGGTTTTATTTTTTGGTGGTATTGGCTTTAGGCGGGGCGACATACCAAGGGTACTTGCTCTATCGGCTGGAAGCGCTGAACCACGCTATCGCCAATCCTGACTTGGTGGAAGTTGATGAAAATACCCTTGATGCCCTAGTGTTTGCAAAAGCAATGCATCTCGATCATACAGGCAACTCGATTGAGGCCAGCCGACTTTACGCCCGTCTGCGTAATAGCCAAGACCGTGACTTGCGAACACGGGCTTTCCACAATCTTGGCGCGATTTATCTGCGCGATGGTGCGAAACACTGGAATGAACGGGGAGTCTTGGATTACGCCTATGTCAGTAGCCAAGTCGAGTTGGCGAAGGAAAATTTCCGCGAAGCCCTGCGACTGGACCCAGGCGACTGGGATGCGCGTTTTAACTTGGAATATGCTTGGCGTATTACTCCGCCACCTAAGGAAAGGCCCAAATCCGATTTCAAAGCGACCAAACCCAGCGTCTATTCAACACTGCCGGGGTTGCCGGGAGGTGGGCCTTGAGATGAAAAATGCCTACGTTCTACTGCCAAGGAAATCCCCCCTACCCCCCTTTGAAAAAGGGGGGCAGGGGGGATTGGA
>Ga0007797_1000690_pt1 | contig 10291 bp, 5 predicted proteins | sample CryBogmetaGMA25M_FD_60364 | JGI IMG/M metagenome (GOLD analysis project Ga0007797, IMG submission 60364) | Freshwater microbial communities from Crystal Bog, Wisconsin, USA - MA2.5M | ecosystem: Environmental > Aquatic > Freshwater > Lake | place: Crystal Bog, Wisconsin, USA | collected 2009-07-06 | reverse complement strand
CCCTAGCCCCCCCGCAAGCGGGGGGGAACCAATGCATTGTCCCCCCCCGCTTGCGGGGGGGCTAGGGGGGGTGATCTAAACGACAACTGTCGTACTAGTAGATCTGAATATGTAGGCATTAAGGATAAAGTGTTATGAGTGGACCAACGACATTACTTATTGTTGATGACCAGTCGCGGGGCCGTGAGGTTCTGGCAAGTGTGTTAGCGCCCGAGGGCTACCGGCTCATCTTTGCAGCTAATGGTATCGAAGCGATCAATGCAGCCCAGAATGTCATTCCCGATCTGGTATTGCTTGATGTGATGATGCCCGATATGGACGGTTTTGAGGTCTGTCGTCGCCTTCGGGCCGATCCTGACCTTGCGCTCGTGCCGATCTTCCTTGTGACCGCTCTCGATGACCAGGCATCGCTCTTGCGGGGCATTGATGCGGGTGCCGACGACTTTGTGACCAAGCCCTTCAACCGCGCTGAACTGCGGGCGCGTGTCCGTACTATCACGCGCCTCAACCGCTTTCGTACCCTGCTTGATGAGCGCGAGCAGGCCGCCGCAGACGTGACCAGAGCCTATGACGCCACTCTGGAGGGCTGGTCGCGGGCGTTGGATCTGCGCGACCACGAGACCGAGGGCCACTCGCGCCGTGTGACGGAGATGACGGTGCGCCTTGCGCGGGCCATGAATATTGAAGAATCTCAGATCGAACACATCCGCCGTGGGGCCCTGCTCCACGACATCGGCAAGATGGGCGTCCCAGACGCGGTTCTGCTCAAGCCTGGGCCTCTGAACGATGAGGAGTGGGTGATTATGCGCCGCCATCCCACGATGGCCTACGAGCTGCTTCTGCCCATTAATTACCTCCACGATGCGCTTGACATTCCCTGGTGTCACCACGAAAAGTGGGACGGCACTGGCTATCCGCGTGGACTCGTCGGTGAGGAGATCCCGCTTGCGGCACGTATGTTCGCTATTGTTGATGTCTGGGATGCCCTGAGCAACGACCGTCCTTACCGCAAGGCATGGCAACCCGACGTTGTCTACCACCACCTCGTTTCCCTGACGGGTACACATTTTGATCCTACCGTAACGGAGGTGTTTTTGAACGTGCTTGATGCGGAAAGTGTCGGACACGCACTATGACAGAAGACTTGCTCTTCACCGGGGACGGTGCAAGCCGACAATCTGTTTTGTACGATGTGCTGCGGCAACTCACCCGTGAGCTTGACCCCGATGTGATCATTCAGAAAGCCGTCTCCGCTATTGTGCAACTCAACCGCTGGCATAGCGTGGGTATTTCATTGCCGAGCGCCGATGGCTTGTTCTGGCAGACACGCGCCGAAGACCGTATGCCACCCGGCGAGGTGGGAGTGAATCACCCGATTCACTCGGGGGTGATTGGGCGCGCCTATCGTACCGGAGAGATCCAGCTCGTCCCCGATGTGCGGGCCGACCCGGACTTCTTTCTGGGCGAGAACGTGGAGAATGTCGGAAGCGAGATGGCCATCCCGATTATTTTTGATCACCAGACACTCGGGGTGATGAATCTGGAAAGCGATCAGCGTGAGAATTTCGACCATAAGGATGTCGCGTTTGCCCAATCAATCACGGCGATTATTGCAATTGCGCTTACAAATGCTCAGCGTTTTACCGCGTTGCAACAAGAGATGCTGGTGCGAACGCAGAGTGAGGCCCGCTTCACCACGATCTTCCAGCATAGCCCGCTCAGCATTGTGATCACCCATCAGCGCGATAACGTTATGCGCGAAGTGAATCTTGCGTGGCTTGAACTACTGGGATACACCCGCGAAGAGGTGATCGGGCATACCGCGCTGGAGTTGGGTATTTGGGCCAATCCGCATGATCGGCAGCGCGTGGTTGAGATGCTGCATAACTATGGTCGGGTCTCCAATGTTGAAACAATCATCTGCCAGAAATCGGGGCAAAAACTGCATGTGCTACTCTCCGCTGAACAAATAGTTATTGACAACGATACCTGTATGCTCTTCCAGGTGACCGACATCACCGCACGTAAGCGCGCCGAGCATGAATTAGAATCGTTGACCCAGACGCTTGAAGTGCAGGTGGAGCAGCGCACGGCAGAACTGGAATATGCCCTGAAAACAAAAGGCGAGTTTATGGCGAACATGAGCCATGAACTGCGCACGCCGCTCAACGCCATCCTGGCCCTCAGCGAGATTCTGCGGGAGGAAGTGCGCGGCTCGCTCAACGCGAGTCAGCAGGAAGCCATTCAGCATATTGAGGATAGTGGACATCACTTGCTTGCCCTGATCAACGATGTTCTCAATTTCTCCAAGGCAGATGCCGGACAGTTGGATCTCCAGATCGAAAATATCTCGGTTGCGGATGTCTGCCAGGAGAGCCTACAGTTTGTTAAAGAGATCGCGATCAAGAAACATCTGCGGCTATCTTTTCGGATCAATGATATGGACGCGACGATGCAGGCCGACTCAAAGCGCCTGAAGCAGATTCTGGTGAACCTGCTGAGCAACGCCGTCAAGTTTACTCCGTCTGGGGGCAAAATTAGCCTGGAAGTAGCAGTAGAGTCTGAGGCCAATATCGTCCGTTTCGCGGTACACGATACCGGTATCGGCATTTCGCCTGAAGACAAGGCCCGGCTATTTCAGCCATTCACACAGATCGACTCGCGCCTGAACCGCCAGCACGAAGGCACCGGGCTCGGGCTGGCGATTGTACACCGTCTGGTTGATCTGCACGGCGGCAGTATTATGTTTGAGAGTGATGTCGGGCAGGGTAGTTGCTTTATGATTACTCTCCCGTATCACTCGGTTGCGCCCGTACATGCACCTGCCCCGCGCATGATCTCAGATGATCAGCAACCCCAGATTGCAGGAACACATCCTCAACCAACGCCCACGGGTACGCAGATCTTGCTGGCCGAAGATAACATGATCAACCAGAGGGTTATTCATACCTACCTCCAGGCAGCAGGCTATCACGTGGTGAACGCACGCACGGGTCGTGAAGCGATTAACCAAGCTATGATGATTCATCCCGATTTGATATTGATGGATATTCAAATGCCGGATATGGATGGTCTAGAGGCCACCCAGCATCTGCGGGCCATGCTTGAGTTCAAGGAGACACCAATTATTGCAATGACCGCATTGTCCATGTCCGACGACCGGGATCGCTGCCTGAATGCCGGTGCGAGTGCGTACCTGTCAAAGCCGGTGAGCCTGAAGAATCTCGTGGAAACGATCCAGAGGTTTGTGAAAAAGTGAACATGTTGAATAAGAAAGAACAGCGATCTTTAGTAATTCTTGGATCTTTTTTCGTATTTCTGGCGCTTGGTATTATCGTCGGCGATTACTTCGCCTATGACTATCTCGTCATGATCTTCAGCGCACTTATCGCTGTAGTCGGCGTCAGAATAGTGTCGCTGTGGCGGCGGAATACTCGTGGTTATGACATTCAGCAAGAAGAGTCGCTAGAGGCACTGCGCGTCAGCGAGGCCCGGTTTCATCGGATGTTTGAGCATCATGGCGCGGTTATGTTGCTGATCGAGCCACAAACGGGCGTGATCTTCGATGCCAATCAATCCGCTGTCACCTTCTATGGCTATCCCAAATCTACTCTTTGCAGTATGAATATTAACCACATTAATATGTTATCGCCGGAAAAGGTGGCGATGGAGTACAAAAAAGCCTTGCATGAAGAGCGAAATTATTTTATATTCCCGCATAAATTAGCCGATGGAACAGAGCGGATTGTGGAAGTCTATTCGTCTCCTATTTCTGTCCAAGAAAAGAAGGTACTTTTTTCGATTATCCACGACATCACCGACCGTAAACACACCGAAGCGTTGGTGTACGCCCAGCGCGATCTGGCTCGCATCTTGAGTACCGTCACCTCAATTCAGGAAGCGCTGCCCCTGTGCCTTGAAATTGTGCTACAGATTTCGGGCATGGATTCGGGCGGGATCTACATGCTCGACGCAGATGAACGGGTGCTTGAACTGCTCTATCATCGCGGGCTGAGCGCAGAATTTGTCCGGCGGACATCACCGTTCCCCGCCGACTCACCGAGCGCACGGGCGATGCTCTCGACCAAAACCCTCTATCTTGACGCCGCTCAGATAACGAACATCGCCTATTTGCACGACGAAGGCCTGCATTGCGCTGGCTCGATTGCCATTCAATACCAGGGTCGGAACATCGGCTGTCTCAACATCGCCTCACACACGCTCGAATCGGTTCCCATCTTTAGCCGCTATGCCCTCGAAATGCTTGCCGCCGAGATCGGTAATGTGATCATATCCCTGCGCACAGAAGAAGCACTGCGCAAGAGTACCCAGATCTTGTCCGAATCCCAGATGATCGCTAATTTAGCCAGTTGGACGATTGATCTCCAATCGGGAACCTTTACAGGGACGATGAAGGTGTCGCCGCAGCTTGAGAACACCACGGGTGTCTATACTGCTGGCGATCTGTTCGCGATGGTCTATCCCGACGACCGGGAATACGTCCGGTCGTCGTGGGTAAAAGCCCTGCACGGCGCGCCCTACAGTGTCGAGTACCGAATGCTCATGAACGGTGAGATCCGCTGGGTCTACGTGAAAGCCAAAATGACATACGATCAACAGGGCAATCCGATCAGCGCCCTGGGGATTTCGCAGGATATTACCGAGCGGAAGCAGGCCGAAGCCGCCTTGCGCGAGAGCCAGTTGCGCCTGGAGCTGTCGGTAAAAAGCGCAAACTTGGGCCTGTGGGACTTCTACGTGCAGACGGGCAAGACGGTGTTCAATGATCGCTGGGCCGAGATCGTCGGCTATACCCTGGCAGAACTGGAACCCATCAGCATCCAGACATGGACAGACCTGTGTCATCCCGACGACCTCCGGATCTCCAATGCGTTGTTGGAGCGTCACTTCCGGCACGAGACTGATTTCTACGAGTGCGAAACGCGGATGAAGCACAAGAAAGGCTCCTGGATCTGGGTGATTGATCAGGGCAAAGTTGTCGAGTGGGATGCCAACAACAACCCCGTGCGGATGGTCGGCACACACCTCGACACTACCGAGCGCAAGCGGGCAGAGCAGGAACTGCGAGATCTGAACCGTACATTGGAAGAGCGAGTCAATCAGCGCACAGCGGAGGTTCAGGATCTCTACGAGAATGCCCCGAGCGGCTATCACTCGCTGGATGCGAACGGCACGCTGAGCAGGGTCAACCAGACCGAGCTGCTGTGGCTTGGTTACTCCCGCGATGAGATGATCGGTCGTCCTTTTAGCGATTTTATTACCGACCGTAGCCGCAGTGCATTCGAGCAGAACTACCCGCTCTTTATGCAGCGCGGCTGGGTACGCAACCTGGAGTATGAGCTTATTCGCAAGGATGGGACAATCCTCGATGTCCTGCTCGATGCAACGGCGATCTACGATGTGCAGGGCACGTATGTGATGAGCCGCTCTACGATCTTTGATAACACCGAGCGTAAAAAAGCGGAACTGGCCCTGCGCGAGAGCGAGGAGCAGAACCGCCTGCTCTTTGAAGAATCGCCGGACGCGATTGTCTTATTCGACGATAACAGGAAGGTGAGGCGCCTCAACCGCGCTTTTGAAACGCTCACCGGCTATACTGCCGAGCAGCTTGCGGGGAATAGTCTTGAGGAGATGGATCTGGTCTCTTCCGAGCAGACAATCGTATTGAGTGAACACGTCCGTCAACATATTCGCACAAACAATCGGTTTGCCACCGTTGAATTACAGCTTAGACACGCCAGTGGCGACCTTTATGATGTAGGTGCGCGGGTATTTGGGCTTACCTTGCGGGGTCAGCAGCATTACCTCGCCGCCATGCACGACATTACAACCGAGAAAAAGGCCGAAGAAACCCTGCTCCGTGCCAATTCCGAGTTTGCCCAGGCAGCACGAACCAAGGATGAATTTTTGGCCAACATGAGTCACGAACTGCGCACACCGCTCAATGCGATCCTGGCCCTCAGCGAGAGTATGCTTGAAGAAGTCCAAGGCCCGCTTAATCCTTCTCAGCAGGATTACCTGCGCCAAATTGAAGAGAGCGGTCGCCATTTGCTCACGCTGATCAATGATATTCTCGATCTCTCGAAAGTAGAAGCAGGACGCCTGGACATCCAGTTGGATGTCGTCTCCGTTGCCGATATTTGCCAGTCCAGCATCGTCTTTGTCAAAGAGATCGCCTTCAAAAAATCGCTCCGGCTGGCCCTGCATTTGAACGATCAAATGGCCGAAATAGAGGTTGACCCGCGACGCATGAAGCAGATGCTGGTCAACTTGTTGAGCAACGCGGTGAAGTTCACCCCAGAGAAGGGCCAAGTAATCTTGGAGGTGGACGTTGACGTGGAGGCGGGAACGATCTGTTTTGCTGTCCAAGATAATGGCATCGGCATCGCACCCAACGACATCGCGAAGCTATTCCAGCCCTTTAAGCAACTCGATTCGAGCCTGAGCCGCCAACACGAAGGGACTGGGCTGGGGCTGGCACTGGTGCGCCGTCTAGCCGAATTGCACGGAGGCAGTGTAACGGTTGAGAGCCAGCTTGGTCAGGGCAGCCGCTTCACGATTATCCTACCGTACCGTATCTATGATCGGGAACCTGTGGCGACAACTGTGTCTGCGTACCGGATGGAGAACGGCCACATTCACCCGGAGCAACTGATACCTGTGCCAACCGGCGCACGAATCCTGTTGGCTGAAGATAGCGAGGTCAACCTGCTGGCCCTGCGCGACTACCTGCTGAAAAAGGGCTACCGCGTGGAGGTTGCTCGCAACGGCGTCGAAGCTCTTGAGCAGGCAACGGTGCTCTCGCTCGATCTTATTTTGATGGACATCCAGATGCCGATGATGGATGGACTAGAGGTTATCCGACGGCTGCGAACCATGCCCGAGTACGGGCAAACGCCGATTATTGCGCTGACTGCCCTGGCTATGGCAGGAGATCGGGAGCGGTGCCTAGCGGCCGGTGCGAACGAGTATATGTCCAAGCCCATCAGCTTGAAGGGGCTGGTGGACATGATTCAGCAGTTGTTGACGGTATAACGACCCATCTCACTACTTTGCGCCTTTGCGTCATATGCGCGTATGGTTTGACGCAAAGGCGCAAAGACGCAGAGAATCTTGCTTCGCTCAGTGTGATGGGGCGAGTTATGCGGTACCGCATAGTACTACAGTTGTAAATATCTTCACAGAAAGGCTCCTGCCGATCACCCCCCCTGGCCCCCCCGCAAGCGGGGGGGAACAATGCGTTGTTTCCCCCCCGCTTGCGGGGGGGCTAGGGGGGGACTGTAAAGTATCTGCAAATCATGTCTTAGACAAGGTTCGTAAATACTTTACAGTTCAGGTCAGAATTTGGCATCCTGATGCGCTCGACCTGAAACCTGAAACCTGGTACCTGAAACCTTATCTTAAAGGAGATTGACCTATGAATGACCGACTTTCTCGCCTGCGGGCGGTACTGGCTGAGCGCGGGTTGCCTGCCTTATTGGTCAGCGCGCCCGCCAATCGGCGCTATATGAGCGGGTTTAGCGGATCGAACGGTGCCCTGCTGATCACGGCGGAGGCCGCCCTGATCTTCACCGACGGGCGCTACGTTATTCAGGTTGGGCGAGAGGCACCCGACTTTAGCTTGCGCGAGATCGTCATCCCCGACCGCCCCCTCTCCGAGTTGCTGATCGAGGCATCTGTCGAGCTAAACCTGCGCACAGTGGGCATTGAGGCCGCACACGTGAGTGTGGCCGAACACTACGCCCTCGCCAAGACCATGTTCGACTCGCCAGTCGAGCTTGATCCGGTGGAGGGAATTGTCGAGTCCCTGCGCGAAGTGAAGGACGCCGATGAACTGGCCACCCTGCGTAAAGCCATCGCGATCACCGACGCCGCGATTACGGCGGTAATCCCACAGTTGCGCCCCGACATGACCGAGCGCCAGGCGGCGTGGATGCTGGAGGTGGCCATGCACGAGGGCGGTGGCGATACTATCTCCTTCCCGATCATCGTGGCCGCCGGACCAAACAGCGCCCTGCCGCACGCCCGTCCTAGCAACGATCTCCTTGGTGAGGGCCGTCCCATCATCATTGACATGGGTGCCTTGCTCGACGGCTACCACGCCGACCTGAGCCGCACCATCTGTTTGGGCGAACCGGATGCCCAATTTCGGACGATCTACGGAATTGTGCTGGAGGCCCAGCAACGCGCTTTGGCAGGGCTGCGGCCAGAGCTACGCTGCAACGCCGCCGACGCCCTGGCCCGCGACTATATCACCGCTGCGGGCTACGGTGAGCAGTTTGGCCACGGGCTTGGCCACGGCGTTGGCCTCGACATCCACGAGGGGCCATCGCTGCGGCGGGCGGCGGTGGGCCGCGAGCAGAACGGCCCGCGTCTTCAGGCCGGGAACGTGACCAGTGTTGAGCCAGGGATCTATCTGGAGGGGTGGGGCGGGGTGCGGATCGAGGATCTGGCCCTGATTACGGCGGACGGATGCGAGGTTCTGTCGAAAGCGGATAAGTAGCGAGTGACGGCTATCGGCTATCGGCTATTTTCACAGCGCGTATTGATCAGGCTGGCGGCAAATCCTGCGCCGAAGCCGTTATCAATATTCACCACCGTCACACCGGCGGCGCAACTGTTGAGCATACCGAGCAGCGCCGCCAACCCGCCGAAGCTGGCCCCGTAGCCGACGCTGGTAGGCACAGCAATGACTGGGCGGCGCACCAGGCCGCCCACAACACTGGGCAGGGCACCCTCCATACCGGCCACCACAATCAGCACATCGGCTGACATCACCTGTTCCACGTGGCCGAGCAGCCGGTGCAGCCCGGCCACACCCACATCGTAGAGCCGTTCCACCTCATTGCCCATCACCTCAGCAGTGACGGCGGCCTCCTCGGCTACCGGCAGGTCGGCGGTGCCCGCCGAGATCACCAGGATACGACCAGGACGACGCGGCAGCGGGCGTGGCTCGTAGACGATCACGCGGGCCAGATCGTGGTAGCGGGCATCAGGAACGACCGCCTGCACCGCCGCAAAGACCTCGGGGGCGGCGCGGGTGGCCAAAAGCGGCCCCGGCCCCTCGGCCAAGCGGGCCATAATCGCCACCACATGCTCCGTACGCTTGCCCGCGCAGAGGACCACCTCAGGAAATCCCGTACGCAGAGCGCGGTGCGAGTCTAGGTGGGCAAAGCCCATGTCGTCGAAGGGCAATGTGCGCAGATCATGGGTCGCCTGATCAACACTGATCTGCCCTTGGCGAACCGACTCAAGCAGAGAGCGCAGGGATTCTTCATCCACAAGAAAGTTCCTTTCGTAGAGACGCCCCGCCGGGGCATCTCTAGACGCCCCGGCGGGGCGTCTCTACCGCGTCGGTGCCACAACCAGAGCCACGCCCACCGAGGCTAGGGCCAGACCGCCCAGGGCCATAGGGCCAAAGCGTTCGCCAAAGACAAAGAACGCCTCAAGGGCAGTGGCCGGGGGCACCAGGTAGAACAAACTCGTGACGCGCGCGGACGAACTAACCCGGATAAGTGTCATCAGCAGCAAAATGGCCCCGAGCGAGAGAATCAGGACCAGCCAGCCCAGCGCAAAGGCAAGCTGTGGCACCCAGGTGATCTCACGCTGCTCAAAGGCAAAAGACGCCACCAGCATCACGGCGGCGGCGACGAGGTACTGCACGCACGTCCCGGTGGTGAGCGGCATCGAGCCACCAAACCGCTTCTGGTAGAGCGTGCCGGATGTTGTACTTACTAGCGCGATCAGAGTCGCCGTCAGGGTCACCCCACTCATACTGGCGGCAGCAGAGCCAGGGGCGATCAGCTTCTCAGCGATCACCATACCCGCCCCGACAAAGCCGAGGGCCAGACCAACCCACTGGCGACCAGCCACCGGCTCGCGCAGGGCAATCTGGGCGATCACCGCCGAGAGGATTGGTTGGAGACTAACGATCAGTGAAGCGACACCCGCCGACATGCCGTGGTCAATCGCGAAGAAGACCCCACCCAAGTAGCCAGCGTGAAGCAGCAGACCAACCACGGCAATATGACCAAGCTGCTTAGGCTGCGGCCAGGGAACACGCAGGATCAGCGATACGACAGCCAGCAGGCTGGCCGCGATCACAAAGCGCAAGAGGAGAAAGGTGAACGGCTCGATATAGGGCAGCCCATAGCGAGCACCAATGAACCCGGTACTCCAGAGCAGCACAAAAACCCAGGGGGCGGCGGCGGCGAAGACGGGGTGGGCGGGGGTACGGACACGGCTCGGCTGCATAGTATTCGCGGGGTAGGCC
>Ga0007797_1000689_pt1 | contig 10294 bp, 9 predicted proteins | sample CryBogmetaGMA25M_FD_60364 | JGI IMG/M metagenome (GOLD analysis project Ga0007797, IMG submission 60364) | Freshwater microbial communities from Crystal Bog, Wisconsin, USA - MA2.5M | ecosystem: Environmental > Aquatic > Freshwater > Lake | place: Crystal Bog, Wisconsin, USA | collected 2009-07-06 | reverse complement strand
CATCGGTCATGGCGTGGGCCGTGAGGGTGGCGCCGGCCAGCGGATGGATGGCCCCCTTCAGGCTGAGCTGGGGGTCCAGTCCCTTACCGTCGAACTGCCGGACCCAGGCCTCCTTGGCCAGGTACTCCGCGGGCTCGCGGAACACCACCGCCTCCACCCGCAGGATCCGGCCCTCGGCAGAGATCGCCACCAGGAGAGTCTCGTTCAGGGTGCGCACCCGGTGGGTGTCGAAGAGCCCGACGCCCACCAGCACTCCGCCCCTGCGAGCCTCGTAGGCCACGATCCAGGTCCCGGCCAGGTCCACCTGGGCCAGGGCTTTGACTCGCCCCGCCTGGGCCTCGCTGAGGGTGTGCTCCTGGCGCAGCAGCTGGGCCCCGGGGAAGGCCAGGGCCAGGGCCTCCTGGGGGGAGGGCAGGGCCGCACCGAGGGGCAGGGTCAGCAGCAGGAGGGCGAGCAGACGGAGCATTGGGGACCTCAGAAGGTGTAGCCCAGGGCGAGGCTGAACTGGTTGCGGCCGGTGCGGGCGTGGCTTTCGTCCCGGGTCCAGTCGGCCTTCACCGCCACCTGGGGGATGGGCTTGAAGGCCAGGCCCGCCGTCAGCAGGGTCCGGTCCTCGGCGAGGTCCCTCACAACACCCGGCACCACCGCCTGCTGGGGGTCGAGCCGCTCGTACCGGACATAGGGGACCAGGGCCATGCGGGAGCCCTGCAGGACGTCGTAGCCCAGCTCCAGGTAGCCGCCCCACTGCTGCGTACCCACGGTGCGGGCGGGGTCGGTCGGCTCCAGGGCGGCGACCCCGGCGGCCCGGTTGGTGGTGGCGGCGTAGAGGCCCCGCACCTGGAGGCCCTGGCCCCGGTACTCGGCGTGGACGTCCCAGAGGGTGGTGGTGAGGGCCGGGCCCGTCCCCGACTGATTGCTGTTGCCCGTGTAGAAGCTGGCCCCGAGGAGCACACCGTTCCGAGGGGTCCAGTCCAGCCGACCGGTCCAGGCGAGGCTCTGGGCCTGGGCCTTGTTGCCGTCCTGGCGGCCATCGGCGATGCCGCTGGCGGAGAACCGGGCACCGTTGAGCCCGTTCATGAGGTAGACCCGGTAGCTGAGGCCGCCGGCCAGGTCCCCATGCACGCCCACGCCGACCTCGTGCCAGGTGCTCGGGATGATGGTCTGCTCCACCTGGGGGCGGCGGGCCCCCAGGAAGGCCGGCGGCTCGTGCAGCTCATTGACGAAGCCCATGGGCACGAGCAGCTGACCGGCCCGCAGGTTGATGGCTTTGTGCAGCAGAAAGTCCAGGTAGTAGAACTCGGCAATGGCCTCGCCCTCGGGATGTTCGTCGCTGAAGCCCCCATGCTCGAACTCGATCTCGGCGTTGAAGACGATGCGGTCGCTGAACTTGTAGCCGGTGTAGAGGACCATGCGCAGGGCGTCTGCGGTCTTCTCGCTGCCGACGTGCGTGCCGTCCTGCAGGGTGCTGGCCTTCCCCTGGTAGAGCAGCTCGCCATAGCCCCCCACACTGAGCCCCGGCGCTGCGCCGTAGACCTTGCTGGCGCTGGCCCCCAGGCCGAAGCGGCCCTCCTCGGTCAGGACTGGGGCGGTGCTGCCTGTCTTCAGAGACTCCAGCTCCCTGGACAGGGCCTCCAGGCGGCGCTCCAGGTCGGCCATGCGCTGGTCCGGGTTCGGCTTGTCCTGGGCCCAGACAGCGCTGGCCAGCAGGGTGCAGAGGAGGGGGCGAAGGAGCAGGTTCATCGGGACTCCCGGGGCAGCAGGGTGGGTTGCAGGGACAGGAAGGCCTGGGTCATCCGGAGCTCACCGTCGTTGAGCAGGAAGGCGGCCGCGACCCCCTGGTGCTCGGCCCAGGCCAGGCCGGCCTCGGGGCCCAGGACGTAGAGGGCCGTGGACAGCACGTCGGCGCTGAGGGCTTCGCTGGCCACCACGGCGGTGCTGCCCCAGGCCGCACAGGGCTGGCCGCTGCGGGGGTCCAAGAGGTGTCGCCCCCGCTCGGACGTGCCGCTGCAGGACAGGGAGGCGTCCCTCAGGAGGAGGCTGCAGCGGGGTCGGAGTCGGTCCAGGGGGTCAGCGATGTCGACCCTCAGGGCGTGGCCCCAGGCCAGCACCTGGCCACCGAAGTCCAGCCACCCAGAGGACAACCCCGCCGCCTTGCGCATGGCGTCGAGGGCATGGCCCTTGAGGAAGCCGCCCTCCTCCACACCGGCCCTGGGGTGAGCCAGCCGGGCCGTACCGCTGCTCTGATCCAGCACCAGCAGGGCCGAGCCAGAGGCCCGGCGGGCCTCGGCCAGGGCTGTGGCACTCGGCGTCCGTCCCCCCTGCCGGGTGCCCCAGGCCTGGAGCAGGGCCATGAGGACCGGGTCGAAGGCCCCCTCGGTCAGTCGGTGCCAGGCCTGGACCTGCGCCAGCAGCTCCACCCATTCCAGCGCCAGGGGAACGGCGCGGCCTTCGGCGGCGTTGAGCTGGCTCCAGGCCGATGCGGGGTTCCAGGTGGAGCAGGCGGCCTCGATGCGGGCCGTCTCCGCCAGGGCCCGCTCCGAGGCCCGGCCCAGGTCCCCGCCCCCCTCCAGGTGGAGGTGCAGCTGGGTCCCCATGGCCAGGACCGCGCGGTCCAAGGCCGGGCGGGGGCTGGTTTCGGAGACCTCGACCACCGGGGCCGTCAGCGCTGGGAAGGGGAGGGCGAACACAATCATGAGACCGAGTCTCATCTTGCGACCAGCTCGCTTCAAGGCTTATTTGAGAATACGTCTCAATTAGTGACGACGGTCACGCCTTGAGCACCCGGAGGGATGTCCCGACTCCTCCGGCCCAGGCCGCCCCGGTGCGCAGGTCGGCCGCTCCCGGGCAGACTGGAGCCATGCGCCGCCCAACCCTCCTCTCCAGCCTCCTTCTCCTGCCCGCCCTGGTGCAGGCCGGGCCGCGCACCCAGGCGCCGGACGCGGCCTGGATCACCTTCACCACGCCCCACTACCGCATCCACTGCCCGGCGGCCTTCGAGGCCTTCGGCCGCGAGGTGGCAGGCCGGGTGGAGGGCGTCCACGCCCAGTACCTGGACCTGGTGGGCTATGTGTGGGAGAAGCCCATCGACATCGTCATCCAGGACCCGGTGATGGAGGCCAATGGCAGCGCCTGGCCCTTCCCCCAGCGGCCCATGGTGATCCTCTGGAAGACCGAGCCGGAGCCGGACTCCGCCATCGGCCACCACCACGGCTGGGCGGAGCTGCTGGTGACCCACGAGCTGGCCCACATGCACCACCTGCTGCGGCCCCAGCGGAAGCCCACCTTCTGGCAGCGCTGGACCGACGTGGTGGGCCCCCTGGTGGGCAAGACCCCGCGCTGGGTCACGGAGGGCTACGCCACCCTCATCGAAGGCAAGCTCACGGGCAGCGGCCGCCCCCACAGCGCCATCCGGGCGGCGGTGCTGCGCCAGTGGGCCCTGGAGGGCAAGCTGCCCACCTACTATGCCCTCAGCGGCATGGACGGCTTTCTGGGGGGCAGCATGGCCTACCTGGGGGGCAGTGCCTATCTGGCCTGGCTGGAGGAGCGGTCCGGAGACCCCAAGGCCATGCAGACCCTCTGGACCCGACTGGCGGGCAAGCGTGAGTTCGAGGAGGCCTTCAAAGCCACCTTCGGCTTTGCACCCCAGGACGGCTACCAGCGCTTCTGCGCCGAGCTGACCCACACGGCCCTGGAGCTGGAGCGCCGCACCAAGGCCCAGGGCCTGCGGGAGGGGGAGGTCTTCACCCAGCTGAGTGGCTGGGCCTCCGACCTCACTTTCAGCCCCGACGGCACCAAGCTGCTGGCCCGGGTGATGGACCCGAAGAAGCCCGGCCTGTATGTCTGGGACCTGAAGACCCCGGCGACCCCCAAGAAGCCCAAGCCCGTGGACCCGGACGAGCCCGCTGACCGCAAGCCCCTGGCGCCGACCCTGGCCCCCAACCAGCGCCTGGGCCGGGTCCACGGCGCCCTGCCCTGGAAGCCCATCTGGACCGCCAACGACACCATCGGCTTTCAGCTGCGCCTGCCGGACGGCGAGGGCGTGCTGCAGGCCCAGCCCTGGCAGTGGCAGCCCGGGAAGGTGCCCCACCCGGGCGCCGTCGCCCCGAAGGCCACAGCTGGTGCCGTCAGCTGGAAGGAGGTCGACGGCATCTGGAACCTGGTAGACGCCGCCAGCCAGCCCCTCACCCGCACCCTGGCGGCCGCCTGGAACCCGGCGCCGTCCCCGGATGGGAAGTGGATCTACTACACCCAGCTCAGCGCCACAGGCCTGCAGATCCGCCGCCTGGACACCAGCCTGCCGCCCCTGGAGGCCAAGGCCCTGCCGGCGAACACCGCCCCCCTCGTGGCCCACGTGGTCCTGCCCAAGGCCGATGAGGCCAGCACCCTGCCGCCGCCGGTGGCCGTGACGCCCCACGCCTACCGGGTGGGCGAGACCCTGGACACCATGTCCCTCTTCAGCATGACCAGCACCCCCTCCGGCGAGTCCGCGCAGGTGGGCCTGGGTGGCAGCGACCTCCTGGGCCGCCTCAACTGGCAGGTCCTGGCGGGCCTGGGCAATGGGGCCGGCCCCCGGGGCGCCATGGCCGGCGCCGCCTGGCGCGGCTGGCTCTGGGCCCCCTCCTTCCACGCCTTCTCGATCCTGGAGCGGCCCTCGAGCCAGCGCTTCCTGCCCCTCCCGGGCCTGGACCAGGAGCGCAGAGGTGTGGAGCTGGCCCTCACCCGCGAGGACCTGGGTCGACCGCGCTTCAGCTTCCGCCCTAATGTCGCCACCGAGCGGGTGAGCCTCGACGACCGCGCCGAGGTCAGCCGCACCCTGGTGGGCGGCGAGGCCCGCCTGGCCGAGTCCTGGGGCCTCGATGACCAGGCCCTCCGGCTCGACCTGACCACCAAGGAGCAGTGGGGCCACACGGATGGGCAGGCCTGGCGTCTGACCCGGGTGAGCCTGGGCGCCGCCTGGAGCAACCCCTGGATCCCCCTGGGCGTGCACTTCGAGCAGGGCCAGATCAGCGGTGCGCCTTCGGTCCTGGACCGCTTCCACCTGGGTGGCACCACCACCTCCCTGCTCCCCACCGCCCTGGATGCCAACCGGGTGGAGCAGGTGGCCCTGCCCGCCCACACCGCCAGCGGCAACCGCCTGCAGCGCCTCCGGGCCGAGGCAGGCTCCCAGGGCATCGTCGGCTATGCCGAGCGCAGCAGCGTCTGGCAGGAGGCCGCCCCCAAGCCCGCCGCTCAGCGGGTCGTCGGCCTGGAGCTGAGCAGCCGGAACATGGCCCTACCCCTGGACATCCTGCGCCGCCTCTCGGGCAACCTCTCCTTCACCCTGGGGGTGCACCGGCCCCTGGATGGCATCATGAAAGGCCGCACGGTGGGGACCGTCTCCCTGCTCCTGCGCCCCTGAGGCCGTTCCTGGATGCCCTTTTTTGTCGCTCTGATTCTGATCCTGCTCATCCAGTGGCTCCACCTGCGCCTGCTGCGCCTGGAGCTGCCGGAGCGCACCCACCGCAGCCTGCCCTGGCTGCTGCTGGCCTGCCACCTGCCTCTGGCGCTCTTTGGCCTGCTGCGCCTGGCGGGCCTGGGGGGCCACTCGGCCCTGCCCCTGCTGCGGAGCCTCGCCCGCCTCGGGTTCTACTTCCAGGCCATCACGGTGCTCCACCTGGTCATCGCCATGCTGGCGGAGGGGGCCTGGCGCCTCTGGCGGCGGAAGCGCCCGGCCGAGGACACGCCGGAAGAGGCCCCCATCGAGCCAGGGCGGCGGGCCTTCCTCCGCACCGCGGCCCTGGCCAGTGCGGGGGCGGCCTCGGTCCTGGGGGTCGGCGGCGCCCGCGAGGCGCTGGGGGATCCCCCCATCACCCGCCGGGACCTGAGCTTTGCCGATCTGCCCCCGGGCCTGGATGGCCTGCGCATCGCCCACCTCAGCGACCTCCACGCCGGCCCCCTGGTGAGTGCCGCCCTGCTGCGGCGCTGGCGGGTCCTGGCGGAGCGGGAAAAGCCTGATCTGCTGGTCTTCACCGGCGACCTGGTGGACAGCCGCCCCGAAGAGCTGGCCGCCCTGCTGGAGGCCTTCCAGGGCTTCGAGCCCCCCCTGGGCCGCTTCGCCGTCCTGGGCAACCACGACTACTTCGACGACCCCCGCCCCATCTGGCGGGACCTGGAGCAGGCCGGCATCCGCACCCTGGAGAACGCCGCCGCCCTGGTGTCCCGGGGGGGCGATGTCCTGGCGGTCATGGGCCTGCAGGACCCCATGGCCCGCAACGGCCGCTTCCGCCGCCTGATCTTCGGCCCCGGCCCTCGGCCCGAGGAAGCCACCCGGCAGGTCCCGGCCCGGGCCTTCCGCATCTGCCTCAACCACCGCCCCTCGGAGTGGGAGCAGGCCCGCCTGGCTGGCGCCCGCCTCACGCTGTCCGGCCACACCCACGGCGGGCAGATCAACCTGATCCCGGGCTTCAGCAGCGCCCACCTGCTCGGCCCCCGCACGGACGGCCTCTACCGGGAGGACGACGACCTCCTCTACGTCAGCCGCGGCCTGGGCGTGGTGGGCCTCCCCGTCCGCATCGGCGCCCCCCCCGAGCTGCCAATACTCACCCTACGCCGGGGCTAGCCTCACCCCTTGATGAGCACCCAGAGGCCTACGGCGATGAAGGCGGTGCCGGCGGCCCACTTGATGGCGGCCTCGGGGATGTGGCGGAAGAGCACGCCCCCCACGGCCACACCGATGGCCGTGGCGCAGACCAGGGCGGCGCTGGCCGCCAAGAAGACCGTCCAGATCTGGCCGCTGCGGACGGTGGCCGTCATGGCAGCGAGCTGAGTCTTGTCACCCACTTCCGCCAGGAAAACCGTGACGAAGGTGGTCCAGAAGAGGGAGCGGTTCATGGCGATCTCCGGAATGCACAGGATGCTTCAGGGTAATGGATCGCCAAGTGCGGCACACTGGTCAGATGGCGCTTGAGCTCTTCGACCTCCCAACGACCTTCGTAGATACGCCCGAGAAGCTGCAGGCAGCCCTGCCGCTGTGGCACGCTGCCGGCCTGCTGTCCGTGGACATCGAGTGCAGCCTCACCGGCATGCACCACTGCGTGCTGGCCCTGATGCAGGTGGCGACCCACGACCAGGCCTGGCTGGTGGACCCGCTGCCCCTCGAGGACTACATGCGGCCCGCCCTCCAGGCCATGAGCCAGGTGCCCTGGATCGTCCACGACTTCTCCGGCGACGGCATCGTCTTCAAGCGCCTCTACGATGTGGTGCCCGACAGCATCTTCGACACCATGCTCCTGTCCCGGGCCCTGGGCTATCCCCAGCCCGGCCTCAAGACCATGGCCCGCCTCAAGCTCGGCCTCGACATCCCCAAGGAGGAACAGGACTCCAACTGGATGCTGCGGCCCCTGCGGGAGGCCCAGATCAGCTACGCCAGCCGGGACGCCGCCCTGCTGCTCCCCCTCCTGCGCATCCTCGCCGACGAGGCCGAGGCCAAGGCCGACGATCCCGAAGCAGGCCCTCGTCTGGCCGCCCTGCCCAAGGAGATGCGCCACCTCCTCCGCCGGGTGCGGGCCTACACGCCCCCCAGGCACGACCCGGTGGTGGACAAGATCAAGCACCTCGGCGAGCTGGCCCGGGAGCGGGCCATCAAGCTGACCAACCTGCGCTGGGCCTGGGGCAACGAGGGCGACGTGGCCGCCGTCATGGAGATGGGCAACCGCTGGATCACGGCCCGCCTGGCCCATCCGCCCACCACCCAGGAAGCCCTGGAGCGCACCATTCCCAACCCCCGGTTCCGCCGCAAGCGGGGGGAGGCCCTGTGGGAGGTCTTCCGTGAGGGAGCCCATGAAACTCAGGAAGATGCGGATTCGTCCGATGGGTTGATCTGGAACAACCCTGGGAACCCATGAACCCTCCACTTGTACTCCCGAACGACGACGGCATCCTCATCTCCTTCCCCAAGGGCCTCCTGGGCTTCCCCCAGCTGACCTCCTTCCGCCTCTACGAGCCCCACGACGGCTACCCGCTGAAGTTCCTGCAGTCCGTGGAGGATCCGGAAGTCTCCTTCACCTGCATCAACCCGGCGGTGATCAAGCCGGACTACAACGTGCCCTTGAGCGAGGAGGAAGCCCAGGCCCTGAGCCTGGAGTCCCCCGAGGACGCCCTCATCCTGACCTTGGTGGTGGTCCCGGAGGACCCCCGGCAGATGACCACGAACCTGGCCGGTCCCCTGGTGCTGAATGGGAAGACCCGGGTGGGCTACCAGATCGTGTTCAGCTCCGAGAAGTTCCCCCTGCGGTTCCCGATCCTCCCCCAGGACTGATCCGGTCTGGTAGCCTTCGAGCATGCTGGTCATCACCCGGAAGCTGGAGCAGTCCATCGTCATCGGCGGCGAGGTCGAGGTCATTGTCCTCGGCGTCACCAAGGATGGGGTCCGCCTGGGCATCAGGGCGCCCCGCAGCGTCCAGGTCCACCGGCGCGAGGTCTTTGACGCCATTGCCGCCGAGAACCGCGCCGCCACTGAGACGAAGGTTCCGCTCCAGGATGCCGCCGCCCTCCTCCGGGCCGCTCATGCCCCGAAGGCAAAAGACCGATAAGGACCCACCGAGGTCCACGTGAACGTCTCTCCCGCCGGTGCCATTGCCCAGAGCCAGCAGCTGCTCCAGAGCAGCATCGCCATGGGTGTGCTCCGCAAGTCCCTGGACATCCAGGCCCAGGTGGGGGCAGACCTGGTGAAGCTTATGGACCAGCAGGCGGGCCTGGGCCAGACCATCGACACCAGCGCCTGAGCCCTACTTGAGATAGGGCGCCAGGTACCGGCCGGTGATGCTGCTCTTCTTCCGGGCGATCTCCTCGGGGGTGCCCACGGCAATGAGACGGCCTCCTTCGCCGCCGCCTTCGGGGCCCAGGTCGAGGATCCAGTCGGCGGTCTTGATGACGTCGAGGTTGTGCTCGATGACGATGATGGTGTTGCCCGTCTCCACCAGCCGGTTGATGACCTCCAGCAGCTTCTGGATGTCCTTCAGGTGCAGGCCGGTGGTGGGCTCGTCCAGGATGTACACCGTGCGCCCTGTGGCCCGCTTGCTCAGCTCCTTGCCCAGCTTCACGCGCTGGGCCTCGCCGCCGGAGAGGGTGGTGGCGCTCTGGCCCAGGCGGATGTAGCCCAGGCCCACGTCGATGAGCGTCTGCAGCTTGTTGGCCAGCACGGGGATCGGGGCAAACAGGACCAGGGCTTCTTCCACGGTCATGTTCAGCACGTCGGAGATGCTCTTGCCCTTGTAGTGGATCTCCAGGGTCTCGCGGTTGTAGCGCTTCCCCTTGCATTGCTCGCAGGTGACGTAGACATCCGGGAGGAAGTGCATCTCGATGCGCAGCAGACCATCGCCCTCGCACTTGTCGCAGCGGCCGCCCTTGACGTTGAAGCTGTAGCGGCCGGGCGCGTAGCCCCGGGCCTTGCTCTCCGGCAGGTGCGCGAAGAGCTCCCGGAGGGGCGTGAACAGACCCGTGTAGGTGGCGGGGTTGCTGCGCGGGGTGCGCCCGATGGGGGCCTGGTCGATGTCGATGACCTTGTCGATGGCCTCGAGGCCTTTGATGGCCTTGTGCTTGCCGACGATGTGCACGCCCTGGTGCAACTGATTGGCGAGGGCCTTGTAGAGGATCTCGTTCACCAGGGTGCTCTTGCCCGAGCCGCTGACGCCGGTCACGCAGGTGACCAGGCCGATGGGAAAGTCCGCATCCACTTTCTTGAGGTTGTTCTCCTCGGCGCCCAGCACCGAGAGGTAGCCCCGCTTGGCCTTGCGGCGGACCCTGGGGACCGGAATCGAGTCGCGGCCTGCGAGAAAGTCGCCGGTGATGGAGCCCGGGGTGTCGCGGATCTCGTCGGGAGTGCCCTGGGCCACCACGTAGCCGCCGTGCTCCCCGGCCCCAGGGCCCATGTCCACCACGTGGTCGGCGGCGAGGATGGTCTCCAGGTCGTGCTCCACCACCAGCACCGTATTGCCCAGATTGCGCATCTCCTTGAGGGTGCGGATGAGCTGCAGGTTGTCCCGCTGGTGGAGGCCGATGCTCGGCTCGTCCAGCACGTAGAGCACGCCCTGGAGCTTGCTCCCGATCTGGGTAGCGAGGCGGATGCGCTGGCCCTCGCCGCCGGAGAGGGTGGCCGCGCTGCGGTCCAGAGTGAGGTAGCCCAGGCCCACATCGTCCAGGAAGCCCAAGCGCTCGCGGATCTCCTTCAGCACCTTCTCGGCGATGACGGCGTCCTTCCCTTCCAGGGCCAGATCCGTGAACCACTGCCGGGACTCGCGCACGCTCTGGGCCGCAA
>Ga0007797_1000688_pt1 | contig 10298 bp, 8 predicted proteins | sample CryBogmetaGMA25M_FD_60364 | JGI IMG/M metagenome (GOLD analysis project Ga0007797, IMG submission 60364) | Freshwater microbial communities from Crystal Bog, Wisconsin, USA - MA2.5M | ecosystem: Environmental > Aquatic > Freshwater > Lake | place: Crystal Bog, Wisconsin, USA | collected 2009-07-06 | reverse complement strand
CCGCCGCTTTGCCTGAGACCGTCAGGCGGCGGTTAAATCGTCATGCCGCCTCGCCTTTCCTGATCGGCACTACCTTCCCGGTATCGCCCTTGTCGAGTCTCACCAACAAGTCGGCCCATCCATCCAGCGCAAGCCGGCGCTCGGCTAGATAGTCGTGCGTGTCGTAGACGTCATTGATACCCGGCAACTTGTGATTCAGGCAACGCTCGGCAATGTGGGGTTTCACCCCAAGGCGAGCAAGATGCGTCCGCGCCGTGCGCCGTAGGTCGTGCAGGGTGAAATGCTCAAGCCCATGCTTGATCTCGCCAATCACCCAATTAAGCGTATACGGCGACATCGTTGGTTTGGTCATCTTGCGCCGTGCCGGGAAAACGTAGGCGCTTGCAATGGACGTGCGCTTGATCTCTCTCAGCCACTTGATAGCCTCAGCAGGTAACGGAATGGTGAAATTACGCTGCACCATGTCCTTTCCAGTCTTGATGCGGGATGCAGGCACGCGCCACACTGGTTCTTTACCCTCAAGGTCGAACTCTGCCCAAGGTGCCTCGATTAACTCGCTCATGCGTACCGCAGTCACCAGCAGCAACTTGATAGCCAGATCGTAGATGCGGAAAGGTTGACCACCAGCCTGAAGCGCCTTGAACAACGTCACAAGCTCATCTTCGGAAAGCGCCCGCGTCCTGGCCTTTTCCTCGCCACCGGCATCCACCCGACGAAATGCCGCTGCCGGGTTCTGCTCAATCCAATGATGGCGAATGGCGTAGTCGAAAACCGCCTTGGTAGTCGCTAATACCCGGTTTGCCATGACTGGCGAGCCTCGATCCACTATGGCGCGGATCATGCCGTCAACGTCCAACGGCTTGACCTCGGCAATCCGAAGACGGCCCAGCTTAGGAATCAGATCGCCATCAAGCCGCTCGCGGATGATGTCCGGGCGCTTAATCCTGCCTTCGACAGTGCGCTTGTAGAATTCCTCGCACAATTCCTTGACCGTGCCAGCCGTAGTCAGGGAAATTTTATGGTCCCGCTTCTCCCTGGCTACGTCGATACCCTGCTGAACTTTGGCGCGGGCATCCATTGCCAACTCCCGTGCCTTCTTGAGGGTGATGGTCGGATAGCTCCCGATGGTCATTTCCCGCTGCTTGCCACCAAGGCGGTAGCGGAATACCCATGAGGCGGTGCGACGGGCTGAAAGGGTGAAGGTCAAACCGTCACCATCCGACTTCCCGGCGATTGGCTCACCCGCCCGAACCCATGATTGAACTTGGATGTCCTTCAGCTTGCCCATAGCGCCTCCCGATAACCGCCCGAATGACAACTTTGATAGCCGGCTACTCAGCCGGCTACACGGAATATACGCGATTGCTATAGACGATACAAGACGACTAGAAACAAAAAAGCCCGTATTTACCGGGCTTTAGTTGGAGTGGCTAGACAACGCTAGACGGTGGAATACCTCATTTAAGCTGTTCATGCAGCAGACCCAGGATGCGCTTTGAAATATCGGAGCGGTCAACCCCGCCTTCCCGCGTCAGCACCTGCACGGTGGTCGTATCGCCCGCCGTCTTGAGGTAGATGCGGTACTGGGCCTGACTCGGTTTTTCGCTGGCGCTGCTCTTCCAGAACATCAGCTTCGAAAGAAATCCCTTGTCATCGTCCTTCTTCTTGCCGTCGACCTCGGGATCGACATAGCGCACGAAATACAGCCCCTGCGAGCGGTCACGGTCTTCGACGGTAAAGCCGACGCGATCAAGTGCCAGACCGACGCGACGCCAGGCCCGGTCGAAGGCTTCTTCGAGCAACAAGGCGCCGGCGCCATCCGCGGCACGGGAAAGCTTGGCGCGCTCCTGCAGCGCACCTGACGCAACCATGCTCTTGGCACGTGACTCCTCGACGCCCAGGCGCACCATCAGGCGCCGCAGCATTTCTGCTTCGAGTTCAGGATCGGCTGCCCGCGGTTGCCATCGGGTCTCGCTCTTGCCTTCATTGACATAAATCTCATACATGCCGCGGTGGCTGATGTAGATTTCCACTGTGCCGGGTTCGGCACCCTTTTCCAGACGGGTACGGTACTTGTCGCGTTCCGCGGTTGAATAAAGACTGTCGAAGACCTTGCCTATCGAGCCGCGAATGATGTCCTGCGGCAATTTGGCCCGGTTCTCCGCCCAGTCCGTTTCCATGACTCCGGCTTCGGGAATTTCCACATTCACCAGCAATCCGACTTCATGCCAGAACGACTTGACCTCCGGCCAGAGTTTATCCGGCGATCCGGGGACGACCAGCCAGCGTTGCGTACCGGAACGCTCGATGCGCATCTTGTCGACCTGCGGCAGCAGATCCTGTGCCGTTGTCGTGCGCGCCTGCCCTGACCGCTCGCTCGAATAAGCCGAATAGGTGGCGGAACCCTTGCTGGTCAAAACGTCGGGAACCGCGTAGCGCTCGTCGCGACTCGGTTGCGTCAGATCGGGAGGAATCTCGAGCGGCGGCAGTTTGCCGGCAGACTTGTATTCGATCTTCTTCGATTCGGGGAGGATGTTGCCGCTGCAGGCGGCAAGCACCCCGGTCAGCAGCAGCACGAACAAGCTTGAGAATGGACGATTCATTGAGTATCAGCTTCCTGGTTGGAGAACGATTCCGGCATCAAGCATGGCGCTGCGCAGGCGTTCGTGAAATTCCGGCGACAAAGGCGTCAGCGGCAAACGGATGCCACCGCCGATCAGCCCCATCTGCTGTGCGGCCCACTTCACCGGAATCGGGTTGGCTTCGTGAAAAAGATTGCGATGCAGGCTCAGCAGGCGGAAATTTGTCTCGCGCGCCGTCGCCAGGTCGCCGGCAATCGCCGCCGCGCACATCCGGTGCATAAGAGCCGGTGCGACATTCGCCGTGACCGAGATGGAACCCTTGCCCCCCAGCAGCATCAGGGCGATGGCCGTGGCATCGTCACCGCTGTATACGCTGAAACCGGCCGGCGCGCGCCGCAACAGGTCGGAACCGCGCTCGATATTGGCGGTGGCATCCTTGATGCCGGCAATACCGGGTATCTGCGCCAGACGCAACGTGGTCTCATTCGCCAGGTCGGCCACCGTGCGGCCCGGCACGTTGTAGAGGATCATCGGCAGATCGACTGCCTCGGCGATCGCCTTGAAATGCCGGAACAGCCCTTCCTGCGTCGGCTTGTTGTAGTAGGGCACGACCGACAGGTGGGCGTCAGCGCCGGCCTCGCGGGCGAACTTTGCCAGTTCGATGGCCTCCGCCGTGGAGTTGGCGCCGGTACCCGCAATCACCGGTATGCGCCCGGCCACATGCTTCACCGTGGTGTTGATCAGCGCGCAATGTTCGGCGTAATTTACCGTCGGCGATTCACCGGAGGTGCCGACGATCACAACCCCGTCGGTACCCTCGGCAATATGCCAGTCCAGCAGGCGCTGCAACGCGGCCAGGTCGAGCGAACCGTCGTCCTGCATCGGCGTGATTATGGCGGGGATGGAACCCTGTATGGTCTTCATGAGCGTATCCGAAACTGCATGCCGCAAGCGGCAGCCAAATGAAAGCGAACGAGGCTGAATTCTAACTGATGGCCATCCGGCGGCACACCCCGCAAAACCGGCTTACAAATCAGCCAGTACCTTGATGTGTGTGGCAACGCTGCGGGCCAGCGCGGAGAGCACGTAACCGCCCTCGAGCAAGGACACGATGCGCCCTTGCGCAAATTCGCCGGCCACCTGCTTGATCTGTTCCGTAACCCACGCGTAGTCGGACTCGACCAGCCCCAGCGAGGCCATGTCGTCCTCATAATGGGCATCGAAACCGGCCGAAATGAAGATCATTTCCGGCTTGAACTCGCGCAGCCGGGGCAGCCAGATGTCGTAGACCGCCTGGCGGAAATCTTCGCCGCGGGTGCCGGCCGGCAGAGGCACATTGCACATGTTGGCGGCAGGAGCCTCGGTTCCGCAATAGGGATAGAACGGGTGCTGAAAGATTCCGGCCATCAGGATGCGCTCGTCGCCGGCGAAAATCTCCTCGGTGCCGTTGCCGTGATGCACGTCGAAATCGACGATCGCCACGCGGGAAAGACCCCACGCCGCCAGCGCATGGCTTGCCGCCACCGCAATGTTGTTGAAAAAGCAGAAGCCCATCGCCTTCGCGCGCTCGGCATGATGACCCGGCGGACGAATCGAACAGAAAGCATTGTGCGCCTGCCCGCGCATCACCAGATCGGTGGCATAGCAACCGGCGCCGGCCGAGCGCAGAGCCGCCTGCAGGGTTCCCGGTGACATCGCCGTGTCAGGATCAAGATGGACGATGCCGTGTGCCGGGCTGCTGCTATGAACATGGTCGATGTAATGCTGCGGATGAACGCGCAGCAACTGTTCGACATCGGCCAGCGGCGCGTCGTGGAACTGCAGGTAAACATCAAGCCCGGAGGCTATCAGTCGATCATTGATTGCCCCCAGCCGGTCCGGGCACTCCGGATGGTGCGCGCCCATGTCGTGCTGCCAGCAGTCGCGGTGGGTAATGAAGGCGGTAGTTGTCATGAAAGGTGTATTGCCTGATGACTTACAATGCGGCGCAAGTCCATATTATCCATCAAAGCCTGCGGAAAATTCCGACCCCCCATGCGACTGCCCGAACTGGACGCCATTCTGGCTGACATCAACCGCATCATCCTCGGCAAGGAGCGGCCTGTCCGCCTCTCGCTGGCCTGCCTGCTGGCACGCGGGCACCTGCTCATCGAGGACTTGCCCGGTGTCGGCAAGACCACCCTGGCTCACGTTCTGGCACGCGTGCTGGGGCTCGATTTTCAGCGCATCCAGTTCACCAGCGACATGCTGCCGGCGGACGTTCTCGGCGTTTCGATCTTCGACCGGGACAGCGGTGCCTTCCATTTTCATCCGGGACCGATCTTCACCCAGGTGGTACTGGCCGACGAAATCAATCGGGCCACGCCCAAGGCGCAAAGCGCCTTGCTGGAAGCAATGGAGGAACGGCAGGTAACGACGGAGGGGAAAACCCGCGCCTTGCCCGAGCCTTTTTTCGTCATTGCCACACAAAATCCGACCCATCAGATCGGCACCTTTCCTCTGCCCGAGTCGCAGCTTGACCGCTTCCTGCTCAAGGTCGAACTCGGCTACCCCGATGCCGCGGCGGAACGCGAACTTCTCGCCGGCGCCGACCGCCGTCAGATGGTTGCCGCTCTGGTGCCGCGAATTGCCCCGCAACAATTGCTCGAACTGCAGGAAAGAGCACGCGCAGTGCATGCCTCGCCGGCACTGATCGACTACGTCCAGATACTGGCGGCACACACCCGCACGGCGCCGCACTGGCAGGCCGGGCTGTCGCCACGCGCCTGCCTTGGCTTGCTGGCCGTGGCACGCGCCTGGGCCTTGCTCGACGGCCGCGATCATGTATTGCCCGAAGATGTACAAGCCGTGCTGCCCGGCATTATCGGACACCGCCTGAGGCCGATGGACGACACGGCGCGCACCGACCCGCATGGAGTCGCCGCCGCATTGATCGAGGCGGTACCGCTGCCCTGAGAGCGCCAATGCCGGCGAGCTTGCGCCATCGCTTGCACGAAGCATTCGTCCGCTGGGCGCTGCGCGTGCGCCCCCCGGAAGCGACCCCCATCGTGCTCACCCAGCGCCGTGTCTATGTCCTGCCGACACGGGCAGGACTGGCCTATGCCACGGCGCTCGGCGTGATCCTGCTCGGCGCCATGAACTACAACCTGAGCCTGGGTCATGCCCTGGTGTTCCTGCTGGCTGGATTGGGCATCGTCGCCATCCTCCACACCTTCCGCAATCTCGTCCTCGTTTCGATCCGCCCCGGACGCTGCGAACCGGTATTCACCGGAGGCCTCGCCCAGTTCGATCTGGTTCTGCAAAACCAGCGCCCTGATGCGCGCACCAGTCTGCGCCTGTTCATCGGCGAGGGCGTCCCGCTCGAAATCGACATCGGCCCGCACGCCAGTTCGGTGGCGACTCTGGATCTCCCCGCGCTCAGGCGCGGCTGGCTGCCCATGCCGCGCCTCACCATCGAAACCACCTGGCCTCTGGGTCTGATTCGCGCCTGGAGCTACGCCGTTCCCGACCTCAAGTGCCTGGTCTATCCGGCGCCGGCAACCAGGGCGCCGCCCTTGCCCTGGGGAGGCGATTCGGCGCAGGGCTCGACCCGGGACGGCCGCGGCGCAGATGACTTTTCCGGTCTGCGCAATCATCAGGTGACCGATGCGCCGCACCATGTGGCATGGAAGGCCGTGGCCCGCCAGCAGGATGGTCCGCTGTTGACCAAACTGTTCTTCGGCGCAGCAGCAGAGCAGATCTGGCTCGACTGGGACGCGCTGGCGGACGTAACGGACGCCGAGCAACGCCTGTCCATTCTTGCCCGCTGGATGATCGACGCCGACGCCGCAGGCCTGGCCTGGGGTTTGCGGATGCCCTCGCTGCGGCTGGCGCCCGACAACGGCGCGGCGCAGCTCTGCACCGGCCTGCGCGCTCTGGCGCTGCACGAGCATGGCGCGCATTGACCGTCCCGTCAGCCGGCGCCAGGCCTGGTGGCTGCTGGCCGGCGCTGTGGCGACGTGCCTGCCGCTTGCTCCGCAATTTCCGCTGTGGCTTGCGCTGGCGGCAGCAGCGGCGTTGTCCTGGCGAGCGGCATTGACCTGGCGACAGTGGCACCTGCCGCCGCGCTGGCTGCTGGTCATGCTCGTCATTGCCGGCACGGCAGGAGTCTTCCTGCAATACCGGACGACACTCGGCCGCACCCCCGGAGTAGCCCTGCTGGTGATCTTTCTGGCGCTCAAGCTGCTTGAACTGCGTACCGCACGTGACGCGGTGGCGACTGCGCTGTTGTGCTACTTCCTGATTCTCGGCCAGTTCCTGTTCACCCAGACCATCCCCACGGCATTGCTGGCCTGCCTGACGCTGCTGATCACCACCGCCGCGCTGCTGGCGGCCAGCGATGACCGCCCCGAGCCGCAGCAGCAGTTGCGCCGCGCCGGGCTGATGCTGGCCCAGGCACTGCCGTTCATGCTGCTGCTGTTCGTGCTGTTTCCCCGCGTCCAGGGACCGCTGTGGGGCATACCGCAGGATCGCTTTTCCGCCGTATCGGGATTGTCCGACACCATGTCGCCCGGCTCGATTGCGCAACTCTCGCAGTCCGACGCCATTGCCTTCCGGGTGAAGTTCAAGGGCGAGACACCGCCGCAATCTCAGCTCTACTGGCGCGGACCGGTGATGCCGTCGTTCGACGGCCGCAACTGGCGCGTGACGCAGACCCTGGGCGCCTACGCCGAAGTCCCTTACACCGGACTCGGTGCGCCGGTGGATTATGAAGTGACGCTGGAACCCCATGGGAAATTCTGGCTGTTTGCGCTGGAACTGCCTGCCACATTGCCGGCGGAGAGCGCACTGACCAGCGACTATCAGCCCGTCGCACGGCAAGCTGTGCGCAACCGCCTGCGCTACACGCAACGCGCCTGGCCCGAGGCCATCGCCGGTATCAATGAAGCACGGAACCTGCTCGGCGCTGCGGTGGAACTGCCGAAAGACGGCAACCCGCGCATTCGCGCCATCAGCGCAGCCTGGCGCGCGCAGCACGGCGACGACAGCGCCGCCATCCTCGCCGCCGCGGAGAACTTCTTCAGCAGGCAACTGCTGATCTACACGCTGAACCCGCCGCTGCTCGGCGCCGACATGGTCGATGAGTTTCTTTTCGATACCCGGCGCGGCTTCTGCGAACACTTCGCCGCCGCGTTCGTCTTCGCCCTGCGTGCCGCAGGCGTGCCGGCGCGGGTCGTGGCGGGCTATCAGGGCGGGGAAGTCAATCCGGTAGATGGCTATCTGGTGGTACGCCAGTACGATGCGCATGCCTGGGCCGAGGCCTGGATCGCCGGCCGCGGCTGGGTACGTGTCGATCCGACGGCGATTTCCGCACCAAGCCGCATCAGCGGCAATCTGGCCGACGCCGTGCCGGCCGGCGAAGCATTGCCTTTCCTGGCCCGCGGCGACCTGGCCTGGCTCAGGGAATTGCGCTACCGGCTCGACGCCGTCAGCAACGGCTGGAATCAGTGGGTATTGGGCTACAACCCGCAGCGCCAGCGTGACCTGTTGGCAAGCCTCGGACTGAATGAACCCGACTGGCGCAACATGACCGCGATTCTGTCGGTGCTTTGCGGCGCGGTCATGCTCGGCCTGACCGCCTGGATATTGCGCAACCGCCTGCGCGTCGACCCGGCGCTGGCGGCATGGCGACGATTCACTGCCAGGCTGGCCAGGCGCGGCATCGCCTGGCAGCCGTGGGAAGGACCGCAGGCCTTTGCCGAACGCGCCGCAAGACAGGCGCCGATGCATGCCGCAGCCATCGGCGAGATCGCCGCGCTGTATGCCCGCGTGCGCTACGGCCCGGCGCCGCAGGCAGGCGAACTGATCCGGCTCAAGGCGAGAATTTCCGCCTTCAGACCATGATGCGCCTGCTGTTGATTCTGTTGCTGGCCCTGCTGAGTTCAAGCCCGCGTGCAGAAGGCTATGCGCTGCGCGACGACGTGCAAGCCTTCGTGCAGGACATGCACGATCGCCACGGCTTTGATGCCGATGTCCTCAACTCGCTGTTCCGCCGGACCCAACCCGTCGCCGCGGCAATCCGGGCGATCATGCCCCCCGCAGATCCGCGAGTGCGCTCCTGGCACGCCTACCGGGGACGATTTGTCGAGCCGAAACGGATCGCCGCCGGGCGGCGCTTCATGCACACCTACGCCGCAGAACTTGCGGCCGCCGAGACGCGCTTTGGCGTGCCTGTCGAGATCATCGCCGCCATCATCGGCGTCGAGACCATCTATGGCAAACAGATGGGCCGCTTCGGCACTTTTGCCGCGCTCACCACGCTGGCCTTCGATTACCCGCCGCGTGCAGAACTGTTTCGCCATGAACTGGAAGAACTGCTGCTGCTGGCCCGCGAGGAAAGCCGCGACCCGTTGGCCTACACCGGCTCCTATGCCGGCGCCCTGGGCTTGCCGCAGTTCCTGCCGTCCTCCCGACGCCGTTACGCGATCGACTTCAATCACGACGGCCGCATCGATCTGGCGACCAGCCCGGCCGATGCCATAGGCAGCGTCGCCAACTTCCTTGCCGAACACGGATGGGAAAAGGATGCGCCGATAGCGGTCGCTGTCACTGTCAGCGGCGATGGCGTGCCAGCCATGATCGAGGCCGGCATCGTGCCGACGCGAACGCCGCAGGAAATGCAAGCCGCCAATGTCAGCCTGGAAAAGATTGCCGTTCGAGCTGCGGCGCAGGAAGACGGCGCCACAGTTGCAGAGCTTGCCGAACGCCCGGCCGCGCTGATAGACCTGGTCACGCCAGATGCAGCAACCGAGTATCGCCTCGGCTACCGCAACTTCTACGTCATCACACGCTACAACCGCAGCAGCTTCTACGCCGCCGCAGTCATGGACCTGGCCGGCGCGCTGAGCACGTCAAAGTAGCTCATCAGAGGTCAGCCCGTCGCGGGCGATGCGCTTTCTCAGCTTGGACAGGGCTTCCATCTGAATCTGTCGCACCCGTTCGCGAGTCAGGCCCAGATCATTGGCGATATCCTCGAGTGTGGCAACCTCCTGCCCGCCGAGACCATAGCGGCGTTCCACGACCAGGCGCTGGCGATCGGTGAGTTGCGCTACCCAGTCGGCGACGAGCAGTTCGGCCTCGTGCTGGGAATGGCGGGCAGCGGGGTCTTCGGCCCTTTCATCGGCAATCGAATCGGACATCGACAGGTCGGGATCGATGTCGAGCGGCGCATCGAACGAGGCGGGGCGCTCATTGAGCGCCAGCAACTGGCGGATTTCCGCGACCGGACGATCGAGCAGATGCGCCACCTCCGTCAGCATGGCGCCGGACTTGTCATCCTGCGTGCCGCGTTTTTGATCGAGCCCGCGCTGGGCGCGCAAGACGATGTTGAGTTCCTTGATCAGGTAGACCGGCAGGCGCACCGTGCGCGATTGATTCATGATGGCGCGTTCGACGGTCTGGCGTATCCACCATGTGGCGTACGTCGAGAAGCGGAAACCACGTTCTGGATCGAACTTTTCGAGTGCGTGTATCAGGCCCAGGTTGCCCTCTTCGATCAAGTCGTCAAGCGGCAGGCCGCGCTGCTGGTAGTGCCGGGCGATGCTGACCACCAGCCGCAAATTGGCCTCGATCATGTGCTGGCGCGCAGCGAAATCGCCATCGCGGGCAGCACGCGCCAGGCTTATTTCCTCGGCGGCAGTCAGCAGCGGCGTGACGCCGATATCGTGAAGATAGACC
>Ga0007797_1000673_pt1 | contig 10375 bp, 7 predicted proteins | sample CryBogmetaGMA25M_FD_60364 | JGI IMG/M metagenome (GOLD analysis project Ga0007797, IMG submission 60364) | Freshwater microbial communities from Crystal Bog, Wisconsin, USA - MA2.5M | ecosystem: Environmental > Aquatic > Freshwater > Lake | place: Crystal Bog, Wisconsin, USA | collected 2009-07-06 | reverse complement strand
GGTTAAACCCGGCCTCCAGCTTCAGCTCGTGGCGCAGCCGACGTAGCTCGGCATAGGGCAGCCGTCCGGTGCCAAGCACGTAGTAGGGCGGACGATCCTGAAAGAGCATCCCATACTGAGCCGCCTCGCGGCGCACCGCTGTGCCTGGCAGCACCTGGAGCATAAAAATATCGTACGGCCCGAGGGATTGGTCTTTGATGAAGTCCAGGGTTGATGCCACGCCGTCCGCGTCATCATCGGGCAGGCCCAGGATCACATCCAGAAAGACATCAATCCCCGCCGAGGAGAGTCGGCGCGTGCCTGCCGCCCACTGTGCCAGGTCGGTCTTGCGGGATACAGCGCGCAGGGCCACCGGGTTCGCCGTCTGGAGACCCACCTCTACCACGCGCACATTCGCCGCTTCCAGAGCCGCCACCGCCGCCGCCGAGAGGTGTTCGCCGCGCAACTCGGCGTAAAACGTAACCTGCCGATCAGCGTTCATCTCGGCCAGAGCGCGCATCAGCGGCCAGAAAATCGGCAGCAGGTTCAGGTTCGCCTCAACAAAATGAACCTGGCGCACGCCACGTTCTCGGCCCCAGGCGACCTCAGCCAGCACCCGCTCAAGCCCAAAATAACGATTGCCCAGGCGCGGCCCCATATTCCGCCCGTAGAGGCAGAAACTGCACGCATAGGGACACCAGCGCGAGATTTCGATCATCTGCGCGCTGTCTGGCAGCAATTCCAGGCATCCGGTTAGGTAGGGCGAAGGTACTACGGAGAGATCGGGGAGGGCTGACTTCGATTGTAGATGGCAGATTGCAGATTGCAGATCGGATTGGCCATCTGGCGCAATTTGCAATCTACAATCTACAATCTGCAACAAAAGGTCAGCAAACGCCTGCTCGCCCTCGCCGATCACCGCCACACTTACAGCGGGATGCTCACGCACCCAGGTGTTATCGGCCTGCACCTCGGGGCCGCCAACCACAACCAGCAGGTCGGGCAGGCGCTGCCTGACCCGGCGGGCCACCTCCAGGGATCGCTCGCTGTTCCAAGTGTAAAGCGAGAACCCGAGCAGATCGGGGGCGCGATCAACAATCGCCTGAACCAGAGCAGCGTCGCCAGCACGGTCGGCAACGGCCCGTGGCAGGATGTCAATCACCACCCGGTCGCCCAGCCCGCAGGACTCAGCGTACGCCTTCAGGTAGCCCGCTGCCAGGGGTGTGTTCAGTGCAGGGCTGTTCGGCACCGGCAACTGAATCAGCAGAACGCGCAGGGGTAGAGTATGCACAACGCCCTACCTCCCGCATCAGCTCCTGCCGCCCCCGCGCTTGCCTCTATTAACTTTATAATAACTAGTTGAGTGTAAAAAGTATACGCCAGGTTATAGAGACTGTCAAACGGGTGTGACGTAAAGTTTTGCTCTCAGGCGGCGCTGTTCAGGGTCATTCTTCACCTTGCTCAATCTGGCCGTCGAGGGCCAGATTGAGCTTCAACACGTTCACCCGTGATTCGCCCAGGATGCCGAGGTCGCGACCCTCGGTGGCCTGAGCCACCATCTGGCGCACCTGATCTTCACTGATACCACGGGCCTTGGCGACGCGCCGCACCTGGAAGGCGGCCGCCGCCGGGCTGATCTGCGGATCGAGCCCGCTGGCCGAGGCCGTCACGAGATCGGCGGGGTACGGCCCGGTCGCCTGCGGGTCGGCGGCGCGCAGGGCGTCAATGCGCGCCTTGACGGCGGCGGCCAGGGCCGGGTTGAGCGGGCCGTAGTTTGAGCCTGAGGAGGCCGTCAGGGTATCGGCGTTATAGGCGTTGTAGGCAAAGGTACTCGTAGCTGAGAGCCGGCCCCAGAAATATTTCGGGTCGTCGAAGGACTGGCCGATCAGGGCCGAGCCACGCACCTGGCCGTTAGTGACGATCAGCGAGCCGTTGGCCTGATGCGGGAAGGCTAGCTGGGCCACCCCCGTCACCACCAGCGGGTAGAGCCCGCCCGTGATCACCGTCAGCATCAGCAGGCTGACCAGGGCCGGGCGGAGTTGTGCGATGATCATACGCATGGGCGCTCCTCCTTAATGCTAGGGCTGTTCGTTCGTGGCCCAGAGCAGGCCGAAGGCGAGGCATGTGGTGATAATCAGCGCGAATTCGTGGCCGAGCGCCGACATGCGGAGGTTGTGCAGCCAGATAACTGCTACAGACGTCGCGGCGACGACAGTGCCGGGAGAGAACCAGCTTTGTAGGGTGCGTATAAATGTTCGCATATTATGCCATTCCCATCAGTGTTAGTGCTAGATCAATGAGCTTGATACCGATGAAGGGGGCGATCACCCCGCCCACGCCGTAGATCAGCAAGTTGCGCTGGAGCATCTGGGCCGCCCCCACCGCTCGGTACTTCACCCCGCGCAGGGCCAGGGGGATGAGGGCCGGGATGATCAATGCGTTGAAGATCACTGCCGAGAGGATGGCGCTGGATGGCGAGGTCAGGCCCATCACGTTCAGCACGTTGAGCTGCGGATAGGTTGCGACAAAGGCAGCTGGGATAATAGCTGCGTACTTCGCTATATCGTTGGCAATCGAGAAGGTTGTCAGCGCACCGCGTGTGATCAGCAACTGCTTGCCAATCTCGACAACTTCGATCAGCTTGGTCGGGTTGCTGTCCAGATCAACCATGTTGCCCGCCTCTTTGGCGGCCTGCGTGCCTGAGTTCATGGCGACGGCCACGTCGGCCTGGGCCAGTGCCGGCGCGTCATTGGTGCCGTCGCCGGTCATGGCCACCAGCCGCCCGCCGGTCTGGTACTCACGGATCAGAGTGAGCTTGGCCTCGGGTGTGGCCTCGGCCAGGAAGTCATCCACACCGGCCTCGGCGGCGATTGCGGCGGCGGTGAGCGGGTTGTCGCCCGTGATCATCACCGTCTTGATGCCCATCCGCCGCAACTCGGCGAAGCGCTCCTTGATCCCGCCCTTGACGATGTCTTTGAGTTGCACCACGCCAAGGACGCTGCCCTTGTCGGCGACCACGAGGGGCGTGCCGCCCTGGCGGGCAATCCCTTCTACACTGGCACGCACCTCGGGTGGCAGGGTGCCGCCCTGGCTTTCAACGTAGCGCTGGATGGAGTCGACGGCACCCTTGCGAATCAGGTTTCCGTTGAGGTTCACGCCGCTCATGCGGGTCTGCGCGGTGAAGGGCACGAACTCGGCCCCCAGCGCGTGGATATTGCGCTCGCGGATGCCGTACTTTTCCTTGGCCAGCACGATGATGCTGCGGCCCTCGGGAGTCTCGTCGGCTAGCGAGGAGAGCTGGGCGGCGTCAGCCAACTGGGCCTCGCTGACCCCATCGGCGGGGATGAAGGCGACGGCTTGGCGGTTGCCGAGGGTGATCGTGCCGGTCTTGTCGAGTAGCAGCACGTCCACATCGCCGGCGGCCTCAACTGCGCGCCCGGAGGTGGCAATCACATTCGCCTGGATCATGCGATCCATCCCGGCGATGCCAATGGCTGAGAGCAGCCCGCCAATGGTGGTGGGAATGAGACAAACCAACAGGGCCACCAGCACAGTGACAGTCACGGGTGCGCCGGTGCCGCTGGCCTGCACCGCGAAGAGCGAGAAGGGCAGCAGGGTGGCGGTGGCCAGCAGGAAGATGATCGTCAGTGCGGCCAGCAGGATGCTCAGGGCGATCTCGTTGGGCGTCTTCTGGCGCTTGGCACCCTCGACCATGCCGATCATACGGTCGAGGAAGGTTTCGCCAGGGTTAGCGGTGATCCGTACCACTAGCCAGTCGCTCAGCACCTGAGTGCCGCCAGTGACAGCCGAGCGGTCGCCGCCGCTCTCGCGGATGACCGGGGCGCTCTCGCCAGTGATCGCGCTCTCGTTAACTGAGGCCACGCCCACTATCACCTCGCCGTCGGAGGGAATGGTGTCGCCGGCCTCGACCAGCACCACGTCGCCCGCACGCAACTCACCCGAGGAAATATTTTGGATTTTGGATTTTAGATTTTGGATTGAGGAGTCTGAACCCTCTAAAATCGGCAATCTAAAATCGGCAATCTTCTTGGCCTGCACGTCGCGTCTTGCCCTGCGCAGGGTGTCGGCCTGAGCTTTACCACGCCCTTCGGCCATAGCCTCGGCGAAGTTGGCGAAGAGGATGGTGAACCAGAGCCAGATACTGATCGCGAAGATGAAACTGGCCGGAGCCTCGCCCTGGCTAAACAGGGCCTGGAGCCAGAGGGCGGTGGTCAGCGTGGCCCCCACTAACACCACGAACATCACCGGGTTGCGCAGTTGCACACGCGGGTCGAGCTTGGTGAAGGAGGCGATGGTCGCCTGGCGGACGATTGCCTTGTCGAACAAGGGACGAGGGGATGACTGGGTAATCACAAGGAACCTCTTCTGCCAATTTCTGATGAGTATCCCGTACCGATGTCACCCTGAGCGCAGCGAGGGTCTTACCGGGGGCCGGGGTAGATGCTGAGCGCAGCGAAGCATGACATGCGGTGGTTGCGCAGTGCATTCATCCTTACTTTACGGAGGATCCTGCCTCAAGCATTTGCTTCCATGCAGACGTGCATGGGTTCTATGCAGACGTGCATGGGTTCTATGCAGACGCGCATGGGTTCTATGCAGACGTGCATGGGTTCTATGCAGACGTGCATGGGTTCTATGCACGCCAGTGTACATTCCATGCCGCAACGATCAGCTTGTGCGCCGCAACCATTTCGTTCCACGCATGCCTGCATACGTTCCATACCGCAACAATCAGCTTGTACGCCGCAACGATCAGCTTGTGCGCCGCAACTATTTCGTTCCACGCACGGGTGCGTAGCTTCCATGCGCTGAGGCGCATCGTGCGGTGCGGTGTGTACATGGTGCATGCCGGATGCACCATGCACTATTTCGCTTGCACCATTTGGAGTTGCTCAACCACCGGCCCCAGGGCCAGCGCCGGGACGAAGGTCAGCACACCGACGATGATTACCACGCCGATCAGCAGTACCACAAAGAGCGGCGTGTGGGTTGGCAGGGTGCCCGGCCCAACCGGCACGGTCTTCTTGGCAGCCAGTGAGCCGGCGATGGCCAGCATCGGTACGGCCAGCCAGTAGCGGGCGATTAGCATAATGATCCCACCGGTGATGTTGTAGAAGAAGTTGTTTGCGCCCAACCCGGCGAAGGCTGAGCCGTTGTTGTTGCCCATCGAGCCGAAGGCGTAGAGTACCTCGCTGAATCCGTGTGCGCCGGGATTGTAGATGCTGGTATAGCCCACGCTCGGGTCGTAGAGCGCGCCCCGGCCCCAGGGCGTGGCTACCGCGAGGGCGGTACCGCCCAGCACTACAGCGCACGGGATGAGGATGACGAGTGAGGCCATCTTCATCTCAAAGGTTTCGATCTTCTTGCCCAGATATTCCGGGGTACGCCCGACCATCAGGCCGGAGATAAACACCGCTACGATGGCAAAGGCGAGCATGCCGTAGAGACCTGAGCCGACACCACCGAAGACCACCTCGCCCAGCTTCATCAGGAACATCGGTACCAGCCCGCCCAGGGGCGTGAAGCTGTCGTGCATGGCATTCACCGAGCCATTGGAGGCGGCGGTAGTTACGGCGGCCCATATGGCCGAGTTGACCACACCGAAGCGGGTCTCTTTGCCCTCCATATTCCCGCCGGCCTGCTGGTCACTCGCCGTCAGATCAATGCTCTGCGCCGCTAGTTGCGGCGTGCCCGCCTGCTCCTGGATGACGCCAAGCAGCAGCGGCGGGATGAAGATGATCACCATAGCCGCGAGTACGGCCCAGCCCTGGCGCGTGTCACCGACCATTGTGCCGAAGGTGTAGCAGAGCGCCGCCGGGATAAGCAGGATAGCGAGCATTTCAAGGAAATTTGAGAGCGGGGTCGGGTTCTCAAAGGGGTGCGCGGAGTTGACGTTAAAAAAGCCACCGCCGTTAGTGCCGAGTTGCTTGATCGCGATCTGCGAAGCCGCCGGCCCCATCGGCAGTATCTGCTGGGTTACACGAGCGATGGAACTGTCCGCAGCCGTCTGAAGCAGCGGCACCGGAGTGTACTGGTTGAAACTCTGCACGACGCCCTGCGAGATTAGAGCAAGTGCGAGCAGCAACGACAGTGGCAGCAGGATGTAGAGCGTGGTGCGGGTCAGATCGACCCAAAAGTTACCAATGGTCGCGCTGGTGCGGCGGGCGATGCCACGGATCAGCGCGGCGACGGTGGCCATGCCCGAGGCAGCCGAGACGAAATTCTGCACGTTCAGTCCGAACATCTGGCTGAAGTAGCTCATCGTCACCTCGCCGCCGTAGCCCTGCCAGTTGGTGTTCGAGGCAAAGGAGGCAGCAGTATTGAAGGCCGAGTCGGGCGACACCGCACCGAGACTGGCCGGGTTGAGCGGCAGCACAGCCTGGAGCCGCTGGAGGGCGTAGACCACCAGCAAGCCCAGGGCGTTGAAGAGCAGCATGGCGATCGCGTACTGCTTCCAGCTCTGCTCCTCGTCCTCGCGGGTGCCAAAGAGAACATAGAGCGGGCGCTCGGCGAAGGCGAGAAGATGGATTCGGCCCTCGTAGATCTGCGCCATATACCAGCCCAGCGGCTTGACCAGGGCGAGCAGGACGACGAGGTAGAGGACAATCTGGAGCCATCCGTTGGCAGTCATCAGAATCGCTCCGGGTTCAGCAAGGCAACAAACAGGTAGACCATCAGAGCGACGGTGAGCAGGCCGCCGATCAGATACAACATGTTCATCGTTTTTCCCTCATCAGCCGATCGCTATACTCGACAAACCCCCACGTGAGGGCGAAAAAGAGCGCCGTCAGCCCGAGAAAGAGCAGATCCATGACATGTTTCTCCCCACAGATGTACCTACCCAGACGCACGCCCATTGTAGGCCAGCCCTGCGTAAAGGTGCCGTATAAAATAGGGGCGCATGCGTAAAGATTGTATATAAATGTGAAATCACCAGCTAAAACCGGACTACAATGGACGTGAAGCCCGATGCGTGATGCGTGATCGCGCTCGGTTACGTGTCACGGAGTAGCCATGCATGCATATGTTCGGCCCGACCCCGACGCCCTGCTCGCCCGCGTGCAGGCGGAGGAAGCCGCCCAAGCCTACGGTCGCCTGACTGTCTTCTTTGGTGCGTCGCCCGGCGTCGGCAAGACCTATGCGATGCTGGAGGCCGCGCACCAGCGGCAGGCCGAGGGTATTGACGTGCTTGTGGGCGTGGCCGAGACTCATGGCCGCGTTGAGACTCAGGTCATCCTCGACGGGCTGACTCAGCTCCCACCGCAGGAGATCGCCTACCGTGGGGTGACGCTGCGCGAGTTCGCCCTTGACGCCGCCCTGGCCCGTCACCCCCAACTCATCCTGGTAGACGAACTGGCCCACTCCAACGCGCCCGGCTCTCGCCATCCCAAGCGATGGAACGATGTTCAGGAGCTGCTGGCGGCTGGGATTGATGTCTACACCACGGTCAACGTTCAGCACGTGGAGAGCCTCAACGACGTGGTGGCCCAGATCACCGGCGTGGTGGTGCGCGAGACCGTACCCGATAGCGTGATCGAGCAGGCCGACGAGGTGAAGTTGATTGATCTGCCCGCCAACGATCTGCTCCAGCGTCTGCGCGAGGGCAAAGTTTACCTGCCCCAGAACGCCGAGCGTGCGGCCGGTAACTTCTTCCGCAAGGGCAACCTGATTGCTCTGCGCGAACTGGCGTTGCGTCGCACCGCCGATCGAGTTGATGCCCAGATGGAGGCGTACCGACACGACAAGGCCATCCACGCGCCCTGGCCCGCCGCCCAGCGCCTGCTGGTAGGGATAAGCTCGGGGCCGGCGGCGGCGCGCCTCGTGCGGGCCGCCCGGCGCATGGCCGTCGGGCTGCGCGCCGCGTGGATCGTCGCCTATGTCGAGACGCCCGCCGAGCTACGCCGTTCTGAAGCCGACCGTGCGCAAGTACTCCAGACCCTGCGCCTGGCCGAGCAGCTTGGTGCCGAGACCGTGACACTCAGCGGCACCCATGTCGCCGCCGAATTGCTGGCCTACGCCCGCACCCGCAACATCAGCAAGCTGGTGATCGGTAAGCCCGAGTACCCACGCTGGCAGGATCGCTTCGTGGGCTCGGTGGCCAGCGACCTCTTGCGCACAAGCGGCGTGATTGATGTCTCGGTACTCTCGGGCGAGGTAGGCGATACCGCGCCGCCCCCACGCGAGCAGATATATCTCACCAGCCCTTGGCAGACCTACGCAGCGGCCCCCGCCATGGTCGCCGTTTGTACCCTGGTGGCCTTGGTCATTGACTACTACGGCATGGGTGAAGCAAATGTGATCATGGTCTACCTGCTGGGAGTGCTGGGAGTGGCCCTCGCAGGCGGGCGCGGCCCGTCGGCCCTGGCAGCAGTGCTGAGCGTGATGACCTTCAACTTCTTCTTCGTCGAGCCACGGATCACCTTCGCCGTCACCGACGCACGCTACCTGATCACCTTCACGGTGATGCTCGTGGTGGGACTCGTAGTGAGCAATCTGACAGTACGTTTTCGTCAGCAGGCGGTAGCGGCCCGCGAGCGCGAGCGGCGAACGGCGGCGCTCTACGCCCTGAGCCGCGAATTCGCCAGTACTCGTGGGATGGGCAACTTGCTGGCAGTGGCAGTGCGTCACCTCACGGCGATCTTTGATAGCCGGGTGGTCATCCTGTTGCCCTGCACCGATGGGGTACTGCGACCCTGGGGCGAATGCAGCGGCTGGTCGCGTAACATTGACCCGCAGCAGTTATTTGGGCTGAGTATGGCCGAGCAGGGAGTGGCCCAGTGGGTCTTTGACCACACCGAGCGGGCCGGTCTGGGCACCAACACCCTGCCGAGCGCCGAGGGACTCTACCTACCGCTGAACGGCTCGCGGGCCACGGTGGGCGTGGTGGGCCTGCGACCGGCCAACCACCAGCGATTCCTCAGTCCCGAGCAGGTTCACTTGTTAGAGACCTTCATCAGCCAGACAGCGCTGGCCATCGAGCGGGCTGCACTGGCCGAGGAGGCAGCGCACGCCACCGTAGCCGCCGAGACCGAGCGCCTGCGATCCGCACTGCTCTCCTCGGTATCCCACGACCTGCGCACGCCCCTGGCGATCATCGCCGGATCTTTGACCAGCCTGGCTCAGGGCGGCGATGATCTCGACTCGGCCACACGCGCCGAATTAGTGCAAACGGCCAGCGAGGAGTCTCAACGGCTCAACCGCCTGCTGAGCAATCTACTGGAGATGACCCGCCTGGAGGCGGGCGCAGTGCATGTGCGCAAGGAGTGGCAGCCGCTAGAGGAGGTCGTCGGAGTTGCCGTGGCTCGGGTGGCTCAAGGCGAGACGCTCCCTGGGCGGCTGCCGGGCGAACACTCTCTGCGCATCAACCTGCCACCCGACCTACCGCTCATCCCGCTGGACGGTATCCTGATCGAGCAGGTGCTGGTAAATTTGCTAGACAACGCGGTCAAGCATACGCCGGCGGGTACACCGATCACGCTACGGGCGCAGCGCATAGGTGCGGCGGTGCAGGTGGAAGTGGCCGACCAAGGGGCGGGACTGGCCCCTGGCGACGAGCAGCGGGTCTTTGACAAGTTCTACCGGGGCGGCACGGATCGCAGCCGGGGTGGTGCGGGGCTAGGGCTTGCGATCTGCAAAGGGATGGTCGAGGCGCACGGCGGTCGGATCTGGGCCGAGCGGCACCCCGAAGGTGGAGCGGCGTTTGTCTTCACGCTGCCGCTGGAGGGCACGCCGCCCAACATCCCCACCGAGTCCCCCGAGACTTACGACGGATGATCGTGGTTGAGAGTGCCAGCAAAGTTGGCACCTTCAACTGAGTCTCTCCTACAAAACTACTTTGGAAGATCCCCGGCAGCGGGCAACCCGCCCATCCCGACGGCGGCACGTACCGCCCGCTCCACTGCACGGGCCAGGACATCGGCGGCGATGCTTCCCAGGGCCAGTAGGTGCGGCCCATCTCGGCGGCCCGTGGCCAAGGCAAAAACTGTATCGCCGTCAAAGGGCGTATGCACGGGTCGGATTGTGCGGGCGAGGCCATCCTGGGCCATTTGCGCCAGCTTGCTCGCCTCGGCTTTGCTCAATCGTGCGTCCGTGGCCACAACTGCTAGAGTTGTATTGCTCACTTGGTCGGCATGTCGGCCCCCGCCAAAGCTTAGCAGCAGGGCCGGGTCGCGCAGCGCCCGCATGGTATCGCAGAAACCGCCACCAACGGCCCGCGCCCCGGCGATAATCCCGCCGTGTTCCTCCCATATGTCGCCAAAGGCATTCACCACCACCAGCGCACCCACTGTTGTGCCGTCGGGCAGCAGTTCGCTCCAACTACCCACGCCCCCCTTCATCGCCCCCGTCGGGCCAAGGATCTTCCCCACCGTTGCGC
>Ga0007797_1000666_pt1 | contig 10403 bp, 9 predicted proteins | sample CryBogmetaGMA25M_FD_60364 | JGI IMG/M metagenome (GOLD analysis project Ga0007797, IMG submission 60364) | Freshwater microbial communities from Crystal Bog, Wisconsin, USA - MA2.5M | ecosystem: Environmental > Aquatic > Freshwater > Lake | place: Crystal Bog, Wisconsin, USA | collected 2009-07-06 | reverse complement strand
GTTGTCACGGTTATCGCCCATTGCAAAGTAATGGCCAGGCGGCACCTTACAGGTCAAACCAGACTGCTGATATTGACAAAAATCCGAGCCTGGAAAGCGCTCAGTAGGGAATACCGTCGCAGGACGATCTGGGTCATTCAAAATCTCATGACGATTGCCACCTAAATCTACAGGGAAGGTTTCTGTAAAGCGTTTGGCATAACGCATATTCTCTGGGTCAAGATAAGGCTCACCACCGGTATATTGCAAGGGTTGGCCATTGACTGTAAGACGCTTGTCCTGATAAGTAATCACGTCACCAGGCAGGGCTACTACACGCTTGATGTAATCAACAGACTCATCACGTGGGTAACGGAATACCACTACATCACCCCGCTTTGGAGTGCCAAGATCAACCACTTTTTGATTGATCACCGGCAATCGAATTCCATAAGTAAATTTATTCACCAAAATGAAATCGCCAATTTGTAGCGTTGGGATCATTGAGCCTGATGGAATCTTAAAGGGCTCAACAATAAAAGAGCGTAATACAAACACTGCGCATATCACTGGGAAGAAACCTGCGGTGTATTCCAACCATAAAGGCATGCGATCAATGCCAGCCAAGCGTCTTTGTGGGGCAAAGTAGAACTTGTCTGCGACATAGGCGATACCGGTAACAACTACCAAAATTAAGAGAATAAGAGCGAAGTTCATTAGTCCTCTACCTGCAAAATGGCTAAGAATGCTTCCTGTGGAATCTCGACGTTACCCACTTGTTTCATACGTTTCTTGCCCTCTTTTTGCTTCTCTAACAACTTACGTTTACGAGAGATATCACCGCCATAGCATTTAGCTAAAACATTTTTACGTAATGCTTTAACGTTTTCACGCGCCACAATATTGCTTCCAATAGCAGCCTGAATCGCTACATCAAACATTTGACGCGGAATAATACCGCGCATCTTGGAGACTACCTCACGGCCACGATGCTGACTATTACTCCTATGGACAATCACCGACAGGGCATCAACCCGATCCCCGTTAATCAAAATATCGACTTTGACAACATCTGCTGGGCGGTATTCCTTAAATTCATAATCCATGGAGGCATAGCCTCTTGAGATTGATTTCAAGCGATCAAAGAAGTCCAACACAATCTCTGCCATCGGTAATTCATAAGTGAGCTGCACTTGGCGCCCCAAATAGTTCATTCCTGTTTGTATGCCGCGCTTACCTACGCACAAAGTAATGACTGAGCCTACATACTCTTGAGGCATGTAGAGATTCACCGTCACAATTGGCTCCATGATGGTATCGACCTTGCTGGTCTCAGGCATCTTGGATGGGTTGTCTACCATTAAGATAGTGCCATCTGATTGCTGTACTTGATACACCACGGTTGGAGCTGTAGTAATCAAATTCATTCCGTACTGACGCTCTAAGCGCTCTTGTACGATCTCCATATGGAGTAAACCCAAGAAGCCGCAACGGAATCCAAAACCCAAAGCTTGAGAAACTTCTGGCTCATACAAAAGAGAAGCGTCGTTGAGTTTTAATTTCTCAAGCGATTCACGCAACTGATCATATTCACTTGCTTCAACTGGATATAAACCAGCAAATACCTGAGGTTTCACCTCTTTAAAACCCGGCAGCGGCTCAGCAGCAGGAATACGACCTTGTTGTCCTAGAGAATGCGTGACAGTGTCTCCAACTTTAGCAGCTTTCAATTCTTTAATACCAGCAATCACAAAGCCCACTTGACCAGCAGATAACTCTGGACGATCTACCGACTTCGGACTGAAGACACCGACGTGCTCAACCAAATGGCTTGATCCGTTGGCCATTAAGGTAATTTTTTCTTTGGGTTTTAAGGTGCCGTTAACAACTCGTACCAACATGACAACACCAACGTAGTTGTCAAACCAAGAATCAATAATCAAGGCTTGTAATGGATCTGCTGCACTCCCTTTGGGGGCCGGTACCCTAGCAATCATTTCTTCGATGACATCCGCAACACCCATACCGGTTTTGGCTGAGCATGTCACAGCCTCAGATGCATCGATACCAATGACATCTTCAATCTCTTTTTTAGCGCGCTCGGGATCGGCTTGAGGTAAGTCAATCTTATTGAGGACTGGCACAACTTCAACTCCCAACTCAAGGGCCATGTAACAGTTAGCAACCGTTTGTGCCTCAACGCCCTGACTAGCATCAACCACTAATAAGGCGCCCTCGCACGCTGACAAAGAGCGACTGACTTCATAGGAGAAGTCCACATGCCCTGGGGTATCAATCAGGTTGAGGTTATAAATCTTGCCGTCTTTAGCTTTGTAATGAAGTGCTGCAGTTTGGGCTTTAATAGTGATGCCACGCTCGCGCTCGATATCCATCGAATCAAGAACCTGGGCTTCCATTTCACGATCAGAAAGACCGCCACAAAGTTGAATGATGCGATCGGCAAGCGTAGATTTGCCGTGATCAATGTGGGCGATGATAGAAAAATTGCGGATTAAATCCATAGCGTCTTAATAGGTCATTCAAAAAACGCCTTGTCAGAACGCACCACAATGATGCGCTGCAAAAAGTCGTCTTAAAAGGATTGTAATGGGTGGCGCCTAAAAGCCGCCAAACCCCATTTTTAACCCTAAAAAGGGCTTATTTTGGCCTTACTGGGATGACTAAGGTGCTGTCAGAGCGGCGTATAAAGACCGGAACAGCCTTATTGGCATCTAGACCTTTTACCAGGGCTTCAAATTGCTTTACCCCAGTGATGTCAGCATCAGCGATCCGAATAATGACATCCCCCGGTCTTACCCCAGCTCTGGCTAATGGGCCGTCCCCTAAGCCGGTAACTTCAACGCCACCCTTGATATTCAAATCCTTCTTTTTAGCGTCTGATAAATCAGCAACCGCTACCCCAAGGGAATTCGCACTATTGCTATTAGCAGCAGGTGCATCTGACTTTTTGGTAGATGCTTGCCCAGCATCAGTATCTGCAACAGTGACACTTAACTCGCGGGTAGCACCTTTGCGCCAAACTTGTACAGTAGCTGTGGATCCAGGTTTAGCTTCACCAACCACACGCGGTAAATCTGTGGACTTATTAATTTCACGTCCATTAAAACTGAGGATCACATCACCCGCTTCAATTCCACCAGCAGCTGCAGGACCACCAGGTTCAACATTGCGTACATAAGCACCACGAGGTTTGCCTAAACCCAAGCTCTCTGCAACTTCTTTAGTCATTTCACCTAAAGCAACACCAATGCGACCGCGAGTCATTTTTCCATTAGTACGCAACTGATCTGCCACGCGCATTGCTTCATCAATCGGAATGGCAAATGAAATTCCCATGTAGCCGCCAGAGCGACTAAAGATTTGGGAATTAATCCCAATGACTTGGCCAGCTGTATTTAATAAAGGGCCACCTGAATTCCCTGGATTGACCGCAACGTCAGTCTGGATAAAGGGTAGATAGTCACCAGTATCACGACTCTTCGCAGAAACAATGCCGGCTGTCACAGTATTCTCAAGACCAAAAGGTGATCCAATGGCCAACACCCACTCACCTACTCTGACCTTTGAAGAATCGCCCAAAGGTAACCTTGGTAAATCACGTGCCTCAATTTTTACTACTGCAACATCAGTACGTTTATCCATACCCAATAACTTGGCTTTGAACTCACGCTTATCGGTCAATGTCACGTAAATAGTTGTTGCACCCTCAACGACATGTGCGTTAGTCAAAATTAAACCATTGGATTCAATAATGAAACCAGATCCAACACCACGATCAGCTTCTTGAGGTTTTCCGGGATTGGGTTGCGCTTGTTTTGGTCCATTCGGAATTCCTGGAATTGGAACGCCAAAGAAACGACGAAAAAATTCTGCTTGATCCTCTGGGATACCAGGAATGCCACCTTGTGCTTGCTGAACGACTACTTTTTCAGTAGTGCGAATATTGACCACAGCAGGGCTAGCTCGCTCTACCAAATCCGCAAAGTCTGGAATAGTTACGCGAGGGTTATCTGCTAATGCAGGAGCTATAAAAGAAACTTGCCCAAGACTCAAAATAGCCAAGAGCGCAATAAGGTACTTTTTCATAATGCTGTGACCTACTTGGTAAAAACCAAAAAATGGAGATAAAGAGAATATTAGGTCAGCTTACCAAAAATCAAGGTGCCGTTAGTACCACCAAAGCCAAAGTTGTTTTTGACTGCATGCTCAATCTTCACATCCCTAGCAGTATTGGCGCAGTAGTCCAGGTCGCACTCAGGGTCTTGATTGAAGATATTGATGGTAGGTGGGGATTTCTGGTTGTAGAGGGCCAGAATAGTGAAAACTGACTCCAAGCCACCTGCACCGCCCAAAAGGTGCCCCGTCATTGACTTGGTCGAATTAATTAGTGCCTTCTTGGCATGATCACCTAAGGCCGCTTTGATGGCCTCGGTTTCATTCTTGTCGCCAAGCGGTGTTGAGGTCCCATGGGCATTGAGGTACTGAATTTGATCTGGATTGAGCTGGGCATCGCGCATTGCATTTACCATGCAGCGACGTGGGCCATCCATATTAGGCGCAGTCATGTGATACGCATCACCGCTCATACCAAAACCAAGTAATTCGCAATAGATTTTTGCGCCGCGCGCTTTGGCATGCTCATACTCTTCAAGCACTACTACACCAGCACCTTCCCCAAGAACAAAACCATCACGGTCTTTATCCCAAGGACGTGAAGCAGTTGCTGGATCATCATTGCGAGTAGAGAGTGCCCTTGCTGAAGCGAAGCCACCAACACCTAAAGCGGAAATAGTTGACTCAGCACCACCAGCCACCATCACATCGGCATCACCATATTGAATTAAGCGAGCTGCTAAACCAATACTATGTAAACCTGTAGTACAAGCAGTCACTGCAGCAACGTTTGGGCCTTTAAGGCCAAACAAAATACTCAAATGGCCAGAAATCATGTTGATGATTGAGCCAGGGACAAAGAATGGAGAAATACGACGTGGACCACGAGCCAAAAGCTCAGCACCAGTTTCTTCAATCATTGGCAAGCCACCAATGCCCGAACCCACCATCACGCCTACGCGCTCGGCGTTTTGCTCATTAATCTCAAGACCGCTGTCACGAATAGCTTGCGTGCCTGCAGCAATGCCGTAATGGATAAAAGTATCCATATGGCGCGCTTCTTTGGCAGACACATATTCCTCAACATTGAAATCTTTCACTTCTCCAGCGAAATGAACACTCAGTGGAGCATGGTCGAATTTGGTGATCGTAGCGATACCTGATTTGCCCGCAAGCAAATTAGACCAAGCTACATCAACTGAATTTCCAACAGGTGAGATAAGGCCAAGGCCGGTGACTACTACCCGGCGTCGGCCATTTGATGCTGACACAGTATTACCTAGGCTAGGGAATTAACCCTGAGCTTTTGATTTAGCGAAGTCGATCGCGAGCTGAACTGTAGTGATTTTTTCGGCTTCCTCATCAGGAATTTCGATTCCGAATTCATCTTCCAAAGCCATTACCAGCTCAACAGTGTCAAGAGAGTCAGCGCCAAGGTCATTCACGAAAGAAGATTCGTTCTTGATATCTCCTTCAGCGACGCCTAATTGCTCAGCGACGATTTTCTTAACGCGTTGTTCGATGTTGTCCATTAATTTCCCCAGGGGTTGTAAAAACGATGGAAAGATTTTATCAGTTTGGTAGACCGAATTAGCAAATTCGCCCAAAAATGACCAAATCCTTGTTTTGCCGTTAGGCTAAATAGAGTCCGCCATTGACGTGTAGGGTATTACCCGTAATATAACCAGCCGCTGGCGAGGCCAAAAATGCCACTGCCTGGGCCACATCCTCAGGGCTACCCAAACGGGCCAAAGGAATGTTCACTTTTAGTGCATTTTGCTGCTCTTCGCTGAGGGCACGGGTCATGTCGGTATCAATAAATCCAGGCGCTACGCAATTCACGGTGATATTGCGGCTGCCAATTTCGCGAGCCAAGGCACGGGTCATTCCAGATACACCCGCTTTTGCAGCAGCGTAATTTGCTTGCCCTGCATTACCCATATGACCAACGATTGAGGTGACATTAATAATGCGGCCACCACGTGCCTTCATCATTGGGCGCAAGACAGCTTGGGACAAACGAAAGACTGAACTTAAATTGGTATCAATGACGTCAGACCACTCTTCGGATTTCATGCGCATCGCTAAGTTATCGCGGGTGATGCCAGCGTTATTCACCAAAACATGAATCCCACCATGATCTTTTACGATCTGATCAATAATGCTTTCACAAGCATTTGGTGCCGTGACATTCAATACCAAACCACTTCCACCAAAAGGTTTTAAACGCTCATCAATGGCTTTCGCGCCACTCTCTGAGGTTGCAGTGCCAATGACCTTGGCACCACATTTAGCTAATTCATCTGCAATTGCCTGACCAATGCCACGTGATGCACCGGTTACCAAAGCAATTTGCCCGCTTAAGTCGAGATTCATATTTATATCTTCCGCTGATTTTGAATGAACTTCTGAATACTTTTATTTTAGTGTGGCTAATACTTCATTTAGGCTAGCCTCATCAAATACTGGCACACCAGTTACTTGATCATTGATTCGCTTCGTCAAGCCTGCTAATACTTTGCCAGGACCACACTCTATAACCTGGGTAATGCCTTGAGTAGCCATAGCCTGAATGGTTTCTTGCCAACGTACTGGCTTAGCAGCCTGGCGCACTAATGCATCTTTAATTGCGCTTGGATCGTTCAAGATTTCAACATCAACATTATTGATGACAGAGATGGTGGGTGCCTTGAATTCAATATTGGCAAGGTAGCCTTTGAGTTTTTCAGAAGCAGGCTGCAATAAAGAAGAATGAAAAGGTGCAGATACAGGCAAAGGTAGTGCACGTTTAGCGCCAGCAGCTTTCAACAGCTCACAAGCTTTAGTAACGGCATCACTCTCGCCTGCGATCACTACTTGACCGGGTGCATTGAAATTCACAGCTTCCACTACACCACCAGATACAGCGCTTGCTTCCGCACAGACTGTGATAACGACTGCATCATCTAATCCTAAAATCGCAGCCATTCCGCCGGTTCCCACCGGTACAGCACTTTGCATTGCCTCAGCACGAAAACGCACCAAAGGAACTGCATCTTTAAAGGAAATGACGCCTGCTGAAACTAAGGCTGAGTACTCGCCCAAGCTATGACCTGCCATTACTTTAGGAGCCGCTCCGCCAGCAGCTAACCAGGCACGATAAAAAGCTACACCAGCCGTCAGCATGACCGGCTGAGTATTAGTCGTTAATGACAATGCCTCTGCAGGACCTTCAGCAATGAGCTTTGCAACATCTTCACCCAAAGCTTCAGAGGCTTCTTGCAAAGTTGCGCGCACTTCAGGACGCTCAGAAATGGAATTGAGCATACCTACAGATTGAGAGCCTTGGCCAGGGAATACGAATGCAAATGTCATATTGTTAATTCGCTAAAAATTAAAGTTCTAGTACTTGAGTACCGCTGCGCCCCAAGCAAATCCGCCACCAACACCCTCTAATAAAAGATGTTGACCACGTTTAATTTGACCTGAGCGCACACCGGCATCCAATGCCAAAGGAATCGATGCAGCAGAAGTATTGCCGTGCTCATGCACCGTCACAATGACTTTATCCATGGACATACCCATCTTTTTGGCAGTGCCCTCCATGATGCGAATATTGGCTTGATGAGGCACCAACCAATCAATTTGTTCAGGCTTGAGACTGGCTTTCTCCAGGGCTTCATGAGCAACTTGCTCCAATACCTTGACAGCTAATTTGAATACCGCCTGACCATCCATAGTCATAAATGGGGAGCCGTGGACCTGGCCATTACCAGCACGCCCAGGTACACAGAGAATGTCACGTTGACTACCATCAGCATGCAATGCTGTCGAGAGAATGCCAGGCTCTTTAGAGGCTTCTAGCACGACTGCACCAGCGCCATCACCAAACAAAACGCAGGTACCACGGTCTTGGAAATCCAAAATGCGGGAGAAGGTCTCGGCGCCAATCACTAATACTTTTTTGTATGAGCCAGTGCGAATAAAAGCATCGGCAATTGCAAGTGCGTAAGTAAAGCCAGCACAAACTGCTTGCACATCAAATGCAGCACAAGCTGTATGCGCGCCCAACTTGTCCTGCACTACACATGCTGTACTTGGAAAGCCTCCCAAATGGTCAGGTGTAGAGGTTGCCAAAATAATGAGATCTAAATCTGCAGAAGTAATACCAGCACTAGTTAATGCGGCTTGCGCAGCCTTCACCGCTAGATCACTTGTTAATTCATCTTCAGCAGCAAAGTGACGCGCAGAAATTCCGCTACGAGTCATAATCCATTCATCGCTCGTCTCAAGGCCAGTCTTAGCAAGTCGCTCTACCAAATCTTGATTGGTTAAACGCTGCTCTGGAAGATAACCCCCCGTACCGGCTACTCTTGCAAAAATACTCATTCTTTTGTCTCCGCCACAAAAGCTGCAGCAATACGCTCCACCATACGATTCTTGGAAGCCTCATACGCACGATCGAGTGCAAAACCAAATGCAAAGCGATCTGCAGAGCCATGGCTCTTAATCACGCAACCCCGCAAACCCAATAATACTGCTCCGTTGTAGCGACGATGGTCAACACGTTTGCGCACACGCAGTAGTGGCACCATCGCAAAAATTGCCATCAATTTTGTAAGCCATGACCGATTAAATTCTTCGCGAATTAAGCCGCTCATCATTTTTGCTAAACCTTCGCTCGCTTTTAGCACTACATTACCCACAAATCCATCGCACACCACAATATCGGTAGTACCTTTAAAAATATCATTACCCTCTACGTTGCCGTAAAAATTTAGATTGGTTTGACGTAGCAACTCACTGGTTTGTTTTACCACCTCATTGCCCTTGATCACTTCTTCGCCGATATTTAAAAGCCCAATAGAGGGATTTTGTGTGCCATCCACCACCTGAACCATGACGTTCGCCATTTGCGCGAACTGCACCAAATGCATCGGCTCACAGTCGGCGTTTGCGCCAAGATCTAACATAGTTGTACCGCGCCCTAATTCATTAGGAATGGCGGTTGCAATTGCTGGACGATCAACACCATCTAGGGTTTTTAAGATATAGCGTGAGATAGCCATGAGGGCGCCAGTATTGCCAGAAGAAATCACTGCATCAGCCGCACCTTCTTTAACTTGCTCAATCGCCACACGCATCGAAGAATCTTTTTTGCGGCGTAAAGCAACTTCGATGGGGTCGTCCATCAACACTACTTCGCTTGCGGGAATAATTTGAATTCGCTCCATTAGAGCATTTGTAGACTTACTCAATACTTGCTTGATTAAATCTGGATCACCCACCAGAGCAATCTTGACATCAGAATGTTTTTCTAGAAAATCACAGGCAGCAGGAACCGTAACGACGACTCCATGGTCTCCGCCCATGGCATCAATAGCTAGAGTAACGCTCATAAACTCATTGATTGCTGCAAGTGATTTTTTTAAGAAAAAAGCGGCTTTTTTGGGAGCCGCTTCGATCTATTTAGACTAAAAATTAGTCGTTTTTAGTTTTAACAACTTTACGACCACGATAGTAGCCGTTTGGTGAAATGTGGTGGCGCAAATGAGCCTCACCAGTTGTGGCTTCAACAGCCGTAGCAGGTGCGGTCAAAAAGTCGTGCGCACGGTGCATGCCACGTTTGGATGGTGATTTTTTATTTTGTTGAACGGCCATATTGAACTCCTAAGCAAGGCGATATTCTAGCATGGAAAAGCGCCTAAATGCTTGATTTATCGATATAGGCCACTTAAAACAACACGGGTGCTAGAACCCAGTTTATGAGTTTTTCTTCATATTTTTCAACACCTTAAAGGGATTTTCACGCTCTTCGAATTCTTCATCCCCATCCTCTACCCCAAAAACCATGGCATGAGGCTCACAAAAGCCCTCTGGATGCTTTGGAATTAAGGGTAAAGACAGCAAAACCTCATCCTCTATAGTCTCCAAGAGGTTGAAATGCTGGCTGGCCACCAAAGGCTCCTGCTCTTCATCCTCCAAAGGGTAGTCATCCGCCTCAGCCTCTGTAGCAACCATCACAAAACGACGCTGCTCATCTAAAGTGACCGTGCAATCCTGCATACAGCGCTGGCAAATCAAATGAATGCGCCCTTTTAAGCCTAATTCCAGTATTTGACGCGGCTCACTGCCTGGAGAATCCTCAAAATGAGTCCTCATTTGCCAGTCAAATCCATCCCCAGGATTGATACTGGAAGCCTCCTTGGCAAGCCTAGGCATATCGTTAATAACTAAGAACCCACCCCCTTGATAGGACTGAGGAGCACAAAAATCAACCTTTTTTAATGCACTAGGTTCGGCAGATAACT
>Ga0007797_1000665_pt1 | contig 10418 bp, 9 predicted proteins | sample CryBogmetaGMA25M_FD_60364 | JGI IMG/M metagenome (GOLD analysis project Ga0007797, IMG submission 60364) | Freshwater microbial communities from Crystal Bog, Wisconsin, USA - MA2.5M | ecosystem: Environmental > Aquatic > Freshwater > Lake | place: Crystal Bog, Wisconsin, USA | collected 2009-07-06 | reverse complement strand
AGACTGTGCAAATTTTGCGCGGCCTCAAGTCTCGCTTTGAGGAGCACCATAGCGTGAAGTATGCTGCTGGCGCCCTTGTTGCTGCAGCTGAACTCTCTGCTCGTTATATCAATGATCGTCATTTACCTGACAAGGCAATTGATGTGATTGATGAAGCAGGAGCTGCGCAACGTATTCTGCCTAAATCAAAACAGAAGAAAACTATCGGACGTCCAGAGATTGAAGAAATCGTTGCCAAGATTGCGCGTATACCGCCCCAGTCTGTCACTGTTGACGACCGCAGTAAGTTGCAGACCTTAGATCGCGATATTAAGAGCGTCGTATTTGGTCAAGATCCTGCGATTGAAGCCCTAGCAAGTGCGATTAAGATGACCCGTGCTGGTCTTGGCAAGATTGATCGTCCAATTGGTTCATTCTTATTCTCTGGTCCAACTGGTGTTGGTAAGACTGAGGTTGCTAAACAGCTTGCCTATATCTTAGGTATAGAGTTGCTCCGTTTTGATATGTCTGAGTACATGGAGCGTCACGCTGTTAGTCGTTTGATTGGTGCGCCTCCAGGTTATGTAGGTTTTGATCAAGGTGGATTATTAACTGAAGCAGTGAATAAGAAGCCGCATTGCGTGCTGTTGCTCGACGAAATTGAAAAGGCTCATCCAGATATTTTCAATATTCTTTTGCAGGTGATGGATCATGGCACCTTAACAGATAATAATGGCCGTAAGACTGATTTCCGTAACGTCATCATCATCATGACTACCAATGCTGGTGCGGAGGCGATGCAGAAGTCAACGATTGGCTTTACCAATGCGCGTGAGTCTGGCGATGAAATGGCGGATATTAAGAAGTTCTTTACACCGGAGTTCCGTAATCGCTTAGATGCAATTGTGTCCTTCAAGGCTCTTGATGAAACAATCATTATGCGAGTCGTTGATAAGTTCTTAATGCAGCTCGAAGAACAGTTGCATGAGAAGAAAGTAGACGCCACCTTTAGCTCTGCATTACGTGCACACTTGGCCAAACATGGCTTTGATCCATTGATGGGTGCTCGTCCTATGCAACGCATTATTCAAGACACTGTTCGCAAAGCGCTTGCCGATGAATTGCTTTTTGGTAAGTTAGCTCAAGGTGGTCATGTTGCAGTGGATGTTGATGCTGATGGCAAAGTGCTATTGGATTTTGATGTGCCAGTGTTGCCTGGTAAAGCAGCAAAAGCTGATGTAGTGCCTGCAGAAGAAATTTAACCGATACCAATACTTAAAAAGGAAGATATGTCCCACCACGATAAATTGCTAGATGCTTTTGAGGTTTACAAAGCAGAGCATGAAAAGTTTGAAGGCAAAGGCATTAAAGCATCGGCTACTCGCGCACGTAAAGCTTTGCAAGAAATTGCAGGGTCTTGTAAAGAGCGTCGTAAGGAAATTACGGCCGAGAAAGAATCTCGCGAAGGCCCTGGTGCTGGTATGTCACAAGATGCAGCCCGTAAGGCGCATATTCGAAAGTAAAGCTTGATTACGTTTTCGTTTCATAAAAAAGCCACCTATGGGTGGCTTTTTTATTACTGAGAACTCTTTAAGTCCGCTGTCGGTTCATAAACAGCGCATCGCATTCAGCTTCAAGAACGCCGCCCATCAATTGGGTTTTACTGAAGCTGCTACCTTGATTGATCTGCTGAGCAGTAAATATGAAGGCATCAATACCAGATTTTTTAATTGCATTAATAGAGCTGCCATAGACAACGCCACCAATTCCAGCCCAAATTAAGGCGCTCATGCACATTGGGCATGGCTCTCCAGTTGTGTATAAAACTAGGTCACCCCAATTTTTATTGCCATTCTGGGCAACGTAGTTATTGATGCAAGAGATCTCGCCATGGAGTAATGGGTTTTCAAAAGCTTTATTGACACCTTTAGCAAGTATGACCCCGCTGCTTGCATTGGTGATAACCGCACCAAATGGATAGGTCGCATTTTGTACGCCTATAGCAATGGCTGCACGCATTGCTAATTCATGTTGCTTCATCGGAATGGTTGAGAGATTAGTCTTTGCTAATGCAACTCTAGTAAGGCCCGCAAGACCAATGCCGCATAGGCAAATTAATGCGGCACGACGATTCATGTGATTAGCCTCTACCAGTGCTACCAAAGCCACCAGTCCCACGACTACTTTCGGTAAATTCTTCAACTACCTTAAGCTCAACTTGTTGCACCGGCATGACTACCAGTTGAGCTAGGCGCTCCATAGGTTCAAGCTTAAATGGAGTTGAGCCACGATTCCAGGTGCTGACCATCAGTTGGCCTTGGTAATCAGAGTCGATCAGCCCGACTAAATTGCCTAAAACAATGCCATGTTTATGACCAAGCCCTGAGCGCGGAAGAATAAATGCTGCATAAGCTGGATCTTCAACATAAATCGCTAAGCCTGTCGGTACCAATACGGTTTGTCCAGGAGCTATTTCAATAGTGGCATCAATACAAGCGCGTAAATCTAGCCCAGCACTGCCTGGTGTGCCATAGCTTGGCAGTTGGTCACGCATACGTTCATCGAGAATTTTGACTTGAAGGGATTGCATGAAATTTCCTAAAGCAGAGAATGTAAGTAAAGAGAATGCGGTTTAAATTTTCTTGGCAACTAAGGCAATGAGCTGGCGTGCAAGCTGAAGTTTTTCAGCCTTAGCAATTTTCTTACTACCAGACTCATCGATCACCAGTAATTGATTGAGATCGCTGCCAAATGTTTCTGGGCCAATATTGCCAACTACCATTGGGATACCTTTGCGTTGGCGTTTCTCTGAAGCATGTGCCTCTAAATCGGTGGATTCAGCAGCAAAACCTACGCAGTATGGATAAGGTTTACCACCTTTTACTTTAACTGTCTTAGCAACATCTAACAGAATGTCAGGGTTAGCAATAAATTCAATATTAGGAGCCTCTTTGCCCTGGCGCTTCATTTTTTCTTTGGAGGGCTTCGCAACACCCCAGTCAGCTACAGCTGCAACAGCAAAAAAAAGATCGCAATTAGCAGTATTTAATGTCGCCGCATGCATTTCTTTGGCGCTGGTGACATTGGTACGAGCGATTTTCCCGGTGGCCTCAAGTGGTGTTGGGAGGTCACAAGGCCCTGCGATTAGGTGAACTTGGGCACCAGCTTCAACAGCTGCACGAGCGATAGCAAAACCCATCTTGCCAGAGCTGTGGTTAGTAATGCCGCGGACTGGATCAATTGCTTCAAATGTAGGACCAGCAGTGATCAATACTTTTTTACCAATTAAGGTTTTCTTCTGAAAAAAGGCAATCACCTGCTCAGTAATTTCTACGGGCTCTAGCATTCTGCCCATACCCACTTCACCACATGCCTGAAAGCCGCTAGCTGGACCAAGAAGGGTAACCCCATCTTCGCTAAGACGTTGAACACTTCTTTGAGTGGCAGCATGCTCCCACATTTGTTTGTTCATGGCTGGTGCAATTAAGAGGGAACAATCTCTTGCCAAGCAAAGCGTACTCAGTAAGTCATCTGCTAAACCCAGAGATAGCTTGGCCATTAAGTCGGCGCTAGCTGGTGCAATTACGATCGCGTCAGCAGAACGAGATAACTCAATATGTGCCATATTATTGCTAACACTGCTATCCCACTGACTGGTAAAGACAGGATTACCGGTGAGTGCCTGCATCGTTACTGGTGTCACAAATTGTGTCGCAGCCTCGGTCATTACCACTTGAATAGAGGCACCTTCTTGCATTAGCTGGCGAGCAAGCTCAGGAGCTTTATAGGCTGCAATGCCACCAGAGATGCCTAGTAGGATTTTCTTGTTTAAAAGTGATTGCATGGCGCCAGCTTAATGGGATTGGGCGGATTTGCCAAATGACTTACGTAATTCGCCCCAAATAATGAGGGCAGCACCAATGCAAATAGCACTGTCGGCAATATTAAACGCGGGCCAATGCCAGCTTGCGTAATGCAGATCAATAAAGTCAACCACTGCGCCATACATCAATCGATCCAATACATTCCCGAGGGCACCACCCAGAATCAGGCTAAGAGCCCAGCAGAGGAGTTTGTCACTTTGGTTTTTCCAGAGCAAGAAAATAATGTAAATACAGGCAGCAAGACCAAGGATAGTAAAGAACCAACGTTGCCATCCTGAGCCTTGCGCTAGAAAAGAAAATGCCGCACCTGGATTAAAAAGCAATAGCCAATTCATAAAAGGAAGTACGGGCTCTGGAATACCCATTTGTAAATTACTCAAAGCAGACCACTTGCTCAGTTGGTCTAAGAGCAGAGTGATCGTAGCAATTGCAAGATAGCGCAGAAATGAAAGGCTCATTAAATGTAATCTTTAAGCAAAAAGGCGGTGATCACCATCGCCAAAAAGATTGCTAATACAGCGACCACATAATTCGGGGTGATCAGTGTTGCTGCCAACATCTTCAGTATGATGCCAGCAGCGACCACATTTCTTGTATTGACTGCCTCGTACCGCAACTTCTAGACCTTCATTGCTTAACTCAATATTGGCGCTAGAGGTAATTGTGACAAAGCGTAGGTCATCTTCGAGTGAATGCAAGATTGCAAAGTCAACATCACCCACTTTGATGGTTAGCTCGGCTTGTAAGGATGAGCCAACATTGCCAGCCTCACGTTCAATCTCAATTGCCTTGGTTACTTCAGAGCGGATCTCACGAATGCGGTTCCATTTAGCAAGTAGTTCATCGCTATTGGTAATTTCTGGGAAATGACCAAACTCTTCCATAAAGATGGATTCAGAGGGTTTGTTTCCCGAGCCATGTGGAAAATCCTGCCAAGCCTCTTCTGCAGTAAAGGAGAGAAAAGGTGATAACCACTTCAATAGATTGCGTGTGATGTGGAATAAAGCATTCTGTGCAGCTCGACGATCAGGTGAATCAGGAGCGCTGGTATAAAGACGATCTTTGAGAATATCTAAATAGAACCCGCCTAAATCTTCTGAGCAGAATGACAGCATACGAGCAACAGCTGGATGGAACTCATAAGTCTTGTAGTGAGCTTCAACGTCATTTTGTAATTGATTGGCCAGTGCCACGGCATAGCGATCAATCTCCAGCCATTGATCAACAGGCATGGCATGCTTACTAGGGTCAAAATCAGAAAGATTGGCCAATAAAAACCGCAAGGTATTGCGAATGCGGCGATAACTTTCAGTTACCCGTTTGAGAATCTCGTCAGAGATCGTCATTTCCCCAGAGTAATCGGTTGACGCTACCCAGAGACGAATGATTTCAGCGCCCAACTTATCTGCTACTTGTTGAGGGGCAATTACATTGCCTACTGACTTACTCATCTTGCGGCCCTGACCATCAACGGTAAATCCATGAGTGAGGAGGGCTTTGTAAGGCGGCTTGCCATCTAGCATTGCACCTGTTAATAAAGAGGAGTGGAACCAACCGCGATGCTGGTCCGAACCCTCTAAATATAAATCCGCTAAACGGCCATTTGGTGTTTCGGCGTCAGTAGCGAGCAGCTCATCACGATGCGAACCACGAATTACATGCCAGTGCGTGGTTCCTGAGTCAAACCAGACGTCTAGAGTGTCACGATTCTTTTCGTATTGACCAGCTTCATCACCAAGAAGTTCAGCGACCTCTAAGTTTTGCCAGGCTTCAATACCACCTTTTTCGACACGCTTGGCTACTGCTTCGAGTAACTCTACAGTGCGGGGATGCGGCTCACCACTCTCCTTATGAACAAAGAAAGCCATTGGTACACCCCATTGGCGCTGACGTGACAATGTCCAGTCAGGACGGTTGGCAATCATGCTGTGTAAACGTTGTTTACCCCAAGCAGGGAAGAACTCAGTACTATCGATACCAGCCAAGGCAGTCTCGCGTAAGCTCGCATTTCCATCGGATGGCTTCTTATCCATGCTTGCAAACCATTGTGAGGTAGCGCGATAAATAATGGGTGACTTATGACGCCAGCAATGCATGTAAGAGTGGGTATACGTTTTATCACGCAGCAAGCTACCAGCCTCACGCATAGCTTCAACAATCTTGGGATTGGCTTTCCAGATGTACTCATTTGCAAACAGGGGTAGCCATGATGCATAGACACCATTACCCATCACTGGATTCAGAATATCTTTATCTGCTAAATGATTTGCTTTACAAGACTTAAAGTCTTCCTCGCCATAGGCCGGTGCCGAGTGAACAACGCCTGTGCCCGTATCGAGCGTTACGTATTCGGCAGGGTAGATGGGCGACAGACGTTTGTAACCTTCATGCAATGACGAAAGTGGATGCCAGAATGAAATATTTGCTAATTGAGCGCCAGTGCAAGTTGCAATCACTTTTCCCTCAAGACCATAGTCCTGCAAGCAAGTTTCAACTCGATCTTTTGCCAGGATTAATAGCTTATCCCCAACATCCACCAAGGCATACATTAATTCAGGATGAACGTTCATTGCTTGGTTCGCAGGAATAGTCCAAGGCGTAGTGGTCCAAATCACAATCTGACCAGGCTTATTTGGTAACTCAGAAAGACCAAATGCTTTTGCAAGTTGTGGACGCTGTGCATCATCAAAGGCAAAACCAACATCAACTGTAGGATCAGTCTTGTCTTGGTATTCCACTTCAGCTTCTGCAAGAGCGGAGCCGCAGTCAAAACACCAATTCACTGGTTTTAAACCACGAAACACGTAACCCTTTTCCCAAATCTTGCCTAAAGCACGAATTTCATCGGCCTCATTCCGGTAGTTCATGGTGAGGTAAGGGCTATTCCAATCACCCAGAACGCCCAAGCGCTCAAAGTCTTTTTTCTGTTTATCTACCTGAACTTGAGCATAGGCACGGGCTTTTGATTGCACCTCAGCAGTCGGTAAGTTTTTGCCGAACTGTTTTTCAATCTGAATCTCAATTGGCATGCCATGACAATCCCAACCGGGCACATAAACAGAATCAAAGCCCATTAGCCAGCGTGACTTCACAATCATATCTTTCAGAATCTTATTGACCGCATGACCTATATGAATATCACCATTCGCATAAGGCGGGCCATCATGCAATATAAATTTAGTTTGATTGGCATGTGCTGCACGAATCTTTTCATAAAGCTTATTGTTTTGCCACTGAGCGACCCATTGTGGTTCACGCTTAGCTAGATCTCCACGCATTGGAAACGAGGTATCGAGAAGATTGACGGGATAAGAGTTTTCTTTTTCAGACATAAGCTTTTTTCTGGAAATAATTTCTGGCGTGCTTTGCATCAGATGCAATTGCTTTAGTGAGGGTGTCGAGGTCATCATACTTTGCCTCATCACGAATTTTTTCTAAGAGCTCAACGGTAATGATTTTTCCGTAGACGTCTTGTTTGTAATCAAAGATATGTGTCTCAAGTAATACGCGCCCTTCATCTTCTACTGTAGGCCTGACGCCCAGGCTGGCTACAGCTGGCAGTGGCTTATCAGATAGACCCAATACTTGGGCTGTAAAGATGCCAGTAGTGGCTGGCCTGCGATGATGTAAGTGATTAGCAACCGCTAAGTTCAATGTTGGGAAGCCAAGCTTGCGGCCTAATTGTTGACCGTGAATTACATGACCTGAAATTCCGTAAGGACGCCCCAACAATTTTTCAGCTTGATTCATATTGCCATTAGCAAGTGCGGTACGCAAAGCTGAGCTAGAGATACGCTCGCCATCTTCTAAGATAGTTTGGATGCTGGAAACTTCAAAACCGTACTTTTCACCAGCAGCTTTGAGGCTTGCAAAATTGCCTGCACGTTTCGCACCGTAGCAAAAATCATCACCGATCAATATCCATTTAGCGTTGAGACGCTTAACAATAATTTCAGAAACGAATTCATTTGGAGTGAGTTTCGCAAAAGCTGAGTTGAAATGCTCCACCACAACGCGGTCGATTCCAAGTGCAGCCAATGCTGCTAATTTGTCGCGCAGATTCAGAATACGGGGCGGCGCCTGCTCTGGCGAGAAGAATTCTTTTGGGTGTGGCTCAAATGTCATGACGCAACTAATGAGTTGGCGCTCTTTGGCGCCATCAACGAGTTGTTTCAATAGGGCGCGATGACCCCTGTGCACGCCATCGAAATTTCCGATGGTTAGGGCACAAGCAGGTCCTGCAGAAAACTGGGTCGGGCCACGGAATACGTTCACAAAATCGCTTTCAGGGTAGCCATCAATTATATTGTGGGCATGCTTTCTATCGTTACCTTAATCTCTGGCCGCGGATCGAATTTCGAGGCCATTGTCAAAACTGCTCAAAAAGAGCTCTGGCCCGTCAAATTTGCTGGGGTTATAGCCAGTCGCTCAGCGGCTAAGGGCCTTGATTTTGCTCGCTCGCAAGATATTCCAGCCTTTGTTGTAGAGCATCAAGAGCACGTGACTCGGGAATCCTTTGATGCTGCCTTAATCCAGCAAATTGATGCTTTAGGGGCTGATTTGGTTGTTCTAGCAGGCTTTATGAGAATTCTCACCCCAGTATTTATTCGCCATTTTGAGGGGCGATTGATCAATATTCACCCAGCTCTATTACCCGCCTTTCCTGGTTTGCATACCCATGAGCGTGCTCTCGAGGCGGGAGTGAAGGAGCATGGCGCTACCGTACACTTTGTGAATGAGGGTGTTGATGAGGGTCCGATTATTTGCCAAGCCTCGGTTCCAGTGCTCGATGGCGATGATCCTGACAGTTTGGCGGCTCGTGTTTTGAAGGCTGAGCATCAGATTTACCCGCGGGCCGTAAAATGGTTCCTTGATGGACGATTGCGAATAGAAGGTAATCAAGTGAAGTTACAACCCCCAGAGTCGCAATTTTTTAAATTATGAGTGCAGAACGTCCACCCCGTAAATCTGGAAACAGACTCTCCCCGCATAAAAGTTACGCCGCTAAATCTAAGGATCCGCTTCGTCGCACAGAGCGACGCAATGCGAGTGGCAATCTCATTGCACCAGAAGGCCAAAAGAACTTCTCTAATGCAAAAGCGCTGCCGCAGCATGCGATCCATTTGGAGCGATTGCTTCCGGAGTTGCTCAGCTTTGAGCAGCCCGCTGATCGTGTAGTCAGTCGTTATTTTCGCGCTGAACCCCAGCTAGGAAATCGTGATCGTGCATTAATTGCGGAGAGTGCTTTTGCAATTTTGCGTCGTAAAAATGAGTTCTCACAATTTGCTTCGAGCGGCGAGGGCTCTCAGTCCAGACGCTTAGCCCTATTGGGTTTGCTGTCTGCTTTATCTGAAGGTGGGCTTGGGTCTGCTAATCGTGCAGAAAGTGCCATTGCAGATTTAGCACACGTTCTCAAGCCTGGCGAATATGAATGGTTGCAACGTTTTGCTACTGTAGATCCTACTGCTTTAAATCCATTGGTTCGCAATAACTTGCCAGAGTGGTTATGGGATGCATTTGGAAAATATCCAGGTGAAGAAACACGTGAAGAGTTAGCTAAGTCATTAATGCATCCAGCACTCTTAGATCTACGTGCTAACACCATGAAAACCAATCGCGAAGAATTGTTGGCGCAGATGAATGCATTGGGAGGTCGCTATCAAGCAATCCCAACTCCTTATGCGCCTGATGGTGTTCGCATTATGGGTAAACCAGCTCTACAAAATACCGCTGGCTTCAAAGCGGGAATGTTTGAAGTGCAAGATGAAGGTAGTCAGCTCTTGGCCTACTTGCTTGCTCCTAAGCGTGGTGAGATGGTGGTTGACTTTTGCGCTGGAGCTGGCGGGAAGACCTTGGCAATTGGTGCCCTAATGCGCTCTACAGGGCGTTTGTACGCATTTGATACATCTGAGCGTCGCTTGGCTAATTTAAAGCCACGGCAAGCCCGTAGCGGCCTCTCAAACGTACATCCTGTCTGGATTGATAGTGAGAATGACGCCAAGATCAAACGCCTTGCAGGAAAGATTGATCGAGTTTTAGTTGATGCCCCTTGTAGTGGTATGGGCACGCTGCGCCGTAATCCAGATTTGAAGTGGCGCCAGACCCCAACCGGGGTTTTGGAGCTCAATGCGAAGCAAATGAATATTTTGGCTTCTGCCGCACGCTTATTGAAGCCGGGTGGACGCCTGGTGTATGCCACCTGTAGTCTTTTACCTCAAGAGAATCAAGGGATTGCAGAAGATTTTCTGGCAAAACATCCTGAATTTGAGGCTGTTCCAGCGGCCGAAGTCCTTAAGCCATTGTTTCCTAAGGATAAAATGCCATTAGGCTGCAGTCCAGATAACCCTTGGTGGCAGTTATGGCCACATATTCATGGCACGGATGGCTTTTTTGGAGCTGTTTTCCAGAAAAAAGGCGCCAAGTCCGAGAAGGTTGAAAAGCCAAAATCAGAAGAGTTAACGAAAGATAAGAGCAAAAAGGCCTAAAAAGCTCTAAAATAAGAGGATTAACTCATATTTAGGAAGATCTTTTGAATACAGTTGCAAGCTCAGGTTT
>Ga0007797_1000658_pt1 | contig 10459 bp, 9 predicted proteins | sample CryBogmetaGMA25M_FD_60364 | JGI IMG/M metagenome (GOLD analysis project Ga0007797, IMG submission 60364) | Freshwater microbial communities from Crystal Bog, Wisconsin, USA - MA2.5M | ecosystem: Environmental > Aquatic > Freshwater > Lake | place: Crystal Bog, Wisconsin, USA | collected 2009-07-06 | reverse complement strand
CGCCCGCAGATCGTCATGCCAGATTCATAGACGCGCATAGAGCAATCCTCACGGCTCGATTTCTCTCACGCTTCGCTCAGCACCTCGACCGTGTTACGTATGTTCTCGTGCCAAAAAAACCTTTGCACCTTCGCGCCTTTGCGTTAAAACACGATTTCGTTGTAACGCAAAGACGCGAAGACGCGAAGACGCAAAGAAATAAAAAAACGCAGTAGAGCAGAAGTAACCCTGTCACGCTGAGAAGCTGTCTGAAAAGGGATTGTGATGGCGGTCACGAGGAAGATTCGGGTACACGTGGGGTATGAAGAACCAAACCTACCCGACCGATCTCACCAACCGCCAGTGGAATTGTATCAAAGATCTCATTCCTCCCGCGAAGACCGGCGGTCGCCCACGTACCGTCGATCCGCGCCAGGTGATCAATGCCATCTTCTCCGTCCTCGTGGGTGGCATCCAATGGCGGATGCTGCCCAAAGACTATCCGACCTGGAAGACGGTCTACCACTATTTTCGCATGTGGCGTGATGATGGTACATGGCGGCGCATCCACGACACCCTACGTGCGGCGGTGCGGCGAAGGGCTGGTCGTCACACGCATCCAACTGCGGGATGTCTGGACAGTCAAAGCGTGATAAGGAACCCAGATTCCCGGTATCCGAGGCCATGACTCGGGCAAGAAGGTCACGGGACGCAAGCGGCATATCCTGATAGACACGATGGGCTTGCTCATGATCGTGGTGGTGACGGCCGCCTCGGTTTCCGATCCGGCTGGGGCACGGTTGCTGTTTTCCCGGCTCGGTGGCGCAGGGAAAAAGCTGCGGCGGATCGGAGTTGATGGCACGTATCGGGGCAAACTGGTGGATTGGGTGCTGACACAGTGCGGGATTATCCTCCAACCGGTGTTGCGCTCCGACGATATGAAGGGCTTTGTGGTACTGCCCCGACGCTGGGTGGTGGAGCGAACGTTCGCATGGCTGACCCAATGCCGCCGCGTGTGTCGGGAATACGAGGTGCTGCCCGCCAGCAGCGAGGCCATGATTTACCTTGCAATGACCCGGTTGATGGTGCGACGGCTGGCAGCATGACCCTTTTCAGACAGCTTCTAAGAGATTTCCGAGCGACTCATGCCCCGACTCACGACGTATGGCTACACACAGCCGTGGACGGCTACAGACGCCCCGACTTTGGCCACATGGTTGGCTACATGAAACGCCACTGGGCCAGTCGTTTCGACTGGCCCAGTGGCGTTTCACCGCGTCCCAATGCTGGTGCCGAAGACGGGACTCGAACCCGTAAGGGGTTGCCCCCAGCGGTTTTTAAGACCGCAGCGTTTGCCATTTCGCCACTCCGGCGTCCTATGTGGCCTATTATACACGTTGGCCCTGTGCGACGCTACTTGACCTCAAGAAATTCCCCGGCGCACCAGCCGTCTTGGTTCACTGCCCGCACTTTCCACCACGTGAGTCCATCTGCTTGTACGGGACCTTCTACCACGTCAACACGCGTTCCTGGCTGGAGCACAAAGATTATGGGGATGGACTGGTTGGTGCCTGGACGATCACGCACGTTGAGGGCTCCAACCTCCGCTCTGACTTGGGCCGCTCGTCCGACAGAGATTGTTCCTGGCTCGGGCTGGATACTGAGGGTTGCAACTGGCTCTGTGGCGACTACGGTTTGCGGTGGTGGGGTGCTGCTGACCAACTGCACGGCGCTGGGGCTAGACTGGGGAACCACGGGGGTGTTCTGTATCACGATGGCGGTGACCAGCACGGGGGTTGGGATTGATTGCACGGCGCGGAGTTGCTGGAGGCTGATAGAGATCGCCGCACCGATGAGGAGGATACTGACGATGATCAGCAGCGGCAGCACCCACGCTTGTGAACGACGCCAGCGATCCGCGAGGGTATCTACATCTGTCTGTCCAGCGTCCTCGCCGTGCGGAACGCGATCACCCGCACTTCTGCTTGGCCGCATCGCGTAGCGGGCAAATTCGTCGCCGGGGTAGGTGCTGCGTTCACGCGGCGGGGTCAGCCGGGTGGTGGTTTTCCCACGCTCTGGGCTACGCCGAGGCGGGATCGGTTCAATATCGTCAATCCGCCGCCGGGATAGGGCTGGGTCTGTGTCTGGCCGTGGGAGGGTGCCCGTCTCGATCTCGTCTTCTGGCCCCACGACCATGACGCCGTAGCACGGCAGCAGCCGGGCGACCAGCCGATGATAGGCATCGGTTGTTGTAGTGGTGATGGCCAGATGTTCGCCGCGAGCCACCCGCGCCCGCAGCCGATGCATGCGGCGGATCGCCTCGGCATCGGCTCTATTCAGGGGAGTGTGGGTGTCGGACGCGAGGGCGTTGAGGAGCTGCGGGAATGGCTCTATGGCGGCGGGAAGATCATGGCGCAGGGCGTGGCTGCGCAGAGCATCCTCTAGGCTGCCGTGGAGACTGAGCAGGGCCAGTTCGGGCGGGCCACGCCGCAGCCGCGCCAGGGCCAGCGAGTATTTCACCCGCGCCGACTCCATAAGTTCAAGCGGGCCGAGCGGGCTGTCGTCTGTTTGTGTCATTGTTTGAACAGGGGAGCATAGCCACGAGGATCTCCCCTCGTGGCTATGCTCCCCCACAGAAAGTTACTTCGTCAGTTCGACTTCAAGCAGGCTGCGCACGACCTGTGCGTTCGCCTGGCCTTTGGTTGCCCGCATGACCATGCCTACCAGGAATTGCACGGCGGTGGCCTTACCACCGCGATACTCGGAGATCGCCTTGGCTGCCTTCTCATCGGCGAGGGTCGCCCGCACTGCCACTAGCAGGGCGTCGCTGTCGCTGATCTGGGTCAGGCCGCGCTCCGTCACCATGAGCGCCGGGTCGGCCCCGCTATCAAAGCTCTCCTCGAAGAGTTGCTTGGCGATTCCACGGGTGATGCTGCCCTTCACCACGAGCCCAATCAGGGCGGCGATATGCGCCACCGGCATGTGTGTGGCCAGGGCCGCAGCCGGTTCGCTCCGCTCTTTCAGCAGCCGGAATCCTTCGTTCAGCACCCAGTTGGCGACCTCTTTGGCGCTACCTCCCGCCGCCACCGTTGCTGCCACCGCTGACTCGAAGTAGTCGGCTACCGGACGCTCCAACGTGAGCATGTCAGCGTCCTGGGGGTTCAGGCCGTGTTCGGCGACCAGCCGTGTGCGCCGGGTATCGGGCAGTTCAGGCAGTTCGGCCTGTCGCTCGGCGATCCAGTCCGCGCTCAGTTCCAGGGGCGGGATGTCGGGCTCGGGGAAGTAGCGGTAGTCGTGGGCGAACTCTTTGGTTCGCTGGCCCTCGGTGCGCCCCAGATCCTCGCGCCAGCCACGTGTCTCCTGCACCACAACCCCTCCTGCCTGGAGGATCTCGCTCTGGCGCTGAATCTCGTAGGTCAGGGCGCGCTCCACAAAGCGGAATGAGTTAATATTCTTGATCTCAACCTTGGCTCCGTACTCCGCCTGGCCCTCCGGCCGCACGCTGACGTTGGCGTCGCAGCGCAAGGCACCCTCGTCGAGATTTCCGCTGCTGGCCCCGATCCAGACCAGCACCTGGCGGATTTTCTCGAAGAAGAGCCGCGCCTCCTCCGGGGTGGCGATGTCGGGTCGGCTGACGATCTCCATGAGCGGGGTACCGCTGCGGTTGTAGTCAATCAGTGAGGAGTCATCGTCCCCGGCGTGCAGCAGCCGCCCGGTATCTTCCTCAATATGCAGTCGCTCGATGCCGACTCGCCGAGTCTCTCCAGCAGCCGTATGCACGTCCAGCCAGCCGTCGCTGCATAGCGGCTCATCGTACTGGGTAATCTGGAAGCCCTTCGGTAGGTCGGGGTAGGGATACGATTTGCGGCTAAAGACCGAGTGCGGGTTAACATGGCAGTTGATCGCCATACCCGCACACGCGGCCAGCTCGACGGCGCGTGCGTTCAGCACCGGCAGCGTCCCCGGCAGCCCCAGGCTTACCGCAGAGACGTAGCTGTTCGGCGCGGCACCCGCATAGTCGGCTGGGCAGCCGTCAAACATCTTTGAGGCTGTTTTGATATGTGCGTGGATCTCTAATCCAATCGTCACGAGGTACGCAGACATAGGTCTCCCTAAAAAATAGCCGATAGTCGATAGCCGATAGCCGATAGTCGGACACCAGCGGCCATTTTCATCGTGATGGTGTGCGCTCCCCGCGCATGGATGTCTACCGACTATAACCTGATAGCCGGCATTGTAGCACAGGGGCCAGCGATCCTGTGCTACAACAGGGCTGGTGCAAAGTCTACTATCGGCTATTACTACAGTTGTAGTTTGAATTACCCCCCCCTAGCCCCCCCGCACGCGGGGGGGAACCAATGCATTGTTCCCCCCCGCGTGCGGGGGGGCCAGGGGGGGTGATCGGCGGGAGCCTTTCTGCGAAGATATTTACAACTATCGTACTATCGGCTATCGGCTATCTTCATGTTGTCCCCCTGTGCTACAATGCCCCGCGCTATGCAGCTCTCTGCCGCCATTATCGCCCGCGATGAGGCTCGTCATATCGCTGGGTGCATCAATAGCCTCGTCGGTCTCGCCGATGAGGTTGTAGTGTTGCTTGATGATCGCACCCATGACGATACCGTCGCTGTGGGCGTGGCCCTCGGTGCCCGCGTGATCTCCGCGCCCTGGCGCGGATTTCCTGCCCAGCGCAACCACGCCCTGGATGTGTGTCGTGCGCCTTGGGTTCTCTTCATTGATGCCGATGAGCGGGTGGAACCTGACCTAGCCACCGAGATTCGCCAGGTGATTGCCCGCCCATCCGCCGCCGATGGCTACTGGATTCCGCGCCACAATATCTTCTTTGGCCAAACACTACGCGGCGGCGGATGGTACCCCGACCCCCAGTTGCGCCTGCTGCGCCGCACCGCCGCCCGCTACGACGAGGGCCGTCTTGTCCACGAGTTCGCTCAGCTCCAGGGCGCGGCTGGCACCCTGCACGGACACCTCACCCACCACAATATTGAGGCGCTCGGCGAGTTCTGGCGCAAGCAGACAGGCTACGCTCTGGCGGAGGCGCGCACGATGGCATCCCTTGGTCGCCGCGCCCGCGCCCGCAATTTTGTCGGTGCCCCCGCCCGTGCGCTCTGGCACCGCTATGTGGCCCTCGGCGGCTGGCGTGACGGCCCCCTGGGCCTGTTTCTCTGCTCCTCCCTGGCCTGGTTTGAACTGGTGAACTTTGCCTTCCTGTTGCTGATCACGCCAGATGACGGGTGATCGTCTAAGCCGATCTCGACCCCCTCACCCCCTGCCCCTCTCCCACCGGGGGAGAGGGGAGATTCCCGTATTAGAGCGCGTCTAACCCCCCTCTCCCGTTCTGGGAGAGGGGGCTGGGGGGTGAGGGCGGAGCGGCGACAGATGTATTGATCCTACAACTCGGCCACGGCGGGGATGATCTCGCGTCCGAAGGTCGTGAGTGCCTCCCGGTCGGAGATGTTCGGCATGTTGAAGATCGCGTGGTGGACGCCGAGGGAGGCCAACCCCTTGCAGTGAGCAATGATCTCAGCCGGAGTCTGTGTGCCGGGGATAAAGGCGGTGCTGAGGGTGGTGATCTCAATCTCCTCAAAGGGCCGGCCCAGATTCTCGCAGTGGCCCTTGAGGACACCAATTTTGTGGCGCAGCGCATCGTCGCCCAGACGGGAGAAGAGGTTGCATGCGTCGGCGTACTGCGCGACCATGCGCAGGGTTTTCTGCTCGCCAATGCCGCCAATCATGATCGGCGGGTGAGGTGTCCGCACCGGCTGTGGGCTGTTGAGCGGACGCTCCATCTGGTAGTGCGTGCCGGTGTAGGGACTCTCATCGCCGCGCCACATCTGGAGGATGATCTGAAGAGCCTCTTCAAGCTGCTCGAAGCGCACCTTCAGCGGCGGGAAGGGAATCCCCAAACCCTTCGACTCCTCCTCGTTCCACGCCGCGCCGATCCCCAGCCATGCCCGTCCCCCCGATAACACATCCAGGGTTGTCACCGTCTTGGCAAGGATGCCGGGGTTGCGATAGATCACGCCAGTGACGAGGGTTCCCAGGGCGACCCGCGTGGTCACACCGGCCAGGAAACTGAGGGCGCTGTAGCCCTCTAGCATCGGCTCCTCGGGCTTGCCGATATGCTGAATCTGGAAGAAATGATCCATCACCCATAGGCTATCGAAACCAACGTCGTCAGCGGTACGCCCGATCTCGGCGAGCCGTGGGCCGATCTCGGCTGTGCCACCCGGCCAGTTAAAGCTCGGGATCTGTAGTCCAATCTTCATGGGGGTTTCCTTGTGTGTGATAGGTCGGATATTCCAACCTTGTCTAACAGAGCCTTTGTTTCAGACCGTGGAGATGCGTTTTCGGCAATTCCTCAAGATGGTGGAATCGCCCGACCACAATACCGGGTGCGATGCCGATCTCCTCGGCAAATCTGGTAATGAGGTCAGCGCTAAAGTAGCTGCGTCCTCGCCGCTGCAACAAGCGTTGAAGATCATCGGACGAGATGAGGAAATCTTCGGCGAAGTGATCTGCCGCTTCCTCACGCGGGTCGTCGTGGTCACACGTGACCAGTCGGGGTCGCTACTATCCTAATTTTTGATGTTGTTGAACTCAGCGGCGATGCGTACACTCAGGAAGGTAATATCCACAGATACGATCCACTATGATTAACCTTTTAGGTTGATCATAGTATATCAGGAATACTCCATCTTGTCAGTTAAGATCCTGTTCAGGGCTGGTGCAAAGTCCTCAGGGTGCCGCCCGCCCATAGGCGTTTAGGGTGTCTTCCCCCTCAAAGAACGCATCAGGATACGCTATAGCAATCCTCTTGGGGTTGTTGCGTGGAGTCAGGCTTTAGCCGGATAAGGCCGCTTAAAGGCTCGACTCCTTTTCATAACCAGTTTAGGATTGCGCTCCCCCAATCCACGTGGACTTGCTGCCGCAACACATCCACACTGAGCGTGGTCAGCGCCCAACCACCTGCTCACACACAAACGTTCTGGATGAAGATATGCAAGCGGGGGGTGTCCATCGCTGTGCATGTGCATCTATCTGGATGTGCGACCACACGTGAAGCCCATCGCCGCACGACCCACCTCGTTGCCCTTGACCGATTAAACCCGCCGCAAGCCGCAAGCCGCCAGAACACCGAATTGCAATGGTTTGGTCGTCTCCATTGCAATTCGGTGTTCTTTCACTGCTTTTGCGTTCTAGTAGTAATTGCTGTATAATAAAAATTGCTCTGATTTGTTTTGTCAAGTTGTACTTTAGCACTTCAGAGAGCAGCAAACGGGATGTGAGGGAATTATGTACTGTTTTAGCTTTATGGCTTTGTGGTGCGGCACTCTGACAAATCGGAATAGCCTTTCTTGCGGCGGGGGTTAGGTGATGGTTCAACCAGTACTGATGCATAGTGGGCAATTTTGCTGGCTTTATCAGAATCAAAGTACTGAGAATAAATACTATTTAATGAGATTAGCAGCTGCAGAAAAACATTACCAACCTCTCCCATATCAAATAACACAGGCAATGTATGACGGAGGCGACTCCACTCGAACGCTTACCGGCATCAGCGTTGATTATGGATGCCGTAGGGATAATGAGATACTGATCTGTGCGGAAGTAGCTCATCTTCATCCTTCCCAAATTGACGAACTTGAAATGGGCGTGCTAATCGGTATTGGTGAAAATGGGAATGAGCAGATTTCGCAGCGATGTTTTCATGGACAGCCGTTCTACACCGCGCCCTGGCAGATTTATCTGCTTTATACAAATGAGACGTTATATAATAGTGAGGGGCTAAAAGTCTTCTTACTTCCTCATTCCAATCAGATCATCTTTCTTTTAGAAAAAACAATACTCTATACTCATGGATGGAAAGGTGAGATAGATAAGCTTTCAATTCAGCTCTTCACTGCAAAACCTGGAAATCAGGAGATAATGGACTCTTTTGAAAAAAAAGAAGGGGAGAAATCTGATAAATGCTATCAGTTAAAGCGAACGTATGTCGCACCTTTTGGTGAGTTTAACCATTCATTTCACGAAAAAATACCTTATGGAAGAGCACCTTATGCCAATGCTATTTATCAAATCATAACAGACAGATTTTATAAAGGTGAATCCGCTGTCGTTCATAACCTTGCCCTTGGCACCCCTGGACACCCCGATGCGTTCAACGGGGGAAATATAAAGGGTATTACCGAAAAAATAGAGTATATCAGGAACATTATTGGTGCCAGCGGCGTGTGGATCAGTCCAGTAACCAAGAATATTTCCGAATTTAAAGCTCAATCCGACACATTATATCCGTATCACTATTACTGGCCCGATTACAGTGAATGTATTCAAGAATCAACCGCTATTGATCCCCGTCAGGGAACAGTGCAAGATTTAAAAGAGCTAACTGACGTGATCCAAACAAAGGGGATGCGGTTAATCTTTGATGTCATTTTGCACCACAGTGGTTACCTTTCCGTGTTGGAACAGACAAAACCCGATTGGTTCAGAAATGGTGAATCCATGTATAATTACCCTGAAGATCTTCCATGGGAAAAGATTTGGGCGGCAAAACTTTTTGGACTTCCCGCATTTGATCATCAAAAGAAAGAAGTGCAGGCGTTTTTGACAGATATGGTCAGTTATATGCTCAATAGCATCCATGTACATCAATTTCTTGTAGGATTGCGCCTAGATGCGCTTCGACATATTCCTTGGGATTTTTGTAAAGAACTTTGTGAAACAATTGAACAAGAGTTTGGAGTTCTGGAAAAAATAGGCGAAATTGTAAGCTACTATCCGGAAAAGATAGCCGAATACCAGGGAAAATGCGGTTTAATGGGAATGTTTGATTATCCGCTGTACTACCGGCTTGTAAAAGTTCTAAACGGCGAATCTATGGAATTATTAGCGAATTATTTATCAGAATCCGAAAAATACCTTAATCCCTTTTTGCTGTATGCCTTTGTCAGTAATCATGATACGGACAGAATTAGAAGTGTCTTGTATGCTGACCCCATGAACAGACGGGTTGGAGCGGCGTGCATCTTCTTATTTACTGCCCCGCGAAATCCGGTTTTGTATTATGGCGATGAACATGGATATGAAGGGAGAGTAACACAAAATGGATTTTCAATGGTACGCTCCAAAATGCAGTTTACATACCCTGATGCGGGTTTTGTACAATTTTATTGTTATTTATCATACTTACGAAATAAACATAAAGTACTACGTGAAGGAGGGTACACGATTCGTTATGCCGATCAGAGTTTGCTGGCATATAGTCGGGAACATCCCGCATTTGACGAAGAGTTTTTGGTAATCATACACAATCAATATGAAACAAGATCAGTTCAATTCATGTATTACGGAAGATATGGTACGATTGAATTTGTCGATCTGCTCACAGGCGAGGTTTTTTCTATGAAAGATAATGCTATTTTGATACATATGGGGCATATACAGAGCAGAATACTGGTTCCACTATTCCTCTTAAATAACGGAACCGTGATTACCCTGATAAAGTGGTTAGAAACTTTTTGGAAAAATGTTTAATTTCAGGACGTATTTCAAACTCTTAGAGAGGTATAAAATGCACGAATTAATACGAAAGCTAAAAAATAAATACCACTGGTCTAATAAACTCAAGATTTCTCCATCATCGGTGTTTGTTTGCAATGGTGCTATAATGAAGACTACCGTACGTGTGCGTGGGGAAACCAACGTTGTTACTCTGGGGTATGACACGCGAACTGTCAATGCTATTATTGTTATTGATGGGGATGATAACCAGGTGATACTTGGTGATAATTGTCATGTTCAAAACGGAGAGATGTCAGATCGTGCATTAATAATGCAAGCAAATGAAGACTGAAGAGATATGATCAGATTTATCGATATTAAGGGAAAAAATAATATCATCGAAGTAGCACCGGGAACGAATTTATACGGCGTTTATATAGCGATAAGAGGCAACAACAATAAACTTTCCATTAATAAGGGAAATTATTCTGCACGTTTTGAACTTAACGGCGATAATAATATTATCACCGTTGGGGATGGATGGGGAATGTTTGGTACAACTATCACTGCTACAAACGGCAGACGGATTATTATTGGAAAGGGATGTATTTTTTCTGGACAGACAACCATCAGCACAACTGATCATCATCCGATTTTCAATCAAAAAGGCGAGCGCCTTAACCCTGATCAGGATATATTGATCGGAGACAGGGTATGGCTAGGTCGCGGTGTAGATATTCTAAAAGGTTCCGTGATCGGGTCGGATGTGGTGATTGGTGCAAAGTCGGTCGTGACAGGAACTATTCCGCCAAACTCTGTTGCGGTCGGGGCTCCGGCGCGGGTGGTAAAGCGCGACATTATTTGGCGTATACAATAATCTGCCGAATTTTCGCGTAAGACATGGTTCAGCGGAGCCAATTTTACATGACAGTTTGTGCTGGCCCCCCTCACCCCC
>Ga0007797_1000652_pt1 | contig 10505 bp, 8 predicted proteins | sample CryBogmetaGMA25M_FD_60364 | JGI IMG/M metagenome (GOLD analysis project Ga0007797, IMG submission 60364) | Freshwater microbial communities from Crystal Bog, Wisconsin, USA - MA2.5M | ecosystem: Environmental > Aquatic > Freshwater > Lake | place: Crystal Bog, Wisconsin, USA | collected 2009-07-06 | reverse complement strand
CAGATTGACAATTCAGCGACGAAACGATGACGCGGTGAGGCGCTCCGTATCGCCTCATCACCTCATCGCCTCGTCGCAAGACTGTAAAGCTGAATGTGCCCATTTTGAAACATGCCTTAGACAAGGTTTCAGGTTTCAGGTGCCAGGTTTCAGCTTTACAATTTGGCGATGAGGCGAGGATGCGAGGAGGCGACGCTATCGCATCCTCGCCTCATCGCGTCTCCGCCACACTGTAAAGCTGTTCTGAACCATGCCTTACCCATTATATTCTATCAAGATTAACAATCCTGACGACCGGAACGGGTGGCGCGTTTTGGTGTATAATAGGAATGATTATCATATCTACTTGTTATGACAACGTCGTCTAACGAAGGGAAGCAGATCGATGAAGAAGCTAAGCGCCTCAGGTCGTGCCTGGCTCAAAGGGTTTCACATCGTTTGCACATGTGCCTGGATAGGCGCGGGCGTCTGCATGTTCCTCTTGAACTTTGTCGCCCGCCCCAATGACAGCCATGATCTTTATGTCGTGATGGCCGCCCTCAGGCTGATTGATGATTGGATGATTATTCCCGCCGCCATCGGTAGCCTGCTCACCGGCCTGCTCCTGAGCTGGCTAACACCGTGGGGCTTCTTCAAATGGCGCTGGGTCACCGTAAAGTGGGGGCTGACGGTGATCATGACGCTCTTCGGCGTCTTCTATCTTAGCCCCTGGCTCCACGAGATGGCAGATATTACCGTCAGTGACCCCATCGGGGTCCTCCACAACGAGACGTTCCTCGCCAAACGCTGGCTGCTCTCGCTCAGCGGTGGCCCGATGTTCCTGGCCATGTTCTTCCTGGTCTTTATCTCGGTGATCAAGCCCTGGAGCGCACGCTCTAAGGGGAAGAGTAGCAGCCGCCTTTCGGTGCAGCGCGAGATCACGGAGCCAACGCCCAGAGCGGACGACACCCGCCGCCGAGACATCGGCCAGCTTGGTACGTCGCCGGTTCAGATCGGTGACGGTATCGAGGTTGGATCAGCCCTGGGAGCCGTCACCCAAAGCTAAGGCCACGCAGCCATCACCCCCCAGCCCCCTCTCTCGCTCAGGGACATAGCTTTACCCACATCTTTTTTACCGCATTACAATGGGGTGTATCTGCACCCCCAGCGGCGACTTCAGTCGCCCGCTCTGCCCCCCCGATGGGTGAATCCCTCACGAGTCGCAGAGATGTGGGTAAAGATATGCCCTGAGCGGGAGAGGGGGAGTCGGACGTGTCCTGTTGCGGAATCATCTCCCCTCTCCCCGTGAGGGAGAGGGGCAGGGGGTGAGGGTCGGCGGGCGACTTTGACGTAGCCCTAAGCTCCACGAGGGCTGTCCTTGACCGTGTGCGCCATTGTGGTATTGTTCCTAAACGAAAGTGGCGGTCTTGTTACTCACGGAGGGTTGACGCATAGAGTAAAATGCTACTTATCGCACAAAGAATTACATCAGATGCACAGCTTGCAACGACGCAGGGACGCAAGACGACGACGCACTTGTGCCCTGTTTTTTTTGTGGTGCGTTCGTACCCGCATCTGTCTGTTGCCCTCCCCCGATGCTGGCTATAAAGGGGTTGTCTATTCATGGAGACGCACGCCTACGATACACTGGTTATCGGCGCTGGCATCAGTGGGATGCAAGCCGCCCTGGATCTTGCCGACAAAGGCTATCGGGTACTCGTTGTTGAGCGCCAGGCCAGCGTTGGCGGCACCATGGTTAAGCTTGACAAGACCTTCCCCACCAACGATTGTGCGATCTGTATCGCCGCTCCCAAGATGGTCGAGTTGGCCCGTCACCCTAATATTACGCTGATGACCAACGCCCGCGTCGAGCGGGTCAGTGGCTCGGTTGGTAATTTTGAAGTGGCGATCTGGCGGCAGACGACTTATGTGGATCCGGTGACGTGTAAGGGCTGCGGCGACTGTGCCCGCGTCTGTCCGGTCGAGGTTGAGGACGAATTTAACGCGGGGCTTTCTAAGCGCAAGGCGGTCTATCTCCAGTTCCCCCAGGCGGTGCCGGCGGTTTATACCATCGACTACGCGCACTGCGTTGGCTGCGGAGCCTGCGACCGGATCTGCGAGGTGGGCGCGATCTCGTTCCTGAAGCGCTCGCAGGCGATCACGGTGAATGTCGGCAGCATGATCGTTGCCACGGGCTTTGAGGTGCTTGAGCCGACGGAACTGCGCCGCGAGTACGGCTACGGGCGCTTTACCAACGTCCTCACCGCGCTCCAGTACGAGCGGATTATCTCGGCATCTGGCCCCACCGACGGCAAGATTACCCGCCCCTCCGACGGTCAGAAGCCCGCACGGGTGGCCTGGATCCAGTGTGTCGGCTCGCGCAGCCTCAAGGGCGGCTACCCCTACTGCTCGAAGATCTGCTGCATGTACGCCACGAAAGAGGCGCTGATTACCCTTGAACACGCCCCTGGGACGCAGGCGACGATTTTCTATATGGATCTGCGGGCCTACGGCAAGGATTTTCAGCAGTACTACCGCCGGGCTACTGACCACGGGGTACGCTATGTGCGCGGTCGCCCTGCCTCGGTGGAGGAGAACCCGGATAAGAGCCTGACGATTACGTATGAGGACACGCTGACTGGCGAGGTGCATGTCGAGCAGTTTGACATGTTGGTACTTTCGACAGCGGTGGTGCCCTCACCTGATAACCGGCGGCTCGCCCAGGCTGCGGGCATCGCGGTTGATGAGCATGGCTTCTTTGTTTCGCAGGATGAACTGCTCGCCCCGCTCCAGTCCACTCGCGAGGGTATTTTTCTGGCGGGCGGTGCCCAGGGGCCAAACGATATCCCCGATAGTGTGGCCCAGGCATGTGGGGCGGCGGGACTGGCCGCGATCCCGATCAGCATGCGCAAGCGCGCCGCCGAACCGGAGCCACTCCCCGAGATTGATGTGTCCGCTGATGAGTCGCGGGCGGGGGTGTTTGTCTGCGGCTGCGGCAAGAATATCGCAGGCTACCTCGATATTTCCGCCGTCGCTCAGTTCGCTGGTACCCTCCCCGGTGTGGCCATCGCCGAGACATGTACTTTCGCCTGCTCAGAGGACTCGCAGCGCCGGATTAGGGCGGCGGTTACGGAACACGGACTGAACCGGGTGGTGGTGGCCGCATGTTCGCCGATCACCCACGGGCCGGTGTTTCAGCAGACGATCACCGAGGTCGGGCTTAATTCTGGCCTCTTTGAGATGGCCAACATCCGCAATCAGTGTTCGTGGGTTCACTCCCAGTCGGCGGATCACGGCCCGGCTACGGCCAAGGCCGAGGATCTGGTGCGGATGGCGGTGGCCCGCGCCGATAAGCTCACGTCTCTGCCCGCCCAGACGGTCGAGGTGACGCCGAGCTGTCTGGTGATTGGTGGCGGTGTCGCCGGGATGACGGCGGCGATCACTCTGGCCGATATGGGGATTACGACCTATCTGGTTGAGCGCGAGAGCGGGTTGGGCGGCAAACTCAACACGCTGTCAACCCTGGCCCCCAGCGACATCTCGGCCAGCGAGGTGCGCGAGCAACTGGTGCGCTCAGTGAACCAGCGCCCCCGGATCACGGTCTTTCTCAGCGCCGAGGTGAGCGAGGTTGAGGGCTATGTGGGCAACTTCCGGGCCACGCTCGACGAGGGTGTGGGCGGTGCGGTGACGCAACTCCAGGTTGGCACGATGATTGTGGCCACCGGCTACCGCGAGGCGGATCTGCGCGGGCGTTACGGCTACGGCGACGACCCACGGGTGATCACGCAGTTGGAACTTGAGCGCCGTCTACGCGACGGTACGCTGGGCTCGCCACGCTCCATCGTCATGGTGAACTGCGCTGGGTCGATGGACGAAACCAACCCGGCCTGTTGCCGAATCGGCTGTACGATCTCGGTAAAGAATGCGCGCATGCTCCGTCGATCCGCTCCCGAGGCGGGTATTTTTATGCTCTATCAGGAAATGCGCGTGTATGGCAAGGGGCAGGAAGAGTATTTTACGCAGATGCTCGAAGAGGTGCAGCCCTTCCGCGTCCGCTACGATAGCGCTCGTCCGCCCGAAGTACGGACACGCGGCAGGAGCCTGACGGTCTCGGTCTACGATACGCTGCTGCGCGAGGATCTCAGCATCGAGGCCGACTTGATCGTACTGACGGCGGCCCTACAGGGTGACGCGCAGACGCCTCGGCTCAAGCAGATGCTCAAGGTATCTACCGACGCCCAGGATTTTTATAGCGAAGCCCACGCTAAGATCCGCCCGCTCGACTTCACCACCGACGGGATTTATCTGTGTGGGGCCGACCATTATCCGCGTACCATCCCGGATACGATTGCTCAGGCGGCGGGCGCAGCCTCACGTGCGGCTATCCCGCTGTTGCGCGGTCGTGTCACGGTTGAGCCGATTGTCGCGGAGGTGAACCCAGATGCGTGTACGGGTTGCGGCGACTGTGCGCCACTCTGCCCGTATGGGGCGATGGAGATGGACATTACCCGCAGCATTGTCACCATCGCCGAGGTGCTGTGTAAGGGCTGCGGAACCTGTGTCGCGGCTTGCCCCTCGGGCGCGCTCCAGCAGCGCGGCTTCAGCGATGGGCAGGTGCTGGCGATGATCGAGGCGGCGTGGGAGGTGACGCGGTGACGCGGTGACGCGGTGACGCGGTGACGCGGTGACGCGGTGACGCGGTGACGCGGTGACGCGGTGACGCGGGGACGCGGGGACAGGTGACACGGTGACGCGGTGACGCGGTGACGGGTGACGCGGTGACAGGTGACACGGTGACGCGGTGACGCGGTGACGCGGTGACACGGTGACGCGGTGACGCGGTGACGCGGTGACGGGTGACGCGGTGACGCGGTGACACGGGGACGCGGTGACAGGTGACGCGGTGACAAGGTGACAAGGTGACGCGGTGACGCGGTGACGGGTGACGGGTGACGGGTGACGGGTGACGGGTGACAGGTGACAAGGTGACAGGTGACAAGGTGACCATGAGTGAGCCATTCGAGCCAAAGATTTTGGGCATGCTCTGTAGCTGGTGCGCCTACGCGGGTGCCGACACGGCTGGGGTGAGCCGGGCGCAGTACCCGCCCAATATTCGGATTGTGCGTGTCATGTGCAGCGGCAGAATTGACCCGCTCTTCATCGCTCGTGCCTTTGAGAATGGGGCCGATGGCGTGCTGGTGGCCGGTTGCCACTCGGGCGACTGTCACTATATCTCGGGGAACGAGTACGCGAAGGATCGGATTACGTCGTTTGGAAACCTGCTCGACTTCTTCGGCATCGACCAGCGTCGGCTAAAGTTGGCCTGGGTCTCGGCATCGGAGGGGGCACGTTTTGCCGCTGTGGTGGCCGAAATGACTGAAGAACTGCGTGCGCTTGGGCCGCTCAGGCTGAAGGTATAGTATGGCAACCCTGATCGAAGATCAGTTGCGCGCGCGGGCGAAAGCCCTGCTGGCCGAGGGAACGGTCGATGTGGTTGTGGGCTACCGCCAGGGATCGAACCCGCTGCGGGTGGTTCCCTTTGTCGCCCGCACCCCCGCCGAGACGGAGCGGCTGGTCTGGAATGTGGTTTGCGTGCCGAACCTCGCTGGTACCCTGCTCAAACACGCTGGGCGGCGAGTGGGCGTCACTCTGAAGGGCTGCGATGTGCGCTCGGTGGTGCAGTTGATCAGTCAGCGCCAGCTTGAGCGTGGGCGGCTGCATATCATCGGTGTGACATGCCGAGGCATGGCGGATCCCGAGCAGCTTGCTGCCATCGCCGAGGGGCCAGTCAGCGACCTGATCGAGGATGGTAACGAGCTGCTGCTCAACGTCGGCGCTGAGCTGAGTCGCCATCCTCAGGACGCGCTACGGCTGGCGAAGTGTACGACCTGTACGTGTCAGACCCCCGAGCTATACGACGATCTGCTGGGCGAGGCACCTCCCGCCGCGATTGTCGCCGACCGCCTCGCCGGGGTGCGCGCCCTTGAGGCGCTCGACGCCCCCGGTCGGCTGGCCTTCTGGAGCGAGCAGTTGAGCAAGTGTACGCTCTGCTACGCTTGCCAGGCGATCTGCCCGCTCTGCTACTGCAAGCAGTGCCCGCTCACCCTCCAACGCGACGATCCGCGCAAACAGGCCCGCGAGCAGACGACGGTATTCTCCTACCACATGATGCGCGCATCCCATCTCGCCGGGCGCTGCACCGGCTGCGACGAGTGCGAGCGGGTCTGCCCCGAAGATATTCCGCTCAGCCTAATTTGTCGGAAGATCGAGCAGGATGGAAGTTCACGATGACGATCACCATGCGTATGGGTGGCGAACCCAATGAGCTGTTGCGGAAGGTCGAGGCGCTGAGTAGCCAGAACTTGGCCGATTGTTACCAGTGCGGTACCTGCGCGGCGAGTTGCCCGCTCCGTGATTCGATGGATCTGTTACCGGATACGCTGATCTTGCACCTGCGCTTCGGGATGCCGAGGATCCTCGACCGGCGCGCCTTCTGGGTCTGCGTGGGCTGCGATGGCTGTGTCGAACACTGCCCACGTGCGATTGATGTCTCCAAGGTGATGGCAGCCTTGCGCCAGATCAGCATTCAGGAAAGCGGCGATCACCTGTCGGTGGCGCAGCTTCCTGATACATCTCTGCGTAAGCTGCCAGCTATCGCGCTGGTCGCCAGTATGCGCCGACATATGGGATAGGGGGTCAATGCAAAATGCAAAATGCAAGATGCAAAATGCAAGGGACGCGGGTTTTTTTAATTGTTCCATTGCGGGTGATCTGTCACGCTGAGCGAAGCGAAGCGTCCCGGCATCCGTATCGCTCATCGGGACGCTTCGCTTCGCTCAGCGTGACATAATGCCGGGATATTTAAAAAAATCCGCATCCCTAACGTGTGCGGCGGGCTTTAGAGCAGGGAATCGCAAACAATACGCTATCCGAATTTTGCATTTTGCATTTTGCATTTTGCATTGACACGTGGGATGAGCAGCATGCAGATAGCCTACTATCCCGGATGTACCATCAAGGCGTCGGCGAGTCAGCACGAGGGTGCGGCGCTGGCGGTGCTGCGCGCCCTGGGCGTTGAGCTGCGCGAGATGGAGGAGTGGAACTGCTGTGGCGTGGTTCACTCGCTCACCAGCGATAACCTGATCCGCCATATGGCCCCGGTGCGAGTCTTTGCCCGGCTGCGTGAGCAGGGCGCGAACGAGGTGGCGACCCTCTGCGACATGTGTTTTAACACGCTGGCGCGGGCGAATATCCATGCGCGCCAGCAGCCGGAGCAGATCGTTGCGATGAGCGTTACCAGCGGGGGCGAACTGAGCTACGACGGCGGGGCCAGCGTTCAGCACATGCTCCAAATATTGCGCGACCGGGTGGGCTTTGCGAAGATTCGGGCGCGGGTGCGTCGCCCGCTGCGTGGCCTGCGTGTCTACCCGTACTATGGCTGCAAGCTGCTGCGCCCCTCAGAGGTTGGGATTGATGACCCTGAGACTCCTGCGGTGCTGCGTGACCTGATGCAGGCCCTGGGCGCGACGGTGGTTGAGGGGTCACTCCAAACCCAGTGTTGTGGAGCCTACCACGTGGTTGATCACGACGAGATCGTGGCCGAGCGGGTGGCGGCGACAACGGCGCAGGCCAGCGTGGGTGGGGCCGAGGCGATTGTACTCTCATGTCCACTTTGCCACTATAATTTCGATACGCTACAGCCAGCATCCGACACGGCGCTGCCCGTCTTCTACTATACCCAGCTTATGGGTATCGCCTTTGGGCTGGAACCGGGCCAGCTTGGGTTGGAAGAGCAGCAGATTGCGCTCCTGCCGCTGCTTCAGCAGCATAATCTCATCCACGCGAAAGGAGATCTGGGATGACTGTGACTGAGAACGTCCCACTCATCAGTATGCAGTTGATGGGGAAGGACTACAGTGTGCCCAGCGGGCTGACGATCATGGCGGCGATTGAGTACGCCGGCTATAAGCTGGTGCGTGGCGCTGGCTGTCGCGGCGGCTTCTGCGGAGCCTGCCCGACGCTCTACCGCCGCGATGACAGCCACCGGATCTTTACGGCCCTGGCCTGCCAGACGCTGGTTGAGGACGGGATGTGTCTGGTGCAGATGCCCTTTGTGCCGCTGATGACCAAGCCCTACGAGCTACAGACCATCGTGCCGCGACCAAATACCCTGCTCCAACACTTCCCCGAAATTGCCGGGTGTGTCGCCTGCAACACCTGCACGCGGGCATGTCCGCAGGGTCTCCAGGTGATGGACTACATCCAGGCCGCTCTGCGTGGCGATACCAAGCGTGCCGCTATGCTCTCGTTTGACTGCATTTCGTGTGGGATTTGCTCTAGCCGCTGCCCGGCTGACATCAAGCACTACGCGGTGGGTCTGCTGGCCCGCCGTATCTACGGCAAGTTCGTTATCCCCGCCGCGCCTGATTTGTCTGAGCGGGTGGCCGAACTGGAGGCGGGTGACTATCAGGATGTACTCAACGAACTGGTGGGTATGTCTGCCGCCGAATTGCGTGTGCGCTACGAACAGCGTAGCTTTGAGGCTGTCGCCGATGGCGGTGAGACCCACAGTGCGACGAAGCGCTATAATTCGCCGGTTGACCCGGTAGATTTCCAGGACGAGATCGAGATCGAGATCGAGAGATAACTATGGAGTTGATCGACGGCTACCCCGAATCGATGCGCGAAAGTATCACACTGGTCGAGCGTACCCGCCCCGCCCGGATGGGCTGCACCTTTCCAGCCATGAGCCTGGATGAGCGCAAAATCCTGCTGACTCATTTCCACCCCGACTATAAGGCCGGTGCGAAACGTCCCCTGCTGTTTGGGCCGAGCAAGGGTATGTCGATCAACCACGAGTTGGCCGACCTGTTCGAGGCTCGCCCACTTATCCGCTCGAACCTCAACCTCAAACACGTTGACTCCGACCTCGATCTGCTGGTGATTGGCGGCGGTGGCGCGGGTACGGTCGCTGCGATCTGGGCGGTGAAGGAGGGGCTTGACCCGAGCCGGGTGATGATCGCCACCAAATTGCGCCACGGCGACTCGAACTCGACCATGGCCCAGGGCGGTATCCAGGCTGCCGACCGTCCGCAGGACTCGCCGGCTCACCACTACCTCGATGTGATGGGCGGCGGCCACTTCACCAACCGGCCCGAACTGGTGCGGGCACTGGTCGAGGACGCGCCGCTGATTATTCAGTGGCACGAGCGCCTGGGGGTGATGTACGACAAGGATAGCCAGGGCCACTTTGTCGAAAACCCCGGCGGCGGCACCTCGCGCAACCGCATGCACTCGGCTCGCGACTACACCGGCCTGGAGATTATGCGCGTCCTGCGCGATGAGGCCCGCAACCTGGCTATCCCGGTGGTCGAGTTCTCGCCCGCAATTGAACTGCTCTGCGATGAGCAGGGGCGAGTCGCCGGGGCAGTGTTGATCAATCTTGAAACCAAACGCTACCATATTGTGCGGGCCAAGACGACGATCATCACGACTGGTGGGCTGGGCCGATTGCACATGCAGCAGTACCCGACGACCAACCACTACGGCGCAACGGCTGACGGCCTGGTGCTGGCCTACCGGGTTGGTGCCGATCTCGTTGACCTCGACGCAGTCCAGTACCATCCGACCGGCGCGGCCTTCCCGGCCCAGATGGCGGGCCTGCTGATCACCGAGAAGGTACGCGGCCTGGGTGCCCAGCCGACCAACTGCAACGGTGACCAGTTCGTCTTCCCGCTGGAGCCGCGTGATGTTGAGGCATCGGCCTTCATCCGCGAGTGCAGCGAGCGCGGGCTAGGCGTGGATACCATGCACGGGATCAGCGGCGTCTGGTTGGACTCACCGATGGTGGATCTGATCCACGGGCCAGGGACGATCCGGGCCGCCCTGCCGGCCATGTTCCGCATGTACACGCGCTTCGGGATCGATATGACCCGCGATCCCATCCTGGTCTACCCGACGCTGCACTACCAAAATGGCGGTATCGCTACCGACGAGAACGGTGCCACCACCGTGCCGGGGCTCTACGCCGCTGGCGAGGTGATGGGCGGGGTTCACGGTAAAAACCGGCTGATGGGCAACTCGTTGCTCGACTTCAACGTCTTCGGGCGGCGGGCCGGGATCGCTGCCGCGAACTACGCTAGAGCCGAGTATACGCCCAGTCGGCTCAGCCTGGCCCACGTAGATGCCTACGAAACCATGCTGCGCGAGGCCAACATCGAGACGACCCGCACCGCGCCGCGCATCCTGCCCGACTACCGTGGCAAAGAGGCGCTGGAGCGGTATCTGGATATTCCGTTATGAACGAAGGGGCGAAGCATCGGCCCCTGATACGCATGAGTGTACTTCTGAAATGAGAGGCCGATGCTTCGCCCCTGATCGACGAGCGCTGGTGCAAAGGCTGCAAGCTGCCCGCCACGGGCACTGCATATGGCCGAACGATTCACGAAGCGCGGCATCCACCCGCCGGAACTGGCACCCGCCGGGCGCTGCAACGGCTGTCGGCTGTGCGAGTTGCTCTGCCCCGA